>Ga0209161_10001897_pt1 | contig 17180 bp, 16 predicted proteins | sample GraSoiAngelo_155_FD_186169 | JGI IMG/M metagenome (GOLD analysis project Ga0209161, IMG submission 186169) | Grasslands soil microbial communities from the Angelo Coastal Reserve, California, USA - 14_1009_13_30cm (SPAdes) (version 2) | ecosystem: Environmental > Terrestrial > Soil > Grasslands... | reverse complement strand
TGGCCACGACCTCCGCCACCGACGCCACCACGTAGTCCACGTCATCGGCGGTCGTCGAGCGGCCGAGCGACGAGCGCACGGCGCCCATCGCCCAGTCGAGCGGCACGCCCATCGCCACCAGCACGTGCGAGGGCTCGACGCTGCCCGCCGTGCACGCGGAGCCCGCCGAGACGGCGATGCCCTTGAGATCCAGGCCGAGCACGATCGATTCCGACTCCACGTTGCGATAGGAGAGGTTGGCGGTGCCCGGCAGCCGCTCGGTCGGATGGCCATTGAGGCGGACGTCGGGCACGCGCGCGCGAATGCCCTCCCACATGCGATCGCGCAGCGCGCTCACGCGCTCGGCCTCGGCCTTCATGTCGCGCGCACGGACCTCGACGGCCGCGCCGAGCCCGACGATCCCCGGCACGTTCTCGGTGCCGGCGCGGCGCCGTCGCTCGTGCTCGCCGCCGTGCTGGATGGACACCATCTTCGTGCCGCGGCGGATGTAGAGCCCGGCGATGCCCTTGGGCCCGTAGACCTTGTGGCTCGAGAACGACAGCGCGTCGATGCCCATCGCGTCCACGTCGATGTCGACCTTGCCGAACGTCTGCACGGCGTCGACGTGGAACGGCACGCCGGCCTCCCGCGCGATCGCGCCGATGGCGCGCACCGGCTGCACGGTGCCGACCTCGCTGTTGGCGTGCATGATCGAGATCGCGATCGTGTCGGGGCGCAGCGCGCGCCGCACGGCGTCGGGATCCACCATCCCGTACTGGTCCACGGGCAGATAGGTCACGGCGAACCCCTGCGCCTCGAGCGCCTGGGCCGAGCGCAGCACCGCGTGGTGCTCGATCGTCGAGGTGATCACGTGGCCACGGCCGCGCGCGAGGGCCAAGCCCTTGAGGCCGAAGTTGTCGGACTCGGTCCCGCCCGAGGTGAACACGAGCTCGTCCGCGCGCACGCGCAGAAAGCCCGCGACGCGCTCGCGCGCGGCGTCGACGGCGCTGCGCGCGTCGCGGCCGAAGCCGTGCACGCTCGAGGGATTGCCGTAGATCTCGCTGAAGTATGGCAGCATCGCCGCCACCACCTCGGGATGGACCGGCGTCGACGCGTTGTGATCGAGGTATACACGACGGGTCATTCCTTGCTCTCCCCCATACGCGATGCTACGCTGCGCCCGCGATGGATTTGTCCGGAAAAAAGTTCGGCATGCTGCTCTCCACCGGCCCCGAGGACGCGACGAATCTCGACGCCGCCGTCGGCCTGTCGCAGGCCGCACTCGCACGCGGCGCCAACCTCTACCTCTATCTGATCGATGACGGCGTGCGCGCGCTCGACGACGCGCGCGTGCGCGCGCTGCCCGAGCGCGGCGCGAAGCTGTTCGTGTGCGCGTACGGCTGTCAGAAGCGCCGCGTCCCCCTCGACCATGCGGATCTGGTGACGTACTGCGGCCTCGTGGTGCTCACCGACTTGATCAACGCCACCGAGCGCTTCATCGCGCTCAACTGAGCGCACGGTCGTGGCCGACGAGCCGGTCGTGGTCCTCATCAGCCAGGATCCGCGCGCGACGGGCCGCGCCTTCGAGGCCATGCGCATCGGCGTCGGTATCGTGGCCGGCGAGAACGACGTCACCTTCGTGCTCTCCGGCCCCGCCGTGCATCTGCTGGACGCGGACACCGACGACCTCGTGGACGGCGACGACGTGGCAAAGTTCCGTGCCAATCTCAAGCGGCTCGGGGTGCCATTCCACGTCGAGGCGGGCACCGTGCCCGAAGACGCGGATTGGAACGCCGACGGGCACGAGATCGTGCGCGTGACGCGGGAAAAAATCGCTGATCTCGTGCGCGCCGCCCGTCGCGTCATCGCGTTCTGATGGCGCGCGCCCTCCACGTGCTCAAGGGCGGCGACAGCACGCTCGCGCTCGCCACCATCGAGCGACAGCTCGGCGCCGGCGACCACGTGACCGTCGCGCTGCTTGCCGGCGCGGCGGCGGCCGCCCTGCCCGCCGGTGTCGCCGTCCATCGCGTCCCCGACGAGTGGTCGTACGAGCGGCTGCTGGAGGCCGTCTTCGATGCCGATCACGTGACGGCCTGGTAGCGTCCTAGCGGTTCCGATATTCATCGAGCCACGCCATCTGGATCGCCTCGAGGAGCTTCTCGTTGCTGCCCTTGGGGTCGTCGCCGAACTCAGGCAGCTCCGTCACATAGCGGTGCAGGTCGGTGAACCGCACGGTCAGCGGGTCCGTCTCGGGGAACTTCTCGCTGAGCGCGATGCCGATGTCTTCCGCGTCGCGCCATGTGATCATTTCGGGATCTCCACCACGACGTCGCCGCGCACGACCGCCTGGCAGCCGAGACGCGAGTGGATCGTGAGGCCTTCAGCGGTATCGAGCCGATCCTCCTCGTCCTCGGCCATCTCGGACAGGTTCTCTTCGCCGTCCTTCACGATGACGTGGCAGGTCGTGCACGCGCAGGAGCCGCCGCAGTTGTGCTCGAGCTCGATGCCGTGTGCGAGCGCGATGTCGAGGAGCGAGCCCGGCTTGCCGTGATCGGCGAGCGGGTACTTCTCGTCGTCGACCTCGACCGTCTTGTTCAGCGGCAGGAAAGTCACCTTGTACGTCCCCATCACCGCTCTCCGAGAATTTCCGTCGCGCGCCGGGAGCCGAGCGCGCCCTTGAGCGCGGCGTCCATGAGCACCTCGGCGAGGTGTTCGGTGGCGCGGTTGACGGCCGTCGTCGCCTCGTGAATCCGGTCGCGGTCGTCACCCGAGCGCGCGGCGCGCAGCGCGGCCACCGCCGTCTCGATCGCCGCGCGCTCGGCGACGTCGACGAGGTGGGCGCCCTGCTTGAGCGCGCGCCCGGCGTGGACGAGCACGGTATCCGCCTCGTTGCGCGCCTCGATCAGCATGCGCGTCTCGACATCGGCCTCGGCGTAGGTGAACGAGTCCTCGATCATCCGCCCGACCTCGGCCTCGTTGAGGCCGTACGTCGGCTTGACCTCGATCGAGGCCGCCTTGTCGCTGCGTTGCTCCTTCGCCTGCACCTGGAGGATGCCGTTGGCGTCGATGAGGAACGTCACCTCGATTTTCGGCATCCCGGCCGGCATCGGGTCGATCCGAAGCTCGAAGCGGCCGAGCGAGCGGCAGTCCTTCGCCAGCTCCCGCTCGCCCTGCAGCACGTGCAGATCGACGAGCGTTTGGCCGTCGGCGGACGTCGTGAACATCTCGCGTGCGCTCGTCGGGATCGTCGTGTTGCGCGGGATCAGCACGTTGACGATGCCGCCGAGCGACTCGATCCCCAGGGACAGCGGCGTCACGTCGAGAAGGAGCATGTTCGTAATGCCGCCGGCGAGGATGTGGGCCTGCACGGCGGCCCCGAGCGCGACGACCTCGTCGGGATTGAGCTGGCTGTGCGGCGTCTTGCCGAACAGCTCCTGTACGCGCCGGCGCACGAGCGGCACGCGTGTGGAGCCGCCGACCAGGACGACCTCGTCGATGTCGGCCGCGCTCAGCCCCGCGTCGGCGAGTGCGCGGCGGCAGGGCCCGAGCGTGCGCCGCACCAAAGGTTCGACGAGCCGCTCGAGGTCGGCGCGCGTCATCTCGCGGCGGTACGTGAAGCCGGCGAACGGCAGCGTCAGCGTCGTGCGCTCCTCGCTCGACAGGCGGATCTTCGCCGCCTCGGCAGCCAGCCGGAGCTCCTGCATCGCCTCCGGATCGAGCTCGGTGTGATGGCGCGCGGCGATGTCCTCGAGCAGCCACAGCGCAAGCACGCGGTCGAAGTCGTCGCCGCCGAGATGTGTGTCGCCGTTGGTCGCGAGCACCTCGAACACACCGTCCTTGACGCGGAGGATCGACACGTCGAATGTGCCGCCGCCCAGGTCGTAGACCGCGACGACGCCCTCTGAGAGGCGGTGCAGGCCGTAGGCGAGCGAGGCCGCGGTGGGCTCGTTCACGATACGCACGACGTCGAGTCCTGCGATGCGGCCGGCGTCCTTGGTCGCCTGTCGCTGCGCGTCGTTGAAATAGGCGGGCACGGTGACGACCGCCTTTTCGACGCTCTCGCCGAAGTGCCGCTCGGCGCGTTCCTTGAGCGCCTTCAGCACCACCGCCGAGACTTCCGGCGGTGTGACTTCGCGGCCGCCGACGGCGAGCCTGACGAGGCCCTCGCCGGCCAGGATGCGGAACGGCAGATAGCGAGCCTCGTCCTTGACGTCCTCGAAACCGCGGCCCATGAGGCGCTTGACGGAGTAAACGGTGTCGGCCGGTCGGCGGGCGAGCTGGCGCCGGGCGGGCTCGCCCACCACGATGCCGTCGGGCGTGAACGCGACGACGGACGGCAGCAGCGGTCGGCCGTCGGCGTCCGGAATGACGCGCGGCAACCCCGTCGCCTCGTCCACGTAGGCGACCAGGCTGTTCGTCGTCCCCAGGTCAATGCCGATGATGCGCGATGACATTTATTGATGGGGGGCCCCGATATGGCCCCCCATACCCCCCCGCGTTCGGGGCGCCTCGGCGGAGCCGTGGCGCCCCTCTATTCCGCTGTCTGTTTCGCCGCTGAGCGTCTCGGTGTCGCTGTCGAGCGTTTCGGTGAGGTCAGCGATCACCGTGCGCAGATATGCGCGGGTGGCGAGCGCCTCCTTGAACGCGGCGAGGATCGCGGGGCGTTCGGCGGGCGCCGCGCTGTCCCAGCGGGCGCTGAGGGGCCCGGCCAGGCGCGTCTCTTCGTCCTTGAGCCGCGCACGCAGGCTCTCCCGCTGTTCCGCGAGAGTTGCCCGCGTCGTCTCGTCGAGCGCTCCCTTGGCGGCCTCGCTGCGCGCCTCGGCCAGCGCCTCCTGGATCTCGAACATCTCCTGCAGAAGCGCGGGCGGCGCCTTCGGCTTGTCGATGTCGCCTTCCTTCGTCTCGCGCCCCTCTTCCAGGCGCACCAGGTACTCCACGCGCGCGATCGGATCGCGCAGCGTGCGATACGCCGCGTTCACCAGCGCAGACGTCGCCTCGATGCGCGCCCGCTCCTCCGCGGGCGCCGCCTGATGGAAGTCCGGGTGATGCTCGCGCGCCAGGGCATAGAACCGCCGCTGCAACTCGGCGCTATCGACCACGAGCTTGCGCGGCAGTCCGAACACTTCGAAGTAATCCGTCTTCAGCTCGCCCCCCTAAAACACCAACGGGCCCGTCGAACGGGCCCGGGGCCTTTCAAACTCCCCCGCATTCCCCTCGGTCAGGCGCTGAACGAGGTGCCGCACCCACAGGACGACTTCGCTTGCGGGTTGACGAAGGTAAAGCCGCCCGTCAGCCCCTGCGTGACGTAGTCGAGAGTCGTGCCGTTCAGATAGATGTAGCTCTTCTTGTCGATCACGACCTTCACGCCGTCGATGTCGAATTCCTTGTCATGCGGCCCCTTCTCGGTGTCGAACTCCAGCAGGTACGACATGCCGGAGCAGCCGCCGCCCTTCACACCCATGCGCAGGAATGCCGTCTCCGGCAGGTTCTGCGCCTGCTTGAGCTCCTTCACCTGCTTCGTCGCCGCTTCTGACAGCGCCACTGCCATGCCGGGTCCCTCCCTCTATTTCGATGCGGCGCCGGTCGTCACCGATGCCTGCTTATCCTTGTAGTCGGCGAGCGCGGCCTTGATCGCGTCCTCGGCCAGCACCGAGCAATGGATCTTCACCGGCGGCAGCTTCAGCTCGTTGACGATGTCGGTGTTCTTGATCTTGGCCGCCTCGTCGATCGTCTTGCCCTTCAGCCACTCGGTGGCCAGGCTCGACGACGCGATGGCGCTGCCGCAGCCGAAGGTCTTGAACTTCGCGTCCTCGATGACGCCGGTCTCGAGGTTGACCCTGATCTGCAGCTTCATCACGTCGCCACACTCCGGCGCGCCGACGAGGCCTGTGCCCACGCCGGGCGTGTCCTTCGTGAAGGACCCGACGTTGCGCGGGTTATTGTAGTGATCGACGACCTTGTCGCTGTACGCCATCGCGCTCTCCCCCTTACTCGGCCTTCCACTTGATCGTCTTGAGGTCCACGCCTTCCTTGGCCAGCTCATAGAGCGGCGACATCTCCCGCAGCCGCTTGATCACCTCGATCGTCCGCTGCCCGACGTACTCCACCTCCTCGGCCGTGGTGAACCGATGGAGGCTGAAGCGGATCGACGAGTGCGCCAGCTCGGCCGACGCGCCCAGCGCCGCAATCACGTACGAGGGCTCCAGCGTCGAGGAGGTGCACGCCGATCCCGACGAGAGCGCCGTTTCCTTGTTGAGGCCCATCAACACCGACTCGCCCTCGACGTACGCGAACGAGATGTTGAGGTTGTGCGGCAGCCGCCGGTCTGGCCGGCCGTTGAGAAACGCTTCCTCCACGCTCGACAGGATCATGTCCTGGAGCCGATCGCGCAGCTTCCCCAGCCGCTCGCCCTCGGCGGCCATCTCCGCCTTGGCGATCTCCGCGGCGCGGCCGAACCCCACGATCAGCGGCACCGGCAGGGTCCCCGAGCGCATGCCCCGCTCGTGGCCGCCGCCGTCGATCATCGGCGCGATCCGCACGCGCGGTCCCTTGCGCCGCACATAGAGGGCTCCCACGCCTTTCGGCCCGTACATGAGATGCGCCGTGCAGGACAGCAGGTCGATGCCCATGGCCTCGACGTCGACCGGGATCTTGCCGACGGCCTGGGTGGCGTCGGTGTGGAAGATGATCCCCTTCTCTTTGGCGAGGCGTCCGATCGCCGGGATGTCCTGGATCGTTCCAATTTCGTTGTTGGCGAACATCACAGAGATGAGAATGGTCTTGTCTGTGATCGCCTTGCGGATCTCCTCGACATCGACCAGGCCATCGGGCTGCACCGGCACGTACGTGACCGAGACGCCCTGCCGCTCGAGCCGCTTGAACGAGTCCAGGCTCGCGCGCTGCTCGATGACGGTGCTGACGATGTGCGTGCCCTTCTCGCGATACATCTCGGCCACGCCCTTGAGGGCGAGGTTGATCGCCTCCGTGCCGCCGGAGGTGAAGACCAGCTCCTTGGGATCACGCGCGCCGATCAGCGCGGCGAGCTTGGCGCGCGCGGCGTCGACGGCCCCCTCGGCCTCCCATCCGAATGGATGGTTGCGGCTGGCCGGATGACCGAACTTCTCGGTGAAGTACGGCAACATCGCCTCGACGACCCGCGGGTCGCTCGGCGTCGTCGACTGCGCGTCCATGAAGATCGGAAACTTCAGCTCCATTCGCTCGCTCTCCCTCACGTTCCTAGGCTCGCCTCGGACGGTGGGGCCTCAGCCCCACGAACTCCAGAGGTCCGCACGTCAGCCCCTGATCGACAACAGCTCCGGCACATCGGCGCTCGTCAGCTCCGCGAGGCTCATCGTGTCCAGCACGTGACTGATCGCCGCCTGGATCTTCTGAACCGGCCGCCGCAGGTTGCATTTCTCCATCTGCGGGCAGTCGGCGTCCTCGAGGCACGACACGATGTTGATCGGCCCCTCCAGCGCGCGGATCACCTGGCCGACCGTGATTTCGGTGGGCCGGCGCGCCAGCGCGTAGCCCCCCTTCGGTCCATTGGTGCTCACGATGAGACCCTGCTTGGCGAGCCGCTGGAGGATCTTGGCCATCAGCTCGGGCGGGATCGTGAACTCCTCGGCGATCCGCTTGGCGCTCACCGCGCCGAGGCCGTCGGTGATGGCGATATAATGAATCGCCATCAACCCGTAATCGGCGCGCTTGGTGAAGCGAAGCATCTCGTGTCGTCCTTGCCTTTCGACTTCAGTGTATCGCCGACGGTTTTGATCGGCGACTATTTCAGTCGGATTCTGCCACCTGACCAGCGCGATGTCAACGGAAAGGGCTCCGCATGAGTGGGAAATCGAACGCGAATTCCGAGTTCGACTCGGAGCTGCACCGCACGGCGATCGCGCAGCTGGACCGGGTCGCCGGCCGGCTCGGACTCGACCCCGACGTCCATGAGCGCCTGCGCTATCCGCGCCGCGCCCTCGTCGTCTCTATCCCCGTTCGGATGGATTCTGGAAAGACCGAAGTATTCATAGGTTATAGGGTGCACCATAATACTGTACTTGGACCAACGAAGGGCGGCCTCCGATACGCCCCCGATGTCGATCTTGGCGAGGTCAGCGCCCTGGCCATGCTCATGTCCTGGAAGTGCGCGCTGATGGGGTTGCCATACGGCGGCGCCAAGGGCGGCGTCCGGTGCGACCCCCGCAAACTGTCGAACACCGAGAAGGAAAATCTCACTCGGCGCTATACCGTGGAGATCATCCTCATGATCGGGCCCGACCTCGATATCCCGGCGCCGGATCTCGGCACCGACGAGCAGACGATGGCCTGGATGATGGACACGTATTCGATGACGCAGGGCAAGAGCGTGCCGGGCGTCGTCACCGGCAAGCCGCTGATCGTGGGGGGCTCGGCCGGTCGCCGCGAGGCCACGGGACGGGGCATCGTGTATGCGCTCTACCAGGCTGCCCGCCACCTCGGCCAGGAGCTACGCGGCCGCAAGGTAGTGGTGCAGGGCTTCGGCAACGTCGGCGGCGTCGCCGCGCGACTGCTCTGGCGAGAGGGCTGCACGATCGTCGGGATCAGCGACGTCAAGGGCGGCATCTGGAAGCCGGACGGCATGGACATCCGGCAGCTCGAGGCGCACGTGGCGGAGACCGGCTCCGTCGTCGGCTTCGCCGGCTCGGAGCCGATCAGCAACGTCGATCTCATCACGCAGCCGTGCGACGTCCTCATCCCCGCCGCCGTCGGTGGCCAGATCCACCAAGGCAACGCCGATCGCGTCAAGGCGGCGATCATCGCCGAGGGTGCCAACGGCCCGACGACCCCGGAAGCCGATGTCATTCTCCGTGAGCGCGGCGTGACGGTGATTCCCGACATCCTGGCCAACGCGGGCGGCGTCGTCGTCTCGTACTTCGAATGGGTGCAGGGGCTACAGTATTATTTCTGGCGCGAAAGCGAGATCACCGCGCGGCTGCAAGAGGTCATGACCCGCGCGTTCAACCGCGTGTGGGCACTGGCGACGAAGGAAAGCACCGATCTCAGAACCGCGGCGCTCATGGAAGGCATCCGCCGCGTCGCGGAGGGCTATCGGGTTCGCGGGCTCTATCCCTGAGCCGCGCGAAGCGCAGTGCGCCTCAGCGCTCCTCGAGCGCGCGGCGCAGCTCCGCGGCGACCTGTTCGGGCGGCGTCTCGTTGACGTAGATCCCGCCCACGGGATTGGCGCGCTCGGGATGGACGACAACCTCGATGTGCCAGTGGTAGTCGTCGCGGATGGTCGCCCAGTCGCCCTGCAGGATGCGTGATTTGAGGTTCGGCGCCGTGTGCAAGACCATCTCGTAGCCGGGATCCCCGAAGGCACGGGCGAGCGTCCGGAAATACGCGGAGAGCGTACGCGCCAGATCGCGGCCGGTGTCGGCGGTCAGCGCGTCTTCGAACGAGCAACCGTGCTGGCGCGGCAGAATCCACGTCTCCAGCGGCGTGCGCGAGGCGTATGGCACCAGCGCCGCAAAGGTCGGCGTCAGCTTCGCCACGCGCTCCTCGGCGGCGATCTCCTGTCGCAGCATGTCGCAGTACAGACAGCGGCGCTTGTACTGGTAGTACTCCCGCGCCTGGTAAAGCTCGCGCCGCGTCTCGTCGAACACGATCGGGATCGCGGTCACGCGCGAGTAGGGATGGTGCAGCGGGACGCCGGGCTTCTTGTGGTGGCGATTGATGAGGATGTCGCGGATCTGGCCGTCTCGCTTGAGGTCGAGCAGGCGGTCGCGGTACATCCACAGCACCGCCTCGATCTGGTCGGGATCCATGGTGGCCAGCGTGTCGTCGTGGTTCGGCGACTCGACGATGAGCTCGCTGGCGCCCCGCGGCGTGATCATGTCGAACATCCCCACGCCCTCGCGCACGAGCTCCCATTCGATGCGGAAGTACGCGTCGGCCTCGGGGACTACGCGTACGGTCCAGCCGGGGCCATTCGCGAGCGAGCCGTCCTTACGGTAGGCGGAGATCTCGGCGCCGGTCAGGTGCTCAGCGCCGGGGCAGTAACGGCACGGCGCATCGGGCGCCCACGTGCCTTTCGGTCGGATGAGCACCCATTGCCCGCGCGTGGGGTCTTTTCTCAGCTCGGCCACCGACTCGCGATCACTCCTTGATCTGGCCCTTGAGCTTGCGCAGGTGCTGGCGGGCCACGTCCACCCAGTCCTTTTCCGATGGGAGCTGCGAGGCCAGCGCGATGTACTTCTCCCACTGCACGATCGCCTCTTTGGGATCGGTTTTCTCGTAGACGAGTGCGAGGTTGTACAGCGCGCCGGTGTTCTTGTCGTCGAGCTCGATGACCTTGCGATACTCCTCGACCGCCTCCTTGTAGAGGCCCTTGTCCTCGTAGACCTCGCCGAGGCCCATGCGGGCTTCGACCGACTGCGGATCGAGGTCGATCGCCCGCTTGTAGGACTGCACTGACTCGTAATAGAGGCCCTTCTCGGCATAGTAGATCTTGCCGAGGCTCATGTGGACCTTCGGGTTGAGCGCGTTGTAGCTGAGCGCCTTCTGATAGGCGCCGATAGCGCCGTCGATCTCGCCCTTCGCGGCGCGCGCGTCGCCCAGCCCCACGTGGGCGTCGGCGTAGAACGGCCGCAGCTCGATCGCTTTGTTGTAGGCTTCGACGGCCTGGTCGAACAGCCGGCGCGGCGCGGCCAGGAACAGATCGCCGAGCGCCTTGTAGGGCTCGGGGTACGTCGCGTCGAGCTGGGTGGCAGCACGGAACTGCGCGGCGGCCTTCCAGCGATTGCCGAGCGCTTGGTGCACGGCGCCGAGCGTGTACTGCGCGACGACGAAGTTGGCGTCGACCTCGATGGCACGCGACAGCAGGTCGACCGCGCTCTCGCTGTTCTCCTGCCCGCCGCGCGCGGCCGCCATCTGCGCGCGCGAGAAGAGCTCCAAGGCGCGCAGCGACTTCGTGGGCGCCGCCGCCTTCTCGATCCGTCGCGCCTCCGCCTCGGTCAGCGGCACTTTCAGCGTGCGGGCATAGGTCGTGGGCAGTGCCGCAAGCCGCGGGATGAGATCGCCGTCGGCGACGGTCACCTGATCCATGGTCACCGGCTCGCCCGCGCCGCCGCGCAGCTCAAGCGCCTTGGGCTGCAGCACCAGCTCGTTGTTGACGCGCGCCACGCGCCCGTACAGCGCGGCGTCGACACGCAGGCTCCGTGCCGCCTGGAGCACGGCGGGCTCGCCCCACGCCTCCGGCTGGCCGAACGCGCGCAGACGCGCGCGGTCCACCTGCACGAACGCCGGCGTCTGCACGAGGCCGAGCGAAATGGCCTGCGCGGCGGCTTCGCCGATCCACTGCTCGTCGCCGCTCAGCCCGCTCGTCTCGAAGGGCACGATGAGGATCGTCCGCGGCTTCACCGCGGCCTGGGCGGTATCCACCGCCACGAACCCGCAGAACGCCAGGATCGCGAGGACCATCCAGCGTCGCGCCATCAGGTGCCCTCCTCTCCGCGTTGCGGCGCCGGTGTCGCCCGGCGCGTCTTCCGCCGCAGCCAGCCCTTCATCCGCAACAGCCCGCCAGGCCCCACGCGCCGCAGCGCGATGTCCGGGACCATCATGAGCGCCACGAACCCGACCAGCCACGGCCACATGTCGACGGCGATCCGAGAGCGACGCCGCTGCTTCAAGAATGCGTCCTGTGGGTCCTGCAGCGCCGTGCCGCCCGTCAGCTCCGCCAGCTCGCGCAGAACCGTTTCGTCCACGCCGAGATCGCGAAGCTCCTGAGCATACGGTACCACTAGGCCGGCCAGCTGAGAGCCAACCACGCGCTCCTGCTTGCGCTGTGCCATTCCGACCAGGTAGACGCCCTCCTGGGGCGCCGGGAAGCGGCCACGATAGCGCCCGGGACCGATCTGCTCGAGGTCCACGACGGTGCGCTCGCGGTTCGGCGAGACGACGCCGATCTGCGAGTCGAGGAAATTGATGAACTCCCCCTTGCCGTCCACCGCGTCGACGACGACCTCGCCCGTCTGGTCGGTGCGCTGCACGATGGCCGTCGTATCCGATCGTGAGCCGCTGCGCAGCGTCCAGCGCGTCAACTGCGCCCAGAACTTGTTGAAATCGGCCCACCGCAGCCACAGCACGCCCCACTTGGCCTTGGCGTCCGACGTGAAGGCCGCCGCGCGACCCAGGCCGTACCGCCACGTCGCGAGGACCGGGTCCTCCTGGTGGCTCATCAGGACGAGCTCCGCGTTCTGCTTGATGCTCGTCGCGACGTAGCCGCCGAGCGGCGGAACCGCCTTCCAGTTGATGTCCTGCATGGCCTCGTGGTTCGGCGCGGTGAGCTGCGGCTTGAACGGCTGCTCGACCAGCGAGGCCTTGGAGGCGAGCTGCGTCTCCAGCGTGAAGATGCGCGGGATCGTCTGTGAGTCCTCGGTGTAGTAGAAGCGCCCCTTGCCCCACTTGGCGATATCGACCATCAGCTGGACGTCCGCATCCTTGCCGATGGCCACCGTGGACACCGTGATCTTGTCCTTGGCCATGCGGCGGAGCAGCCCCGCGAAGTCGCCGCGGGTCATCTGACCATCGGAGAGAAAGATCACGTGCTTGAGCAGCGCCGGGCGGTCGAAGAGAACCTGATAGGACTCCTTCAGGGCCGGATAGCCGTCGGTGCCGCCGCCCGCCTTGATCGTGGCGATCGCGTGGTGGATGGCGCCCTTGTCGCGCGCGCCGCGCATCGGCGAATCCCAGATGAACTCCGTGTCCCACGACATCACGCCGACCTCGTTGCGCTCGTCGAGTAGATCCACCACGAGGTGCGCGGCTTCCTTGGCGAGGTCGAGCTTGGTGACTTTCTCGTCGGTCGACATCGCCATCGAGCCGGAGCGGTCGATCGACAGCACCACGGCCAGACTCGGGATCTCGACCTTCTGCTTGACCTCCATCGTCACCGGCAGCGCTTCCTCGATGGGCGTGCGGTAGTAGCCGCCGAGACCGAAGGACTCCTCGCCGCCGATCATCATGAGGCCGCCGCCGTGGTCGCGGACGTAGTCGCGGATCTGCGCCATCTGCGGCCGGGTCAGCTTCAGCGAGGAGACGTTCGAGAGCACGACACCGTCGTATTTTTGCAGCCCGGCGATGTCCTTCGGGATTCCCGGCGGATCGACGACGGTGACCTCGATGTTCTGCGAGCGCAACGCCGCGGCGAGCGAGGCGGCGTGCGAGCGGTCACGGTCGGCGAGCAACACCTGCGGGCGACCGCGTACGACGACCGTGCCGACGGCGCGGTTGTTGTCCTCGATGGTGTCACCGTCGACGTCGAGCGCCGCCTGATACACGTGGATGCCGCTCTGATCGAGCGCCTGGCGATACGCGAACACGTTCTTGCCGGCGGTGAAGTGCACGATCTGCGAGCCGAGGAACTCGCCGTTGCGGAACAGCGACAGCCGCCCCTGCGTGTCCTTCAGGCTCCACGCCACGACCTTGGCCTGGAACGGCTCGCCGTACTTCACCTCCTGCGGCAGGAGCATCGACTCCGCCACGACCTCCTGCGTAAAGGTCACGGGCGCCGGCACGTAGAAGATGTCCGCGCCAGCGTCCTTGGCCGCCTGGGCGCCGGCCAGCGCGTTGCCCGCGTTCTGGCGGCCGTCGGTGAGCATGACGATGCGGTTGGCGTGGCCCGGCGTCACGGTGGCGAGCGCGAGCTGGATCGCCTGGAAGATATTCGTGCCGCGCCCGCTGACGGCCACCTTGGGGCGATCGACGGCCGTGCGATTGGACAGCGGCTGATCGACGACCGCTTCCTCGCCGAACACGATCACCTCATGTCGGTCACCGCTCTTGAGATGTCGAACCGCCTCGCTCACGAAGCGATAGGCGCGCTCGCGCGCCACGAGACTCACGCTGTCGGAGTGATCGAGCAGGAACACGACGTTGAGACGATCCACCCAGCGCGGCAGCGTCGGCCGCAACAGCGTCACGAGCAGCATGACGACCAGCGCCCCGCGCAGCGCCAGCGCCCACTGATCGCCGGTCACCGAGGGGACACGGAGCCGCCCGCCCGTCTGTCGGCGCCAGTAGAGCACGCCCTCCAGCGCCAGCAGCGACGCGGCGATGAGGACGAACAAGGGCCAGAGCTCGCGCTGGATCGGCACGGGCGGTGACGCGGCGGCGGTGGTCGGCGGCGGCGCGGGCAGCGGATGCGGCGTGACGTCGGACTCGTCGCCGTCACCGAGATTCACCGCGAGTTTCAGGTCGCCGCGTGCGGTGGACAGCGTGTAGACGCCGACCTCGTCGGTATCGGTGAACGAGACGACGCCGCGCGTGACCAGCGCCTTCACCGCGCGCCCGCTCGGCGTGTTCACGGTGGCGGAGGAAATGCCGTGCGCGACGGGCAGCAGCATCGGCTGACCGGCCGCCAGCTGCAGGCTCGACTGCTCGAGCGCGGCGGGGTGCAACCAGCGCAGCGTGTTGGATAGGATCAGCGGAACCGCGACGCGCAGTGGGAAGTCCGTCTTGAACAGATCGAAGCCGATGAAGACGGCCTTGCGGTCCGGCTCCTCGAGCGCGTAGAGCAGTGGACCACCCACCGCCTCCACGAGCGCACGCCCGGCCGCCAGCGGCCGCACGCGCATGGCGTCCTGGATGGCGACCTTCGCGAACTCGACGTGGCGCATGACGGGATGCGTACGATCCCAGTCCATGACCGTCGGGCCCTCGATCCGGCCGAGCACCTCCAGCGGCACGTCGGGCGGCACGGTGTTGACGAAGACGAAGCGGCCCGGTCCCACCTTCGGCGGCGTCGAGGAATCGAGCACCACGACGTCGGCGTCGCCCATGCCGCCCTGGTACTGCTCGGGCGTCTTCACCTCGAGCGCCACCGTGGGATCCGTGCGCAGAACCTTCTCGAGGAAGAGGTTGCCCGGACTCACCAGCGTCACGGCGATCTTCTTCGGCGGCGGGATCACCGCGTACGCGACGTTGTCCGTAGCGAGGTCGTCGCTGACGTTGATCTTCGCGGTCACCGTGCCGCCACCCTGGTGCGCGAAGGGCAGCACGATCGAGCGGCGGACGTTGGGCTCGAGCGTCAGCGACTTCTCGGCGATCGCCTGTCCGTCGATGGCCAGCGCGAAGTCGAACGTCTGCGCCTCGGGCGAGTGGTTGACCAGCGAGACGAACGCCTGATAGCCGAACGTGCCGTAGTACGTCTTGCGGATGGCGAGGCTCACGATGCCGACGTTGTAGCCGCGCCGTCCGACGCCGACCCAGCGGATGCGCGGGTCGCTCGTCTCCGGCGCCTCACCCAGCGTGAACGCGCCGTCGGTGAAGACGTGGATCTCGGCACGCGGATCGGCGCCGACCAGCGCGCGCGCCGTGCGCAGCGCTTCCGGCAGGCGCTGCGGCAGGTCGCGCGCGCGCGCGGCGTGGATGGCCGACAGCGCGCGGTCGCGGTCGCGTCCGAGCGCGGCGGTGACGTGCGGCTGCACGCCCGACTCGATCACCATGATCTCGGCGCCCTCGCCCAGACGACGCACGAACGACAGCGCGTCGGCACGCGCGGCTTCGAAGCGCGACGGCGACACGTCGCGCGCCTTCATCGACGCCGAGGTGTCGAGAACGACGACGACTTTGCGCGCCCCCTCCCCGGTGACGGTGACGATGGGCCGCGCCAGGGCGACGGCGAGGGCGACGAGCGCGAGCAGCTGCAGGATCAGCAGCGGATCGCGCTGCAGGCGCTGGAAGAATGCCGAGGCCTCGCGGTCGCGCAGCTCGGCGCCCCAGAGCATGAGGCTCGACACGCGGTGTTCGCGCCGGCGCACCTTGAGGAAGTACAGGAGCACGAGCGGCGCGGCGATGCCGAGGACGGCGAAGGCGAGCGGAGACAGGAAGCTCACGCGACGACCCGTCCGCGCAGCTGCGCGACGACGAATTCTTCGACCGGCGTCTCGGTGCTCACACGATGGTAGCCGACCTCGTGGCCGCGGCAGAACGTCTCCACGCGCTCGAGGAACTGCGCGAGCCGATCGCGATAGCCACGCAGCGCCTCGCCGTCCATCGTCACGTCGCGCGCCTCACCGCTCTCGGCGTCATAGAGGCGGAGGTCGCCGACGAGATCCGGGTTGAGCTCGGCGGGGTCGAGGATCTGGATGACGTGGACGTCGAAGCGGCGCTCGAGCAGCGCCCGGATCCCCGACTCGAACCCCTGCGGATCGAGGAGGTCGGACATGACCACCGCGAGCCCGGGCTCGCGCGCGCGCAACGCGTACTCGCCGAGTGCCGCGTTGAGCCGCGTCGGACCTCGCGGCGTCACGTGGGCGAGGAAGTCGAGCAGCGCGACGACCTGATTGCGCCCGCGTGCGGGCGGCCAGCCTTCCGTCGCCCGATCGCGCAGGATACCGACACCCACGCGCTCGTGGCTGACCAGACCCACGAAGCCCAGGGCGGCGGCCACGCGCAGCGCGTAGTCGAGCTTGGACGGCGCGCCGAACTCCATCGAGGCGGACGCGTCGGCGAGCACGTGCAGGCAAAGGTCTTCTTCGTCGACGAAGAGCTTGACGTGCAGACGATCGAGCCGACCGTAGATGTTCCAGTCGACGTATCGCAGGTCGTCGCCGACGCCGTAGGCGCGATAGTCGGCGAACTCCACGGAATGTCCGCGACGCGGGCTGCGGCGCTCGCCCTTCACGCTGCCACGGAAGGCACGGCGCGACAGCAACGACAGCCGCTCGAGCTGCGCCAGGAACTCGGGAGAGAAGAACGTCTGCCGCGAGTCGCTGACCGCGATCCTATCTTTCATCCAGTGCCTGGAAGTAGTCCTTGATCTGGGAGTGATAGTCGCGCGGCACGGCCTCGCGCGTGATGGCGTCCTCCATGAGCTTGCGGTACTGGCCGATCACGCCCAGATAGTTCAGGCGCGACGCCATCGGCCCGCCACGACCCGTCATGTTCGTGTCGTAGCCTTCCTTGCGCCCGCGGCGCGACTCCCCCTCGACGCCGACGTCGTAGGGCGTTGCGGACAAACGCCGGCTCGCCTCGCCCTTCGGCGACGCGCTCTTGCCCTTGCCCGGCAGCAGCCCTTCGCCTTCGCCGAAGTCCTCGCCCTCGCCGCCGCCCTCACCGCCGCCGCGACGATCGCGCGAGCCGCCGCCACGCTCGTTGTCGCGGCCGCCGCGCAGCCCCTTGCCGGAACGCTGCGCCTCTTCCTGCGCGCGCATCTTGTCGAG
>Ga0209161_10001895_pt1 | contig 17186 bp, 17 predicted proteins | sample GraSoiAngelo_155_FD_186169 | JGI IMG/M metagenome (GOLD analysis project Ga0209161, IMG submission 186169) | Grasslands soil microbial communities from the Angelo Coastal Reserve, California, USA - 14_1009_13_30cm (SPAdes) (version 2) | ecosystem: Environmental > Terrestrial > Soil > Grasslands... | reverse complement strand
CTGAATCCCAAAATCGCGTTGCCACATCCTCAAAGAAGGACAATAGTTGAAAACGGCACATTAGAAGGCCTCACGTACACAAGCAAAATCCACTCGTTCCTCGAAAAACTCAGGTTCTAAAGAATTTCGCCGAAGATAGTCTCCCCTTTCCCTTTTTCCCTTCTCCGTAACGATCCTGAGGACGTCCCTTTTTCTCCCGTCTTTTTGGGATTAGTTTAGCGGTTCTTCCACTCGGGGCCGTGAGTCACGGTTTCCGCGTCGAAGAGGTTGACTGTTTGTCCGAGCGTTCGAATCAGTTTGGCGTAGCGTTGAATTGTAGATTGTAGGTAGCCCTCTTCCTTATCCACTGTGCGTACTCTAGCCGCACAGGGTTCGGGTGTTCAGTCTTGGTGCGGGGGTGAGCATTACACTATAAGTACGAATCACGCACAATTGGTCCTTTAGCCGGACTGTCACCCGTCTGAAAGACTAGCTTCCCAAGAGTAGAACCATTTGTTTCTCTTGCTGTCCCCGTACCAGAATATCTGATCCAGCTCCGCGGCCTTGTAACCGCTAATTGAAATGGACTAATTCCAATAGCTAATGTAGCACCTATGGAATGGCTTAATGCAATTACCTATTGTATGACTAATGTTAACTATTTATATACCAATTAACAAAAAGTATACAGTAGAATAAAGTAGGTGATGCATATGTATTCAATGAAGCTAACAGAAAGCGAGCTCAGATGTCTACGTCTAATAGCTAGGAATAGTAAAGCGTCCATATCAGAGATAGCAACAGCACTAAGCGCACTATCCCGCAATATCGACTCTTTGGATGTGATTAGAGAGGTTAGGAGATCCAGACAGCTCTGGAACCCGGACAAAGTCCGTCTTGTTCTTTCTCGCAGAGTCCCATGTACGCACTGGTCCGAAGGACTTTTGCTCATCACTGGTGTTAGCCTGTCCTCGTCAAAATAGCATCCTAGGCTGACTCGTCATGCTCCTCCCATCCTGGCGATTCGAACTAGGTTCCTCGGAGACTCAACGTTTAGCCATCGGGAAAACCCGATAGTTGCCATTCTTAAATAATAGATTCGGTATTTGATTTGCATTGGTTATCTTGGATGAAGATCTTAATTCTCGCTCCAGTCACTTTGCTTGTGATTCTCTTGGCAGTTTTTCCTGTAAACGCCACCACTTATCCCCTGAACCTGAGCCTGCCTGACATCAAGGACATCCACCTTAGGGAAGGAGCCCTATTCACTACAGCCCTGAACGCCAGCTATGTCCCTGGCATAATGGCTTGGCAGGTCAACATAACATTCAACCCCCAGGCGGTTGCTGCTGTGGATTACTCCCTGGGCAGTGAATGGACAACCGCTCCCTACATCTCCATCAATAGGACACGCAACTCTAACGGCTACTACTTGTGCAGTGGCATCCCCAGCCCCACCCCCTGCGGCAACGTTCCGTTCATTGCTACCAATCATGGTACCATCCTTGCCGGTTTCACCTACTTCAGCGGTCACTTCCTAACGACTTCAGAAACCACGACCATGTTCACCGTTACCTGGAAAGTACTCAGCCGGTTTGCATATTCAGATCTTCACATAGTGCAGTCATCGGAAAACAGACTATTGGGTACCCTTCTGGTGACTCCACTTTTCCATATCCAAAGCTATACCACTGTTGACGGCTTCTTTTCAAACTGCAACCATCTTCCCACACGGGCTTTAGGTCACCTTCCTACCTAGCTCAATGGATTACAATGCTGACAGGGACTACCAGGGCAACTTTGTGAGATTGGTGTACTGTCTTGCCAACGGTGAACGAGATCTTGTTCCCGTAGCATCCAACAAGGGGACTTAGCAATTCTGGAAGATACTGTTCAGCTGCCTCAACCAGGTCTCTGGAAACAGGGATTTCTGGCCGATTCTGAAAAGAACCACCCAGGACTTCGAGCTAAGAATGACAAACAAGATTCGGCTTCTTCAAGACCTGAAAGGGGCCGGGATCTGGATCCTGGACGCAAGCATAGATGGCATCAATGGCCTTGACTGGCAGACCAAAGGTAATGTTATGCAACAGTGCTGGCAATCCTATCTAGGCCCAGCGATAACAAGTCTAAGCCCATGACCGAAGCTGGTGTACTGATTGGTGCGGGGGGTGGGATTCGAACCCACGAAGGCCTACGCCACGGGATAGCACACCCGCGCTTTGCTAAGGCATCAATCGTATCGACGCCTTTGCAGTATTGGGTCTTGAGTGTAGCGCGCGCGTGTCAGGCGCGACCCGCCCATTTAGTCAGATGATTTGACCTGACTCTGGTACCCCCGCTGTAGAGACCTGACAAAACGCTCCTCAAATATGCCTTAAGGCGCATCATCATCGTTCCGATCGATTGCCAAAGGGTTTCAATCGCCCATCTCACTTTGGAGTATCGCCCCAAGGATATTATTGCTCGAGCACAATTTCCTCCTTGCAGAGGCGCTTTCGATGTCTCAGACCCAGACCCGCAAGCAGAAGATTCTAGGAGATGTCAAAAGAAAACGACGTCAGAGAGCGATTACCTCGATTGCTATTGCCGTGATTCTAATTGCGATAGTCGTGGCGGCCGTGATCTTCTTGCGCCCGCCACCGAACGCGGTACAGCTACCGGACTATCTGAGCCATTGCGTCATTGGGAGCGGCCTCTACCACTCGCATCCCAACTTGACGATTACGATAAACGGGGCTAACGTGCCAGTGCCGGCTAACACGTTTGACTCTTCTTGTCAACAACCCATCCATACCCATGATGAACCTGGCGTACTCCATATTGAAACAGACCAAGATCGAGACTACACTTTACACGATTGGTTCCTACTCTGGGGTCATCATGTGAACAATACCAACTATGCAATCTTCAACTCTAACCAGATATTCACAAACAAGATCGACGCTACTCACCACCTCACAATGACGAAAAATGGCGTCAACGATAATAGCTTCGAGAATCATGTGTTCCCAAGGAACGCCTCCCCAACAGGTGGGGTCGGAGGTCAAGGTACTTTGTGTGCGGTAGCTACTGGTCAGCCATGTGTGGAGGACAATATCGTCATAACGTACGGCTAGAACCGCGGCTCAGACGCACCGCCTAAGCTTCAACCACATGCCCTATCGGAAATACAACATAATCAAAACGGTCAAGAATTCTGTTCTTGAAGGTATTGTCGATGGCCCTATTACTGGGTTCCTAATCTTGAATCCCAAGATCCGCAACATCAAGCCGAGAGCTGATACTGTTATTGAGAACTAGCGAGATGATAATTGTCGGGCTTGTGGCCGCCTTCTTAGCGACAGGCGGAGTCCTCGCAGTAGTGTTTACTCCTTCCCCATCCCCTTGCTCTGGGGTTTCGGGTGCAATTCGCTCCTTCACAATTATTGTAGATTTGAATGGTTATAATGGCAGCGGGTCTCAACCCGGGACTTGGCCGGTTATTACGGTTCAGCGTTGTGATAAAGTGGTTTTCACTGTGATCAACAATGATACTCAAGCTCACGGGTTCGCTGTTGCCTCGTACTCCAACGCTGGTCTAGAGCTCGTTGGAGGAGACCATCAGAAATTGCAGTTTCAAGCAACCAGGCTGGGACAGTTCAAAATCTATTGCACAAGCAGGTGCACGGTTCACTACCTAATGCAAAACGGTCTTCTTAACGTGACATAATCCTTCCCATACGGGCTATCCATGCGATCATCAAATTGGATCCGAGTCTTTCTAATTCTCACGGTTCTACTTGGCTTTGACTACGGTACGAACTTGCGTGCCGCTCTACCAACACCAATCCTTCAGGTCAGCAATCAGCAATACGTTACTCTTCTGCCAAAAGTCCCAGTCGGGACCCCAAGACCCCTGATCATCTACCCAAACGACACCAGAGTGTGGGTCGCTGGATTCGAGACAGGAGGCCCACAGACATCGCAGATTAGGGAATACTTTGTTAACAACGAAACTTCAAGAGGAGTTCTCAACTTTTCAAACACTGAAATTAGCTCGATCCTGGTTGATCGCAACAGGGTCTGGTATGCCGAGAACTCGACGCTCGCCTTTTATAATTCCACAAGTGGGCAGTCAGAAACCCAGAGAACATTTCCAAACCGGAGCTTGTTGTCTCTAGCACTCGACCACAATGGTCGACTATGGATGACGCTAGGGGGATCAAACGGCACGAGCAGCATCGTTATGCTCAACCCGAATAACACAACGCAGACATACCGTGTTCGAACGAGCAACGCCCTAGCTTATGGGATAACTGTCGCTCCCGACAATACAATATGGTTCGCTGAAGCAGCAGCGAAGAAGATCGGCCACCTCGGGTGCGACACCTGCAACATCACGGAGTTCTCTCCTCCCCAGTCACTCAGCTTGGCCGCCCCCACCCAAGTTATCGTCGACAATTCAGGAAATGTGTGGTTCACGGACCATGGCAGCAACCAGTTTGGGGTGTTGAACCCGAATACGAATGCATGGAAGGTCCTCCCTATTGGTTATTGTCAGAACTATTGCACCGGTGGGCTTCCAAACTCAATATTTCTGGGAGCCAACAACACCATATGGTTTTCTGAACATGTTGCAGGGAGGATCGCCCACTATGACCCCTCCACCGAGGTACTCACAGAGTACATCATCTCTCCAAACTCTCTCCCGTTCACCTGGTGGGCGATGCCTGGAGCGAATAACCTTGTATGGTTTGTTGCCTGGGAACTAGGCGAGATAGGTTATGTGAATGCCACCTTACCGGCTTCATTCTCCCTAACGCCCCCTTCGGGCGATTTCATTGTTGCGAGGGGGAGCTACGATGACGTGCCTGTCCGAGTCGACCCTCAGGGCTCCGCGAAACTTTCATTCGGTATCTCACCTGTGACTAGTGACCAAGAGTACTACCAAACGACTGCACAAATTTTTGGGCCGTCTCCTCCTGACCTCGGGCCTAGCATCAATCCTCAGACTATTACCTTCAGGATTTCTTCGGCATGGAACGCGACTCTGGGTCCCCGATATGTGGCTCTGACCGCTTCTAACGGTCAAATAGCAATTAGCGTCCACATAAAGGTCGTAATCATCGAGGCTTCGATTCCCTACGTTGCCCTAGGTTTCTCGACAGTGATTTTTCTGGGAGGAGTTACGCTCTACTTGCGACGACCAAGAAGACTAAATGTCAAGAAGGTGAAGAGAAAAAAATAGCTCGGCCTCAAAGCAGTTCAATTTCGATGAAAACATCGTCCGGCGCTCTAATCCTCATCAGTCTCTTCAAAAATCGTTCATTGGGATCAACGTCGATGAGGCGCTTGTGAATCCTCATCTCCCACTTGTCGAATGTGTGAGTTCCTTGTCCTGCTGGTGATTTTCTTGATGGGACGATGAGCTTCTTTGTCGGCAGCGGTATCGGTCCTTTCAGTTTGACGCCTGTTTTGTCGGCTATGTCTTTGATCTCGGTGCAGATGGTGTTGATGTCCTGGGGGTCGGTGCTGGACAGACGGATTCTAGCTTTGGAAACCAACCCAAGATACCTTCATTGTCGACCTTTGTAGCGAAGGGTTAGGGCGGGTCCGGTGCGGTTAAAAACCTTGGTGTAAACTCGCGGGGAAATTCCCGAGTCAGGGGATTGCGATGGATCTGACAGTATCCTACCATGCGTCCCGATTGCTGACAGGTCAGCTGTGGGCTCACTTGAGGCCTAGTCTAGTTTCCAGGATCGCATCAATCTTTGCCTTCTGCTGTACGCGAAGCGGGCTAAGATGAGGAATGTTCCCAGAGATAGGAGCTCTAGATGCATGGGCCTCGGTAACTTTTCCTCCCAAGAAAAGCCTATCAGCCATGCGCGCGAAACAACCTGACAATCCAATGGACTTCGTTGGGTCCACAGCTACCCATACAGTGAGGAAGAGTTGTGTTGGGTTAGCCTTTCGTGAGGATCTCTTTGACCACGCCGACTCCGACGGTGCTGCCCATGTCTCTGATGGCGAACCTTCCGAGTTCCGGAATATCCGAGAACGCCTCCAAGACCATGTTGTGCAATGGCTTCATCTTCACCAGGGCGCTGTCCCCGACCTTGAGGAAGCTAGGCTTCTCCTCAACCACCTGACCCGTACGCGGGTCGATCTTCTTGATAAGTTCCTCGAACGTCACGCCGACCGTCGCGGTATGCGCGTGCAACACTGGTGTGTATCCTGCGGCGATGGCGGTCGGGTGGTAGATGATAATGATCTGTCCGATGAACTCTTTCGCGATGGTCGGTGGCTTGTCGGTGTGGCCCATGACCTCTCCCCGTCCGATCTCGTTCTTTGCAACGCCTCTGATGTTGAAGCCGATGTTGTCTCCCGGCTCAGCTTTCGTCATACGTACATGATGGGTCTCGATTGATTTTACCTCGCCGAGTTTTCCGGAGGGATTGAAGATGACCTTGTCACCATCCTTCACCACCCCTGTCTCGACACGTCCCACCGGGACAGTTCCAACACCAGTGATCGTGTACACATCCTGAATCGGAACGCGAAGCGGCTTGTCCAAGGGCTTAGGTGGCGGGATGAAATCGTTGAGCGCATCGTACACTGTAACCCCCTTGTACCACGGCGTGTTCGTGCTCTTTTTCGACAGATTATCGCCAAGCCATCCGCTAGTCGGTACGAACGGGATCTTCGAAATGTCGAAGCCCACGGTCTTCAGCAAGCCTTCCAGCTCTTTCCGGCACTCCTTGTAGCGTTCCTCTGAATACTTGACTGTCTGGTCATCCATCTTGTTGATGGCAACGACCAAGTTCTTCACTCCGAGAGTTCTTGCAAGATAGGCGTGCTCTCTGGCTTGACCGCCGGGTCCGACGGCGACTTCGAATTCGCCTTTCTTACCCGAGATGACGAGAATTGCGACGTCCGCTTGGCTGGCGCCGGTAATCATGTTCTTGATGAAGTCTCGGTGTCCGGGTGCGTCGATGATCGTGTAGAAATTCTTCGGTGTCTCAAACTTTTGGAATGAGAGATCGATGGTGACCCCTCTTTCTCTCTCTTCCTTGATCGTGTCTAGGACCCAAGCGTACTTGAAAGTATCACCTGCTCCTGTCTTTTCAGATTCTTTTGCGTACTGCTCGATTGTCTTCTGGTCAATGTATCCTGCGTCGAACAGAAGATGACCTGTTAGCGTGCTCTTTCCATGGTCAACGTGACCCATCACGATTAGGTTGAGATGGGGTTTTGCGGACATTGTCTTAGTTCATACTCCTTTCTTGAAACGGAGAGAGAAAACACCTGGTTTCTTTATAAAAAGGCTCGTGTGACAGCCTAACGCTTCTCACACCCGGGCGGTTCACCGTCAAACTACTTTTCTGTCTCATAACGGAACCTCGTCCCCATCCGCCAGTAATACCAGAAAGAGGACGTATTCTCTGAGTTGGAGAAACCAATTTGAGAATAAAAGAAATCGGGGCTGGCCTATAGGCTACCCCATTTGATTCGAATCGGAAGCTTCCACGACAATCGTCACGCTCTTGTTTCAGAGACAGCATTTGCTTCCCCCAACGGTATTTCACTTCGCCATCAGTAGCTAGCATTCCAAGCACCACGCCACTACTCCAGAGCCTCAATCAAAGAGTCCAAAGCGGGGGCGGAAGAGACTGATGAGAGTTGACTAAGAGTCAGGTCTGAAAAGTGCTCCAGTTTTGCCAGTCGAAAGAGACGCGGTCAGCATAACGCAAATTAGGCGGGCGGTCCGCACCCTCAACTCATGGCAACTGTATTAGCCTACAAGACTTCTCTCCTGCTTCTGTTGGCGCTGTCTGGTGGTTCAGTTGCAGGCATGACTTACTACTATCAAGGTCAGACTGCGAACATGAACAATGAAGTCAGTAACCTTGGAAACGGGATTACGAGTTCGAATGGCCAAATTGCAAACCTGACCAGTCAGATTTCCAAACTTAAGGCAGAGATCGCATCATTGAACCAAAGCTTGCAGAGTCTGCCACAAGTCAATGAGGTTCCTAGGAACGTTGTCATAAGAGTGGAATGGGTGAACACTTTCAACTCGGACCAGGACAGGTTCTATCCCGAGTACATAACAGTCGTACAAGGAGACAACCTAAGTCTTGTCTTCATCTCTAACGACACATCAGACGCCCACACTTTCACCATTAGTTTGTCCTTCCGCGGTCTACGACCAGCAGCTGCGTTTCAGCTGAATAACAGCTGGACGGGCCTCTCCAGCGGTCCCTTTCTAACACCGGCTAACACCAATTTCACCGGTAGACCCAGGGGATGCACAGACCAAAACGGAAACAGTGTTACATGTAGCACGCAAAAAGCCAACTCGGGAACCGGCTCGACCGGAGATTGCAACAATACGGCGCCCATTCAACCACCATGCGATTTGTGGTCGACAGGGGCGCTAGGCATAGTCACGGTCCCTGGAGTTTACAAGTTCTTTGACTTCTACCACCAGAAAATTGGCATGTACGGTTGGCTGATAGTTCTGCCGAACAAAGGATACACCGCGGGCTAACCTTACCTCCCGTTCTTCCTCATTCAATGAATCGTTCTTGCAGAAGGGAGAAACTACCTTGACGTTTTTCCTGCTCAACCATTCCGAAAAGGATGAGGAAAGGAACGTTCTACGGGCAACGCATGCAAGTACTTTTTCCGCTTCCGTTTCTTGTCATAGACACGGATCCATTGACGAGTTACCCCCCAGAGGATAGTTCGCCCACCTTGGCTTCTGGAAATCTGAAAAAACACTCAAAATCGGCTTACGTTATTGGAGTTATAACAGACAAGTAATAGAGTGGGAGTTGGCTCAATTCTGGTAGACGGCTGGAGCCCACCTCTCTCGACGAATCGAGTAACAAAGATGAGGATTTTCCTTGCTTTTTATAAAGAGCCTTGTCCACGGTACCACCATCCCTTCCGCTCAAGAAAAAACTAGAAGTAGGTTTTTCCTGAATTATGAAGAAAGGTCTAAATGGGAAGTTTCTCGGCGCTTTCCGATTCGAAGGCATAATGGTTGCTAGAGACTACTTCTAAGCACGAAGCCGCTCCATCAAGCCTCGGCATGCAGAAAACCCAATACGACATTGCTGTAGAACAGTTCCAGCGCGCCGCCGACCTGATGAAACTTGATCAGAACGTTCAGGAGATTCTTCGAAAGCCTAGAAGAATTCTCAGCATAAACTTCCCTGTCAAAATGGACGACGGAAGAATCCTCCTCTACCAGGGGTTCAGAAGCCAGCACAACAACGCCCTGGGACCTTACAAGGGCGGAATCAGATACCACCCCAACGTCACTATCGAGGAGGTAAAGGCGTTATCCATGTGGATGACGTGGAAGTGCGCGGTCGCAGGCATCCCATTTGGAGGCGCCAAAGGAGGAGTCACGGTTAACCCGAAACTCCTGTCCAAACACGAACTGGAGAGGCTCTCCAGAACATTCTTCTCACTTATCAGCGAGATCGTGGGTCCGTTCCGCGACATACCAGCGCCTGACGTTTACACTGATTCCCAGACGATGGCCTGGTTCATGGATGAATACAGCAAGGTTGACAGGAACAACGCGAACGCAGTCGTGACGGGTAAGCCGATAATAATTGGAGGATCCCTTGGAAGAGATTCGGCCACCGGGAAAGGGGTCTCGGTCACTGTTGAGGAGGCCGCGAGACATCTCAAGATCGACCTGAAGAAGGCAACCTGCGCAATCCAAGGCTGGGGAAACGTTGGCTCCTTCGCCCACATGTTCCTAGAAGAAGCCGGAGTCAAAGTTGTCGCCGTCTCCGACTCAAAGGGAGGAATCCACAAGAAAACAGGCCTCTGGTTCAACGAGGTCGCAGCCTACAAGAAGAAGAACACGAGCATGGCGAACTTGCCCGCGTCCGAGAACATTTCCAATGAGGAATTACTCGAACTTGACGTGGACATACTGGTGCCTGCAGCGCTTGAGGACGTCATCACCGAAAATAACGCTAGAAAAATCAAGGCAAAGCTAGTCGCTGAAGGCGCTAACGGGCCGACCACACCGGAGGCCGATGATATCCTTTTCAAGAGAGACATCGCGCTGATACCGGACATCCTGGCAAACTCTGGCGGAGTGAGCACAAGCTACCTTGAGTGGGTGCAGAATCTCCAACACCTCTGGTGGACCGCTGATGAAGTCGACCATCGCCTAACAGCGATAATGAAGAAGGCGTTTGCTGAGGTTTGGAAGACCAGTCAGGAGCAGAATGTCGATATGCGGACCGGAGCCTATGTCTATGCTATTGGAAAGGTTCGGGACGCTATGGAGATCCGAGGCTGGGTCTAGAAAACTACTGCCGTACCATCAGTCTAGCAACGCAGTGAGCTTTCGCTCCTCACGAGCCTCATCTGCCATAGCATCCATCGCCATCTTATGAGTGACCATGTCGGTATCTCGCGTCTTGCTCGCGAGCCGCTGATAGAATTCAAGAGATGATCTTTCAAGCTTCAAGCTTTCCTTGATCATCGCCTTCAGATCGTTTCCCCTCCGCGGCGGGTCCGAATAAGAAAAGAAAGCCTTCTTCTCCCACTCAACCGGTTTTGATATGGGTACTCCTCCCAGTTGTATGATTCGTTCCATGAATCTTGAAGCGTGATCCCATTCTCCGTCAGCCATTTCCTTGAAGAGCTTCGAAAGGGGCAGTGAGCTAATTCCGCTAGCTATTTTGCTGAGGTACAAGTATCGGAAAGCTGCGAGGGTTTCTCCGGCAAGGGCTTGGTTGAGGTCATCGAGAAGCGTCGGTTCCTTCTTGACTGACAAGACTGGTCGAAGCATTGCGTAGCCTCCGGGAGTCTTTTTAGCCTTATTCCAAATAGCCAGATGTTGTGGAAATCACAAGGCCAAACGCCGCGGAGGGATAGGACTCTGAGCGTATCTAACCGTACAACTTCAGCTCGTTTGGGCGCGTACCTGACGCTGATACGGCCCCCAAACACCATAATGATCGGGCTTGGCGTGGTCATAGGTGAAGCGATAGCTCTCGGCGTGCTCCCGGGAATTCGAGAGGCCGTTTTCGGGTTCCTGACCGCCTCACTAATGATGGCGGGGACGATGGTGGCCAACGACGTTTACGATGTTGAGATCGACAAGGTCAACAGCCCGCAACGGCCCCTCCCTTCCGGAACGGTGAAGACCAGGGACGCGGTCGCGTTGGCAGTGGCCCTCTCCGCCGCAGCGATAGGATTTGCCGCTCTGCTCAACCTGTGGACGTTTCTGACTGCGCTCCTCGCTCTTGTGTTGATGATTTACTATAACACGAGAGGGAAGAAAACAGGGCTCGTAGGAAATTCGGTCGTAAGCTTCAACGTTGCTCTGCCCTTCTTCTATGGAGGCCTCGCGGTGGATTCGATTAGCCCACTACTCTTCATCTTCTCCGTTGTCGCATTTTTCGCAAACTTTGGCCGAGAAGTCGCGAAGGGAATAGCCGACGTGAAAGGGGACAGCCTCCGTCAAGTCCGGACCCTAGCGGTAGTCAGGGGCACCAAGTCCGCAGCTTTCGCATCTTCCGGACTATTCATCGCCGCAGTTCTGCTCAGCTTTCTCCCACCATTTCTTGAGAGTATCTCCTGGCTGTATTTTCCTCCAGTCATAACCGCAGATATCGGCTTTCTTTACTCAGCGTACAGGTTAGTGGGAGACCAGAGCCCTGAAAACGTTCGATCAGTCAAGGGCCATGTTCTGGTGTGGATGCTGTTAGGGCTTGTGGGTTTTCTTTTGGGCGGCGCCGCTCTCCTTTGACTTGGACATTTCAAGCAGTAATTCTCTAGCTCGGTCCAGCCGGATTTTCCGTTCGGCGACCATCTTGTCAGCCACCAGGTCGATCAGATCTCCTTGAGCTCCAGCCATCGCGGCGATGTTTCTGGCGTGCAGAGACATGTGTCCCTTCTGAATCCCCTCTGCTGCCAAGGCGCGTAGCGCGGCCATGTTCTGGGCTAAGCCGACCGAGGCCATAACCTCTCCGAGTTCGCGAGCCGTCTTTACGCCAAGGATCTTTAGGCAAATTTTCGCCATCGGATGCACGGCAGTAACTCCCCCAATGATCCCGACAGCAGCCGGGATCTCGATGGTCCCGACTAGGTTTCCTTTGAGATCTTTCTTCCATATTGTAAGGGGGGAATAGTGTCCAGATCGAGCCGCGTAGGCATGAGCCCCTGCCTCTATCGCGCGAGTATCATTTCCAGTAGCTAGGCAGACGGCGGTTATACCGTTCATGACTCCCTTGTTATGAGTTGCACATCTGTACGGGTCGGCCGCGGCAAACGCGTATGCCTCGACAATCCCGTCTACGATGTCCTCGCCGCCTAGAGCTTCTTTCGAGACGGTCGTTGTGGCTTTTGCGACTCTCCTATCCGCAAGGTTTGAGATGATCCGCAATCGGGCTTGACCCTTGGAGATTTTTTCAAGCATCGGTGCCACCGCTTCCGCCATAGTGTTGACAACATTGGCCCCCATGGCATCGCGGCAGTCGACTAGAAGCTCTACAATGACCAACGTTCCGACTTGGCTGGGTAGGATTCTGACGCGGAGGTCTTTTGCCCCTCCACCCATCGAGACTAGAGTCGGGTCCTGCCGGTTGGCTTTTTCAAGAATCTCTTTTCTTGCCGAAAGGATCTCCTTTTCAGCGTCCTTTGGCGAAAGACATTTCACGATCTGGATCTGACTGATCATCACTGGCTCTGTGCTTGTGGCGGTGAAGCCGCCTGTTGGTCGGGCCATCTTGGCCGCGTTACTTGCTGCGGCGACTACTGATGGTTCTTCTATGGCCATTGGTACTAGGTAGTCTCTGCCGTTTACGAGGAAGTTCGTTGCGATTCCGAGAGGGATCGGGAACATGCTGATGACGTTCTCGATCATTCGCTGAGCGGTCGCGCTGGGCATTGTTCCGCTGGCCAGGGTCTGAGCTTCCTCAGAGGTTAGACCCGCGAAGTCTTTGACAATTCTTAGTCTCTCTTCCACCGGGAGCTTGTAGAACGAGGCGATGGTTGAGCTTCTTTTCAGAACGGGCGTTTCCAAATATTCCACCGTCTCGCTCGTCTAGGCCTCTGGAAAACCTAGGTTTTCCTTTCTCAGCTTGTTAAACGCGATTGGAAACCATGGAGTGTATTTCGCCGGGTTCTTGTCCAAGTCTCTTTGGAGATCGGTGAGGGTGACCCACTTCCAATTATCTACCTCTTCAGGATTAGGTTTCGGGTCTCTATCGTATTGCCCGACAAAGACATGATCGAACTCGTGTTCTGTCAAGCCGCTCTTTGTGTCGGTCGCTTTGTACACGAAACTGAAAGTCTCTTTCAGCGATGTATCAAACCCCAACTCTTGCTTGAGCTTCCTATGGACCGCAGCCTCCAGTTTCTCACCCTTGATTGGATGACTGCAACAAGGGTTGCTCCAGAGGTTCTGAAAGTGGTGCTTCGCCTTTGATCTAAGTTGGAGGAGCGCCTCGCCCTTGGAGTTGAAGATGAAAATGGAAAAAGCTCTGTGCAGCTTTCCGCCGTCGCGATGAGCTGCAAGTTTTTCTTCGTATCCGATCGGATTGTCTTTTTCGTCAACTAGGACTATGATCTCAGGCATTTTTTTCTTTCTCCGTTTGTCGAGGTAGGAAGCGCTCTTTTTCTGCCTTTCCGATCGAAGCTACTCGGGGATTACTCGACTCCACTTGCATCAAGGGACACGTTGTAGATTGTTCCTCCTGCACTTCGCAGTTTCCTCGCGATATTTGATCGGTCTTTCTTGTCATCGCATAGCGCTATAATGCATCCGCCGCCTCCTGCACCTGTAAGTTTGGCTGCGAGGGCCCCTGCCTGCCGAGCCTCAGCCACGAGTCTGTCAAGATCGGGTGTCGAGACGCCAATCTGACGAAGCATTTCGTGGTTTCTGTTCATCAACCGCCCCAGCTCGTTGTCGTCTTCCTTCCGTAGAGCCTTGGCCACAGCATTCGAAATGGCAGTGATCTCGTCCAGGTGTGTCTGAAACCTATCTGTTTGTTCCCGTGATCTCTTGACCACCGAACCCACCAACGCTTTGGTCGACCGGTGGACTCCTGAATCACATACGAGAATCGTCGGTGGTCGTTTGACGACTATGGGCTTGATCTTTGAGGGTTTGTTGAATTGAATGATTCCGCCGTAGATGCAAGTTGCCTGGTCGACTCCAGAGGGGTGTCCATGAAGATAGTTCTCTGGGATGAAAGCGAGCCTGAAGATCTCTTCTCGATCGAGTCGAACGCCCGTCGATTTGGCTACCGCTGAGATGGTCGCGACTGTGGTAGAAGCGGAGGACCCGAGGCCTGCACCGATCGGAATCTGGCAGTTCGCGTCAACATGGACGCCGAGATCTCCTGTCCCTAAGTGGTCGAGCGTCGCGCTCGCGGCCAGGCGCAACGGCTCTAGAAGCTCTCGATTCTCGCCAACCAAGGATCCCTTATCAGCGTCGCCGACTAGATGAAGCGGAATATCAGCTGTTACTTCGATTCGGCCACTCGGAGAGGGTCGCACTTCTATCTTGGAATAGAGATTGACTGCCATCGCGACGGCAGGTGCGCCGAGGACAACGAATTGTTCTCCCGACAGGATTATCTTTCCAGGTGCTCTAGACGAGACGATCGATGGAAAATTTGACGGCGAGGACGATCTCACTTCGTGAATGCGATCGCTGCGTAACCAACAACTGAGCGCTTGTCCCCTGCTGTGTCACCACTCGTCTGGTAAGACAGCAGCCTGGCATGCTTAGCTCCTAAGACTTTAGACGCATGTATAACGGCCGTGACCGGACCATATCCGCAAGCTGACACATGGTTGTCCTCGATCGTGTCCTGGAATTTTTTCTCGTCCATATCGAGCACCGCCTGGATTGCGTCCATGTCCTTTTTCTTCGCTGACTCGTGGGGTTCGTAGTGGGTCCAGTCGGAAGAAGCGATAAGCATCGCTCCTGTCTCTGCGGAAGCTTCCGCGATTGCGTCGCCTATTTCCACGCTAGTTTCAAGGTCTTGCAACATCATACAGATCGGTACGAACTGGAAACGTCTCGGATAGATGAATTGCAGGAAGGGAAGCTGAACTTCTATCGAATGCTCTCTCCTATGGGCCTCCTCTTCTACGTCGATTAGTCCTGACAATCTAGCGATCGAGGAAGCCAGGGATTTGTCAAGCGGAACTTCACCGAGAGGGGTTGCCCATTGCCCATCTGTCATTGTTGAGACGCCGCTCCCGTAGCCAGTATGGTTTGGCCCCAGAATTATCACCGACTCTCTCAAGCCTGAAGTGGCCAAACTATAGTAGCTGTTGGCGGCGACGGGTCCGGAGTAATCGTATCCCGCATGTGGGACAACGATCGCCACAAGCCGATCGTCAGCTGTCCCGGGAACGGAGGGTATCGATCTTGGTCCGAGCGGATGCAGGAAGCAGTTGTGTATCTGGGTTCGGAGCGCGCCTTCAGTGTCGGGGTAGAAGGTGCCTGCTTGTGCGGGTGGGCGTGTTTTCACGCCTCTCCACCGGAAGCTCGTCCCATGGGCATGGCGGCAAGCTTCGTTTCAAAATCATCTACTGTCTGCGGAATTGTTCCGTCTTGGGGAAGTTCTCCTCTCTCGCGGAGCACTTGTCTGGCGAGTAGCCAGTAGACAACGGCTAGGGCTCTCCGTCCCTTGTTGTTTACCGGGATCACGAAGTCGACACCAGCAAAGACGTTGTCGGTGTCGCACAGGGCAATGACGGGCACTCCTACTGATGTTGCTTCTTTGATCGCTTGCCAGTCAGCTCTGGGATCTGTTACTAAGACAACCTGAGGTTCTGCGTGATGTGGCTGGAGAGGATTGGATATCAGCCCTGGCATGAATCTACCTACAATCGGAACCGTCCTAGTGACCTCTGCGAATCTTTCCACCGGCGTCTTACCATAAAGTCGAGATGACACGGCCAGCACTCTTCCTGGGTCGAATCGGCCCATGAATCTGGCGGCGATCCTGATCTTCTCGTTAGTGTCGCCAATGTTGAGGATGAATAGGCCGTCGGGGCGGACTCTGAAAATGTACCTTTCCATATCTACGGTCTTGATCCGTGTGCCTATGTGGAGTCCAGCGGCCAAGAGCTCTTCGAGAGAGAGGAGAAGATTTTCTGCTCTCGGTATCGCTTCCCTATCCTCGATGTCTTGGCTTTCCAACATGGTTCCTCGTCTATATGATCTCGGCTCGTTTCTTGGCGGAGACTTGGGGGTACTTTAGGAACTCGTCGATTATTTCGACGTGAGTTATGAGCATTCTTCGGCAGCAATATCGTCGAATACCTAGCTCGTCTAGTACTTTGATCGGTCTGTCGCCTGCTCTAACCCTGAGATTGAAGGTTTCCCACTTGTCGGCTATCTGCTTGCCGCAAGTAAAACATCTTACCGGGATGATCATTTTTTTTCTCTTACCTGTACGATTTCTGTTTTCTTCGTCGAGCGCTTGGCCCACCGAACTTCTTGGGTTCGGTTACTCTTTGATCCCCGGCTAGCATTACTCTGTCGAAGGCGATGAAGTTCTTCCTTAGCTCGCTGCTCTTTGTCCACGAAGCGAGTGATCGTGCGATTGCAATTCTAGCGGCTTCGGCCTGGCCCATGAAACCTCCGCCATTAACTGATACGCGGATGTCAACTCCCTTGGCGCGTTCCCCCGCTATAATCAGTGGTTCTTGGATCTTCATCCGGACGACCTCGGGACTGACGTAGTCGAGAGAATGATCATTAAAGTAGATTCGACCCTTTCCAGGTTTCACGACAGCACGTGCTATCGCGGTTTTCCGCTTACCCGTTTCTAGTACAGTCTTCCTCTTTTCGCTCAGGCGGGAATCCCTCCGATTTCTTCTGCTAACTGAGCAACGGTGATGAAGGGAACCCGCAACTTTGACGCGTTTGCATGCGATACGGTGTTGTACGTTTTTCCCTCATACTCTTTTGGAATCCCAACGTAGACCACGACTCTGTGGAAGGCCTCTTTTCCATGAGTCTTCTTCCAGGGAAGCATTCCCCTGATAACTCTCCGGACATAGTTGTCAGGCCTTCTAGGATGAGTTGGAGCTTTTTCCTGGTTGCCAAGCGTACGCGTTTTCAATTTCGTCTTCGCCCTGGCGACAACTCTGGCCTTTGTCCCAGAGATAATAGCACGTTCGGCATTCAGCACCACCATCTTCTTCCCTTCAAGGGC
>Ga0209161_10001890_pt1 | contig 17202 bp, 17 predicted proteins | sample GraSoiAngelo_155_FD_186169 | JGI IMG/M metagenome (GOLD analysis project Ga0209161, IMG submission 186169) | Grasslands soil microbial communities from the Angelo Coastal Reserve, California, USA - 14_1009_13_30cm (SPAdes) (version 2) | ecosystem: Environmental > Terrestrial > Soil > Grasslands... | reverse complement strand
GTTGACGTGCCCGCGGTCGCGAATGCGGACGACGACCTCCTGGCCGGGATAGCAGCCCTTCGTGTGCGAGATCAGGTGCGCCGACGGAATCTCCGGCAGGAGCACCGTGGCGTCCACATCCTCGCCGAAGCGCGGCGTGCCGGCCTCGATGCGCAGCGACTCGAGCGCCGCCGCGCCCAGCGGCCGGGCCCCCGCCGCGAGCGCGGCCTTCCACGCGCTCTCGCGCGCCCCGGCCGGCACGAGCAGCCATACCTCTGGCTGGCCCGTCTCGCTGCCGCCGCGGACGACGCGGATCTCGAGCCCGTCGAGCGACGCCGCCACGTGCGACCACGGCGCCTCGGGGGCGGCGGCGCCCGTCAGGCGCTTGGCTGTCTCCACCGCGGCCGGCCCCACCAGCATGAACACCGCGCGCTGAGCGGTGACGTCCTCGAGCGCCGCCTTCTCGGCGAACAGGTAGTGGTCGAGCGCGGCGACGGTGGACTCGCCCATGCCCGGCGGCGTGAGCAGCAGCACGCGGTCGTCGAGCGCCAGCACGACGAGCGTGACCTGCACCTTGCCGTGCACGTCGAGCAGCGTGGCCGCGCAGCCCTGCCCCACGGCGAGCGCCGCGATGTCGTTGCTCAGCAATGCGTGCAGGAACTTCGCGCGGTCGCGTCCGGTCACCTCGACCACGCCCAGGTCGGTGCGGTCGGCGATGCCGACGGCGTCCCGCGCGGCATGATACTCGGCGAGCGCGTCGTGGTCGGGCACGCCGTCCATTGTACCCGCCGCGTGCTAGACTGCGCGCCGTGTCGCCGCCGCAGTCCGCCATCCGCGCGTTCCAGCGTCGCCTGCTCGCCTGGTACGCGCGCCACGGCCGCGACCTGCCGTGGCGCCGCACGCGCGTGCCCTACCGCGTGCTCGTTTCCGAGATCATGCTGCAGCAGACGCAGGTGGAGCGGGTGATCCCGAAATATCGCCAGTTCTTGCGGGCCTACCCGTCGCTGCGCGCGCTCGCCGCCGCCGACGTCGACGAGGTGCGCAAGCTCTGGTACCCGCTCGGTTACAACATCCGCCCGGTGCGGCTGCACGCCATCGCGCGCGAGACGGTTGCGCGCTACAACGGCCGGCTGCCGGACGACGGCGAGGCGTTGCGGGCGCTGCCCGGCGTCGGCCGCTACACCGCGGGCGCCGTGCTGTCCTTCGCCTTCGGCCGCGACGCGGCCGTGCTGGACACCAACGTGCGCCGCGTGCTCGGGCGCGTGTTCTTCGGTCCGCGACGGCTCGGGCGCCTGCGCGGCGAGGCGCGCCTGTGGGACCTCGCGGAGTCGCTCGTGCCCGCCGGGCGCGGCTACGACTTCAACCAGGCGCTCATGGACTTCGGCGCGACGTGGTGCACGCCGCGCCGGCCGCGCTGCGCGCCCTGCCCGATGCGCCGCTTCTGCGCGACGTTTTCCACGCTCGCCGCCGCCGATCGAGCGTAGCGATGCCGCTCGTCATCGAGGTCGCCGCGGCGCTCATCCGGGACACGGCCGGCCGCTATCTCATCACGCAGCGCCGGCGGGGCAGCCACCTCGCCGGTCTCTGGGAGTTTCCCGGCGGCAAGCTGGAAGCGGGCGAATCGCCGGCCATCGCGCTGCGGCGCGAGCTGACGGAAGAGCTGGGCGCCACCTTCCATGTGGGCAAGCTCGTGGAGACGGTGCGCTGGGAGTATCCCGACCGCACCGTCGTGCTCCACTTCCACGACTGCCGCGTGGAGTCGGGCGCGATCGAGCCGCGCGAGGGCCAGGCCATGGCGTGGGTCGAGACCGAGCGGCTGGCCGCCTACGACTTCCCGCCCGCCGATCGCGCGCTGATCGAGCGCCTCGCCGCCCGCCGCTAGTCAGAGCCTGTCCGGTTATCGAGGGGTTTATCTAAACCTTCTCCCACATGACGTGCCGCCGGTTCTTCGTGTACGGTCGCACCTGGCCGGGCCAGCGGCCCTTCTCCACCGCGGCCGCCCACTGCGGGGTCACGAGCACGCTCGGGCTCTCGACCTCGTAAATCGCCGTGTAGGTCGGCTCGCCCTCGATCACGATCTTCCGGCGCTCGCCGCCGATGAACATCTCCAGCTCGCGCCGCTTGAAGCGTGCGACAGCGATGACGCCGGGGACCTCGAGCAGCGAGGGCACGTGCTCCTTGTCGTAGACCTCGTTGAAGATCGCGTCCTTGTCCGCCTCGACGTCCATGGCGGCGGTGAAGAGATAGCGGCTCTTGATCGGCATCACGGCTCTCCTTGTCTCGGTGCGGTTCAGTACCAGATGGCCATGGGCAGCCCGCGCGCGTCGTGTGACGGACGCGCGGGCAGGCAGACGGCGCGCCGGCGCGCGATGCGCGCCGCGGACCAACAGACGGCGTGGGCGTCGATGACGTCGTCGGCGCGCGCGCCACGCGGCGGGCGGACGGCGGTCGCGCGCACGTGCGGAAATCGCCGCGCCAGCAGCGCGAGCCGCCGGGCGCGGCCGGCCGGCGAACGCTTGGGCGGCAGGCCCTCCGGCGCGCCGGCCATCTCCCGAAACGCGAGCTCCGGGTGGACCTCGCTCACACGCTCGGCCAGCGTGGGCGCAGCCGCGAGCACCTCGTCGACCTCACGGAGCTTGGCGAAGAGCCCGAAGCACTCGATCGAGATGCCGAGTCGCGCGGCCGAGGAGGCGCGATTGGCGGCGAGCGCGGTCCGGTAGGCCCGCACCGACAGCGCGGCCCGCACGGGGGGCGTGAACACGCAGCAGCCGCGCCGGCCAAGCAGCCCGCGCGCCAGCCGGTCGCAGTCGCGGCCACCGGGCACCGCGCGGTCGAGGAGGCCGATCGGCATGTCGAGCCCGATCACCGCCGCGTCGCGAGCGGCGGCGAGGACGTCGGCGAAGGTCGGCGCGACGAGCGTGGCGCCATCGCTCCGGGCGATCACCCAGCCCGCGCGACAGCCGTCGACGCCGGCGACGAGGGGCCTCACGCGGCCGTCGTCAGGCGCGCCGCGGCGGCTGGCCCGCGACGAGCGCGTCGTGGACCATCGTCACGAGGGTGACGATGTCGAAGACCGGGCGTCCGGTCTCGCGCTGGATGTCCGCGGTGTACGGCGGCATGTTGGTGCACTCCAGCACGATGGCGCCGACGTCGGGGTGCTCGCTCACGAGCCGCCGCGCGACGCGCACGTGCTCCTCGCGCGCGAGGTCGACGTCCAGCTCCAGCTCGTTGTCGAGCAGCGCGCGCGTGAACTCCTTCTCCGTCTCCATGCCCACCACGGCCAGCGGCACCTCGGGCCCGATGCCGGCGCCCGTCAGGTGCTCGGGCGTCAGGCTGCCGGCGTTGACGGTCATGACGCCCACGCGCCCGCCGGGGGCAAGCATGCGGTGGACGAGCGGCACCAGCAGCAGGCTCGAGGTGAACACGGGCACGCGCACGGAGCGGGCGAGCGGGGCCTGGTACTTGATGAGGAAGCCGCAGTTCGTCGTGATGGCGCCCACGCCCTCACGCTCCAGCGCCTGGGCGCCCTCGACGAAGGCGGGCAGCAGGCCCTCGGCGCCGCGCCGCACGACGAGGTCGGGATCGGCGCCCGTCACCCGCTGGTAGCGCACGGGAAACGGGAACGTCCGAGCGTTGCCCATGTCGCCCACGATCCGCGGAAAGCGCGTGTCGAGCATGAGGATGCCGACGCTGAACCCGTACTGGTTGAAGCCGCCGCGCACGCGTCCGGTCGTCATGCGTCCCAACTTTACTCTATGTTATAAAGAAAGACGCGTGACACCGCCCCTGCGCCTCTCGCTGCACGTCGCGATCGTGCTGGGCCTCGTCGTGCTCGCGTCGCTCTTCTTCGGGCCGCGGATCTACGTCGACCAGACGCTGCTGATCGGCGACGGCTCGTACTACGTGGACCCGTCGTTCCGCGCCATCCTGCCGCCCGGCACTTACGTCACCAGGCCGCGCAACTTCCTGACGCACACCGACAACGCGCTGAACGGCTATCCACGGCTGCACTACGTGCAGACCACCCTCTCCGCCGGCGAGATCCCCTGGTGGAACCCCTACCTCGCCATGGGACTGCCCGGCGTCGGCACCGGCTCGGCGACGTTCGAGCCCGTGACGCTGCTGCTCGCCCGCGCGGTCTCGGTGCCGATGGTCTCGAACCTCAAGGTGGTGCTCTCCACGGTCATCGCCGGCTACGGCATGTTCCTGCTCGTCACCACGCTCGGCGCCTCGCGCGCGGCCGCCGTCTTCGCCGCCGTCGCCTTCGCCTTCAGCGGCTGGACGCTGGCGTGGCTCGGCCGCACGAACATCATGGCCGAGATCTGGATGCCGTGGATGTTCTGGGCGGCCGAGCGTGTGCTCCGCGGCGCCGGCGCCGCCTCGGTGGGCGCGCTCGCGCTGTTCACCGGCTTCGCCTGTCTGTCGAGCCACCCGCAGACCGGCATGCAGATCCTCGCCGTCCTCGCCGCCTACGTCGCCGTGCGCGTGGGGAGCGTGCAGGTGCCCGCGCGCGCGCGAGCCGGCCGGGTCGCGCTGGTGGCGGCCGCCGTCGTCGTGGGCGTGGCCATCGCCCTCGTGCAGCTGCTGCCGATGGCCGAGCTGATCGCGCGGGCCGAGGTCCCGCCGGGCGGCCGGTCGTCGGCGCGCGCCGCCACCGGGATCGTCTCCGCCGCATGGTACTCGCTCACAGGCGACTGGACGACCATCCGCCGCGACCTGCCGACGGCGGTGATGATGATCGCGCCGCTCTTCTTCGGCACCGAGGCCGACGCCAGCTTCTGGTGGCGCGGCTACAACATGATGGAGATGATGGTCTACGCGGGCGTGCTCCCGCTCCTCTTCGCCGCCTACGCCGCCGCCCGGCGGCGCCAGACGCCCGGCGCGCTCGTGTGGCTCGGCATCGCCCTCGGCTCGCTCGGCGCCGCCTACGCGCTACCGCTCTTCAACGTCGTCAACTACCTGCCCGTGCTCGGGCTCGCCAACAACGGCCGCCTCCGGCTCGCCTTCCGCTTCGCGCTGATCGTGGCCGCCGCGCTCGGCTTCGATCGCTTCCTCGCCGACCTCGGGGAGCGGCGGCCGGGCCGGCTGCGCTTTGTCCTCGGCTTCGCGGCCGTCGCCGCGCTCGTGCCCGCCCTCGCCTACCCCGCCATTGCGCGCTGGGGACCGGCGCGGCCGCCCGCGATCTCGCTGATGCTCTGGCGCGAGCTCGGCGTGGCCGTCGCGCTGGCCGCGCTGGCCGCGCTCGTCGCTCTCGTCGCGCGCGGCGCCCTGCGCCCGCAGGCGCTCGCCGTCGGCGTGGTGGCCCTCGCCGTCCTCGATCCCTGGTGGCACCTCGGCGACTTCAACCCGCCGCTGCCCACCGCCCACGTGTTTCCCGAGACGCCGGCGGTGCGCTTCCTGAAATCCGATCCGTCGCTCTTCCGCGTGTCGTCCGGCGCCGTCGTGCGCGTGCTCACCGCCGACGCCAAGCTGCCCTACCGGCTCTACGACGTGGACATCTTCGACGTCCTGAGCCTGCGCCGTCACACGCGGCTGCAGCAGGCGATCAACGGGCGCGCCTTCGACCGCTACGAGACGATCCGCGCCTTCCTCTTTCGCGACCCCGCGACGCACCGCGGCCTCATGAGCCTCATGAACATCAAGTACGTGCTCATGCCCCCGCCGGCGGCGCTCGCGATCCCCGACCCGTACGCGACGCTGCCGTGGTACCGCTCCGTATACGATCGCGACATCCGCATCTACGAGAACCTGGACACGCTGCCGCGCGCCTTCCTCGTGAACCGCGCGCGCGTCGTCGCCGAGGACGAGGCGCTCGCCACGATCGTCGCCCGCGACTTCGACCCGCGCGCGGGTGTGCTGCTCGAGGATCCGCGCGCCCCCGCGCTGTCTGCCGCCCCGGGCCCCTCGCCGGGGACGGCGGAGGTCACGTCGCTGTCCGCCAATCGCGTCGTCGTGCGCGCGGCGCCGGCGCGGCCGGCCTACCTCGTCCTGTCGGAGGCCAATTACCCCGGCTGGCGCGCGCGCGTCGACGGCGCGGAAACGCCCATCTACCAGGCGGACTACCTCTTTCGCGCGGTGCACCTGGCACCCGGCGCGCACGAGATCGTCTTCACGTTCATGCCGGCCTCCTACATCGCGGCCGCGGCGGTGAGCCTGGCCGGGCTTGCGGCGGTGGGCGGCTGCTTCGTCGTCGCGGGCCTGCGGCGCCGGATGACGCCGTGAGGGACGACGTCGTCATCCAGGAGCGGTATGGCGAGCGCAGCGAGGAGTATTTCTGGAACACCGCGAGCGACGACGTCGTCATGGCCGTGCTGACTCCCGCACTGCGCGCGATGACGACGGCGCGGCGCCCTCTGCGCGTGCTCGATGTCGGGTGCGGGCCCGGCAACACCCTGCGCCGCCTGCAGCCGTGGGGACAGACGTTCGGCGCGGAGTACTCCGAGGTCGGGCTCTCGGTGGCGCGGCGCCGGGGCCTGACCCGCCTGGTCGCCGCCGACAGCCTGCGCCTGCCGTTTTCGGCGGAGACCATGGACTGCGTGCTCGCCCTCGACGTCATCGAGCACGTCAAGGACGACATCGCGGCTCTGCGCGAGGCGCACCGGGTGCTCCGCCCCGGTGGCGTGCTGGTCCTGACCGTGCCCGCGTTCATGTCGCTGTGGCGCTCCCATGACGAGCTCTACGGCCATTACCGGCGCTACTCGAAGGCCGCGCTGCTGGCCGCCGTGCGCGCCGCGGGCTTCGCGACCGAGCGCTGCGAGTTCACCAAGTGCCTCTTCTACTTCCCCCTGCTCGTGCGCGCCAGGCTCGACCGCGCGCGCAAGGGGGACGCCCCGGGCGGCGACGATTTCTTCGACATCCCGTCATGGCTGAACACGATGCTCCGCTGGCAGATCGTCTGGGAGCACCGCCTCCGTATCGGTCGGATCCTGCCCGTCGGCGTCACGCTCGTGTGGATGGGAAGGCGACCCGCGCGCTGACCCCGCGCTGACCGGGTGTACACTCCGTTTTTGCATGGCCGTCGGCACCCAAGCAATCACCGTTCGCAACCTGTCGAAGACGTATGCCACGCGCAGCGGGGCCGTCGCGGCGCTCGAACGCGCGACGTTTTCCGTGGGCGAGGGTGAGTTCGTCGCCGTCGTCGGGCCCTCTGGTTGCGGCAAGTCGACGCTGCTGAAGATCCTCGCGGGAATCCTGACCTCCTCGAGCGGCGAGGCGTTGCTGCGCGGCACGCTCATCGCCGGCCCGCGCAAGGACATCGGTGTCGTCTTCCAGTCGCCCGTCCTCTTCCCGTGGCGCACCGTGCTCGACAACGTGCTGCTGCCCGTCGACGTGCAGCGCCTCGGGCGTGCCAGGCACGAACAGGTGGGCGTGGATCTCCTCACCCTCGTCGGCCTCAAAGGCTTCGAGGGCAAGTACCCGTGGGAGCTCTCGGGCGGCATGCAGCAGCGCGTGGCCATCACGCGCGCGCTCGTGCACGATCCGGCCATGCTGCTGATGGACGAGCCCTTCGGTGCCCTCGACGCCATGACGCGCGAGCACATGAACCTCGAGCTGCAGCGCATCTGGATGGAACGGCAGAAAACGGTGCTGTTCATCACGCACTCGATTCCCGAGGCGGTGTTCCTCGCCGACCGCGTGCTGGTGATGACGGCGCGTCCGGGCCGGCTGCTCGACGACATCCGGGTGGACCAGCCGCGGCCGCGCCCGCTCGAGGTCATGAACACGCCGGTGTTCGGCGCGCACGTCCGCCACATCCGCAACCTCTTCAACGTGCAGGGACGGATCGACGGATGAAGAACATGCGCAACGTCGCAGTCACCCTCGCGATCTTCGCCGGCAGCCTCGGCGCGTGGGAGGCGGTCGTGCGCGCCTTCGAGATCCCCATCTTCATCCTGCCGCCGCCGTCGCAGGTCGCGATGGCGCTGTACCGCGGCATCGCGAGCGGCCTGTACATCAACCACCTCGGCTACACGCTGCTGGAAACGCTGCTCGGCTTCATCGCGGGCTCGCTCCTCGGGTTCTTCCTGGGCACCGCCGTGGCCATGAACCGCTGGGTGGAGTTCTTCCTCTATCCCTATATCGTGATGTTCCAGTCGCTGCCCAAGGTGGCGCTGGCGCCGCTCATCGTCGTGTGGTTCGGCCTCGGGCTCACGTCCAAGGTCATCAACGCGGCGCTCGTCGCGTTCTTCCCGTTGCTCGTCAATACCATGGTGGGGCTCAAGTCGGCCGACGAGGACCGGGTGAGCCTCATGCGCTCGCTGGCCGCCAGTGACCGTCAGATCTTCTGGATGCTCCGGCTGCCGAATGCCCTGCCCTTCGTGATGGCCGGCCTCGACGTGGCCATGATCTTCGCCCTGATCGGCGCCATCGTCGCCGAGTTCGTCGGCGCGCAGCGTGGCCTCGGCATGCTGATCCAATCGATGAACTTCAACATGGACGTCTCCGGCCAGTTCTCGATTCTCCTCATCCTGTCCTTCGTCGGACTCGTGCTCAACCGCGGCATCATGCTGATTCGCAAGCGTGTGATGTTCTGGGACCCGTCCGAGAAGCGGGCGATCGAGACCTCACCCGAGGAGGCAGCGCCCGTCGCCGGCCGTGCCGTGGCGACGCCCGCGAAAGAAGGAATATGACATCAACAAGTTCGACGCGGTGAAGATCACCGCGGAGGCGAAGGCCTACAAGTAGCCGTGCGCCGCCCAGCTGTTGGCATGATGCCAGCGCAACGAGGCGAGCCTGAGCCCGCTCTCCGCGAAGCAGCGCTCGATCTCGCCGCGCGGCATGTAGTGAGCCACCGGCGCCAGCAGCTGGTCGAAGGCGATCGAGTGCACCTCGCGGAAGGGAAACGGCACCAGGTCGCTCAGGTAGCTCTCGTAGGGAAGGAGCCGGCGCAGCGTCGGCCGCGTGAGCGCGGGCGCATAGAGCGCGCGCAGCGCCGCCCACAGCGGCAGCGTCACCGCCGCTGCCAGACTGCTCACGACGCGCAGCGGGAGCCGGCTGGTGACCCGTCGCGCGGGATCGACGAGCGCCAGCACCCAGCCGTTGCCCTCGCGCGCGTAGCACCACGCCACGAGCATCCCGCCCGGCACCAGCAGCTTCGCGAGCGCGCGGAAGCCGTCGGCCGGCCGCGGCAGATGGTGCAGCACCCCCACCGAATAGACGATGTCCATGGTCCCCGGGCGGATGGGGGGCCGCGTGAGGTCGCCCTGCACGACGTGGACGGCCTCGAGCCCTTCCGTGTTGCGCGCCGCCGCCTCCACCGCCTCGCCGAGGTCGAGGCCGATCACGTCGCGCGCCCCGAACTCGGCGGCCAGCCGCAGGTGCCGGCCCTTGCCGCAGCCGCCGTCGACCACGCGCCTCCCCGCGAATGCGTCCGGGCCCACCGGCGCGATCCAGCCGAGGAACTGCTCGCGATACTGCGGCCGGATCTCGGCGAACCGCGTCCACTCGTAGCCGAAGCGCTCCGCCGTCGCCGCCGCCTCGGCGGCCACGGTGCCGGGGACGAGCCGCGGGACGCTCCGGAGGATCGGATAGCGCGCGCCGCAGCCGGCGCACACCAGCGCGCCCTCTCGGACCTCTCCTCCCCGCCCGACGGCGTCGCGCAAGCCGAGCCTGCCGCCGCAGGCGGGGCAGGCGAGCCACTCGAGCAGGCGCTCGCGCATCAGAGCACGCGGTGACGCCGCGCCCAGAGCAGGAACACGAGCAGGGTGTAGAGCTTCTTGCGGTGGTCCGCCTCGCCGCGCATGTGCTGGCCGATGAGGTTGGAGACCACCTCGGGCCGGAACAGGCCGGCGCGGCGCAGCGTGCCCTCGTCGCACACCTCGTGCACCAGCGGCCGCAGCTCGGTGCGGAACCAGCGCGCGAGCGGCACCGCGAAGCCCTTCTTGCGCCGGCGCACGATGTCGCGCGGCAGCCGGTTGCGCAGGAGCCACTTGAGCACGTGCTTGGTGGTGAGCCGGCGCAGCTTCATCTCCGGCGGGAGCGACGCCGCCACCTCCACCACGCGGCGGTCGAGCAACGGCACGCGCACCTCCAGCGAGCACGCCATCGAGGCGCGGTCCACCTTCTGCAGCACGCCCTCGCCGAGGTAGCCCTTGAGATCCAGATAGAGGATGCGGTGGAGCCAGGGATCCGTCGGCGCCGCGGCGGCCATCCGCTCCCAGTCGGCATAGGACGGGCCGTCGGGGAGCCGCGCGAGGGCGCCCGGCGTGAGGAGCCCGCGCTGCTCGTCCGGCGTGAACGAGCCCATCCAGACGGCATGGCGCGTGACGGGATCGAGGTCGGCGGCGGCCACGAAGCGCTTGAGGCGGAAGTCGAGGCTCAGGTTGTCGTGCGAGACGGGCATGCGGTTCACCGTCGCGCGCGCCACCGCCCGCGCCGCCCGTGGCGTGCGCGCCCACGCGTGCGCCACCCGGTGGGCCTGGTAGGTCGGATAGCCGGCGAACAGCTCGTCGCCGCCGTCGCCCGACAGGGCAACGGTCACCGACTTGCGCGCGAAGCGCGACAGCAGATACGTCGGCAGGATCGAGGCGTCGCCGAGCGGCTCGTCCACGAGGTCGCCGAGACTCTCGACGAGGTCGAGGGCGGCGTTGGGACCGACGCGCTCTTCGTGGTGCTCGGTGCCCAGGATGGCCGCCACGCGCCGCGCGTATTTCGACTCGTCGAACGAGCGGTCCTCGAAGCCGATGGAGAACGTGCTCAGGCGGCTGACGTGGCGCCGCGCGAACATCGCGACGGCGGCGGAGTCGAGCCCGCCCGAGAGGAAGACGCCCAGCGGGACGTCGGAGAGCAGGTGCTGGCGGACGGAGAGATCGAGCACGGCGCCGAGGCGGGCGGCCGCCTGCACCTCCACCACGGGCTCCCCGCCGTACTGCACGTCCCACCAGCGCTCGACGCGCGCCTCGCCGCCCGCGTAGATCAGCCGGTGGCCCGGCGCCAGCTTGCGCACGCCCTTCACCATCGAGCGCGGCGCCGGCACCCACTCGTGGGCGAGATACGCGGAGAGCGCCTCGGGATCCAGCTCGCGCGAGACGCCGGGATGCTCGAACATCGCCTTGAGCTCGGAGGCGAACACGAGGCCGTCGGGCAGCACCGCATAGTAGAGCGGCTTGATCCCGAGCCGGTCGCGCGCCAGCACCAGCGTGCGCGTGGCGTCGTTCCAGACGGCGAGGCCGAACATTCCCTCGAGGTCGTCGAGGGCGTCGGGCCCGCGGGCCTCCCACGCATGCACGATCGCTTCGGTGTCCGAGCGCGTGCGGAACACGTGTCCGGCCGAGGTCAGCCGCGTGGTCAGCTCCCGATAGTTGTAGATCTCGCCGTTGAATGCGACCCAGATCGTGCCATCCTCGCCCGTCATCGGCTGGCGGCCCGTCTCGAGGTCGATGATGCGCAGTCGGCGGACGCCGAGCGCGGCGGGACCGCGGACGACGAAGCCCTCGTCGTCGGGGCCCCGGTGCGCGATCCGATCGGCCATGCGCTTGAGGACGCCCTGCTCGGGGCGACGGTCCGGTCGCGCCAGCACGTAGCCGACGATGCCGCACACGGGCGCTACTCGACTCCCTGCATGCCGTCTGTCTCGCGAACGTAGAAGGCGGGCTTGCGCTGGGTCTCGTAGAGACCGCGGATCAGGATGTCGGCGAGGAAGCCGATGAAGAGCGACATGATGCCGGTGAGGACGAAGAGCACCATGAAGAAGACCATCGGGGTGGCCTCCACGCGGTGCAGCACGAAGACACGGTAGGCGACCACGATGAAGGCGAGCGCGCCGAGGGCGAGGCTGACGAGGCCAAAGCCGCCGAAGATGGCGTTGGGGCGCGTGGCGTAGTCGCCGAGGAACTTGATCGACAACAGATCCACCAGCACACGGAACGTCCGCAGCAGACCATACTTCGAGGTGCCGGCGGCGCGCGGGTGGTGGGCGACCTCGATCTCGCCGATGCGGCCGCCCACCCACCCCACCAGCACCGGCAGGTAGCGATGCATGTCGCCATAGAGGTGGACGTCGGCGAGGACGTCGCGGCGATACGCGCGCAGCGTGCACCCCATGTCGTGCATGCGGACGCCGGTGAGCCGGCGGATGAGCCAGTTGGCAACCGTCGAGGGCAGCCGACGCGTCAGCCACGGGTCCTGCCGCTCGCGGCGCCAGCCGCAGACGACGTCGTCGCCGGCGTCGAGGACGGCCAGCAGGCGCGGGATGTCCGCGGGGTCGTTCTGGAGATCCGCGTCGAGGGTGACCACGATCGGGTGGCGCGAGTGCGCGAGGCCGGCGGCGAGCGCGGCCGACTGGCCGAAATTGCGGCGCAGGCGCACGAGCCTCACCGCGCGGTCGGAGGCGACCAGCCGCTTCATCACGTCCCACGTGCCGTCGGTGCTGCCGTCGTCGACGAAGACGATCTCGTAGTCGCGCCCGAGCGGCTTGAGGGCGGCCGTGAGCCGCGCGTGCAGCGGCTCGAGATTGTCCCGCTCGTTCAGGACGGGCAGGATGACCGAAACGGCCTCGCCGCGAGCGACCATGCCGCTACTGTTATAGCGCGGCCGTGCTAGTCTAAGCCACTTTCGCGGCCGGCCACGCTCCGCCGCGCCACGCGGAGGACTATGATGAAGAAGATCAGCGTCGAAAGCACGGCCGAGGCCTATCTCGAGCTGCTGGCCGCCCGTGGCGTCGAGTACCTGTTCGCGAACGCGGGCACCGACTTCGCCCCGCTGATCGAGGCATACGCCAAGCGCCTCGCTCAGGGTCAGGCGCTGCCCAGGCCGGTGACGGTACCGCACGAGACGCCGGCCGTGGCCATGGCGCACGGCTACGCGATGGTGACCGGGCGCCCGCAGGCGGTGATGGTGCACGTCATCGTCGGCGCTGCCAACGCGCTGGCCGGGATCATCAACGCCTCGCGCGTCGGCGTGCCGATGCTCTTCACGGCCGGACGCAACCCGATCACCGAGGCCGGCATGCCCGGCGCGCGCAACCGCCCGATCCACTGGGCGCAGGAGTCCTTCGACCAGGCGGGGCTCGCGCGCGAGTTCGTGAAGTGGGACTACGAGCTGCGCAACTTCGTCCAGCTGGAGACGGTCGTCGACCGCGCGCTCGCCATCACCACCGCCGAGCCGCAGGGGCCCGTGTATCTCACGCTGCCGCGCGAGGTGCTGTCCGAGGCGCAGGAGTCGTTCGAGTACTCGGCGACCTCGCGCGCGCCGAAGCCGACGGCCACGGTGGCGGGGCCGGAGGGGATCGCGGAGGCCGCGAAGGTGCTCGCGGCCGCGCGCCGGCCGCTCATCATCGTCAAGGCGGCGGGACGCGATCCCGGCGCCGTCGCCTCGCTCGTCGCGCTGGCCGAGGCGCTCGGCGCACCGGTTGTCGACCAGTTCCACACCCACATGAACTTCCCCCAGCACCACGATCTGCACGGCGGCTTCGACGCCACGCCGTACCTCGACGAGGCCGACGCGATCGCGATCGTCGAGTCCGACGTGCCGTGGTTCCCGTCGCTGAAGGCCCCCCGCTCCGACGCCAGGCTGATCCAGATCGCGACGGACCCGCTCTTCTCGCGCTACCCGATCCGCGGCTTCGGCGCCGACGTGGCGCTGCCGGGCGCCCCGCGGCTGACGCTGGCCGCGCTGGCGGAGGCGGTCCGCGCGTCGCTCCCGCCGAATGCGACGACGGAGCGGCGCGCGAAGATCGCCGCCGCCGGCAGCGAGCGGCGCGCCGCCGTCGAGTCGCGGGCGCGCGCGTTGAAGGACGACCGGCCCATCGAGATGGCGTGGCTCTCGCGCTGCGTGGGTGATGCGCTCGACGACCGCACGATCGTCGTCAACGAGTACGACCTCGACGCCAGCCAGTGCTGCTTCCGCACGCCGGGCACCTACTTCGGCTCGCCGTCGTCGGGCGGGCTCGGCTGGGGCGTGGGCGCCGCGCTGGGCGCCAGGCTGGCCAAGCCGGATCACACCGTGATCTGCACCGTCGGCGACGGCGCCTACATCTTCGGCGCGCCGACGGCGGCGCACTGGGTGGCGCGCGCCTACGACATCCCCGTGCTCTGGATCGTCTTCAACAACCGCGCGTGGAACGCGGTGAAGCGCGCGGTCACCTCGCACGCGCCGGACGGCTGGGCCAAGCGCACCGGGATGCCGCTGACCGAGCTGGACCCCCCGCCGGACTACGAGATGGTCTGCCAGGCCTCGGGCGGCTGGGCCGAGCGCGTGGACGATCCCACCGCCCTGCCCGACGCCCTCCGCCGCGCCCTGAAAGTCGTGCGCGAGGACAAGCGCCAGGCGCTGCTCAACGTCATGTGCAAGAAGCCGTAAGGATCGTGCGCGGGATGATGCGCTTGCTCGTCGCGGTGGTCGCCGGCGGGTGGCCGGTGACCGCTGCCGGTCGCGAGGAGCCGTGGCACCGCCGCGCCAGGCGGGTGTGATAGAAGGCTTGGAATGAACGCCTAGGTACGACACGAGCCGAAACGTAAGGCTGCACCGCGACGAGCGAGCCGGCGGCGGGAACCGGTCAGGACCCGCCGGCGGCGAGCGCGACAGAGGAGCCGACCATGGCGAGTTTTCCGATCGTCGACGCCGACGGTCACGTGACCGAGAGCAATGAGCAGGTGGCGAAGTATCTCGAAGGCCCGCTGCGCCAGCGGCCGCTGACCTTTCCCCTCTATCCCCAGGACGGCTGGGACCGGCGTCTGCTCGGCACGCTCGGCAGCGTGGGCGGCACCGCCGAGCAGTGGCTGGCGGCGCTCGACGACGGCGGCATGGAGATGACGGTCCTCTACCCGACCCTCGGCCTCTTCCTGTCGTTCCTGAAAGACCGGGCGTGGGCGGTGGCGATCTGCCACGCGTACAACACGTTCCTGCACGAGGAGTTCATCAAGAAGAGCCCGCGGCTGCAGGCCGTCGCGCTGCTGCCCATCCAGGACCCCGACGCGGCGGCGGCCGAGCTCGAGCGCGGCGTGCGTCAGCTGGGCCTCGTCGGCGCGATGCTCGCCGCCGACGGCAACCATGTCCTGGGCGACACGCGCTTCACGCCGATCTACGAGACGGCGCAGCGCCTGAACGTGATGCTCGGCATCCACGCCTCCGGCTCGCACCTGGGCGGCGGCGGCGTCGAGCTGTTCCCGCAGTTCATCCAGGCCCACACGTGCTCGCACGCGTTCGGGCAGATGCGCCAGCTCACCTCGGTGATCTTCGAGGGCATCCCCGAGCGCTTTCCCGATCTTCGGATTGCCTTCCTCGAGGCCGGCTGCGGCTGGGCGCCCTACTGGATGGAGCGCATGGACGACGAGTACGCCAAGCGCGCGCCGGAGGCGCCCCTCCTCAAGAAGAAGCCGAGCGAGTACGTCCGATCCGGCAAGATCTACTTCTCCTGCGAGGCCGACGAGTGGCTGCTGGGCCCGGCCGTGAAGCTCGTGGGCGAGAACCAGATCGTCTACGCCTCCGACTTCCCGCACTGGGACAACTCGTATCCGCAGTCGATCGACGAGATCCGCGACCGCGGAGACCTCAGCGACGCGCAGAAGCGAAAGATCCTCGGCGACAACGCGCGGCGCCTCTACGGCCTGAAGAACTAGCGCGCGCGTCGGCGGCGTCCGGGGCCAGCGCCCGCCGGAGCCAGGGCTGGTTCGTCAGCGCTTCAGGAGATAGGGCACGTCGACGACGACGGTGTTCTTGCGGAACAGCAGGGTGCCCTTGATCAGGAGCGCCGTCTGGTTGTGCAGCACGTGCTGCCACCACTTCGACGGCAGGAACTCCGGGATGACCACGGTCACCATGTGGTCGTCGCCCTGCGCCTGCAGCGCGTCGAGATACTCGACGAGCGGGCGCAGCAGCGAGCGGTAGGGCGAGTTCAGGATCACCAGCGGCACGCCCAGCCCGTAGCGCGTCCACTTCTCCTCCAGCTTCGCCGTCTTGGCAGGGTCGGTCTCGACGAAGACGGCGCGCACCGCGACGGTCGGCGCCGCGAGCGTCTTGGCGTACTGCACCGCGCGCACGACACCGCGGTGCAGGTCGCCGACGATGATCAGCACCGTGTGGCGGAGCTCGGGCGGCGCGGCCAGGCCCTCCAGCGAGAGCTGCTCGGCCACGTCGTCGTAGTGGCGGCGCATGGCCATGAAGGTGGCCACCAGCGTCGGGATCACGAGCACGACGATCCACGCGCCATGGGTGAACTTCGTGGCGCCGATGACGACGGTGACGACGCCGGTCGCCACCGCTCCGGTGCCGTTGATGATCGCGCGGTGCCGCCAGCCGGGCTGCCGGTGTCGCATCCAGTGGCGCACCATGCCGGACTGGGACAGCGTGAACGAGATGAAGACACCGACGGCGTAGAGGGGGATCAGGGCGTGGGTCTCGCCGCCGAAGATCACCAGAAGCACCGCGGCCATCGCGCCGAGCACCATGATCCCGTTCGAGAACACGAGACGCTCGCCGAGGTTGGCGAACTGGCGCGGCACGTAACGGTCGCGCGCGAGCAGCGACGAGAGCCGCGGAAAGTCGGCGAACGACGTGTTGGCGGCGAGTACGAGGATGAGCGCGGTGGCGGCCTGGATCATGTAATAGAAGACGCCGGTGCCGTGAAGCCGCCGCGCGATCTGCGAGACGACCGTCTCCGTCGCCACCGGCACGATACCCAACCGGTCCGCGAGCGAGGATGACCGCCATCCAGCCCAGCGTGATGGCGGCGTTGCGTGACTCCGGCGGCCGGAAGGCCGGGATGCCATTGGAGATCGCCTCGATGCCGGTCATGGCGGTGCAGCCGGAGGCGAACGCGCGGAGGATCAGGAACCATGTCAGCGCCTCCACGGCCGGGATGTCCGGCGGCGGCGTGGCGGGCAGGCTGCCGCTGGCCAGGCGATAGAAGCCCTCGGCCAGTAGTAATCCAAAGCTGACGATGAAGAAGTAGGTCGGCACCGCGAAGATGCGGCCCGACTCGCGCACGCCGCGGATGTTGGCCAGCGCGATGGCGGCCACGCAGCCGACGCCGATGGCGACCTTGTGCTCGGCCAGGTGCGGCATCGCCGACGTGACGGCGGCCACGCCGGCGGCGACCGACACCGACACCGTGAGTACGTAGTCCACGAGCAGGGCGGCCGCCGCCACCAGTCCCGGCACCGAGCCCAGGTTCTCGCGCGCGACGATGTACGAGCCTCCTCCGCTCGGATAGGCGTGGATCGTCTGCTGGTAGGAGATGGCGACGATGGCCAGCAGCGCGGTGATGGCGAGCGCGATGGGAACCGA
>Ga0209161_10001887_pt1 | contig 17209 bp, 14 predicted proteins | sample GraSoiAngelo_155_FD_186169 | JGI IMG/M metagenome (GOLD analysis project Ga0209161, IMG submission 186169) | Grasslands soil microbial communities from the Angelo Coastal Reserve, California, USA - 14_1009_13_30cm (SPAdes) (version 2) | ecosystem: Environmental > Terrestrial > Soil > Grasslands... | reverse complement strand
CGCTCGATCGCCTGAGTGCGGCCGGGCTGCTCGACGATGTCCGCTTTGCCGTCGATTACGCGGCGGCCAAAGGTCGGCGCGGGCGCGGGCCGTCGCGCCTCGTGCGCGATCTGCAGGCTCAAGGGGTTGATCGACGCGTAGCCGAGGACGCCGTGCGGACATCACTTGAGGCGGAGGGTGTCGATCCGGCGGCGGCAGTGCGCGCGCTGGTGGAGAAGCGGGCTCGCCAGCTCGGCGGGCTGCCGTCGGCGATCCGAAACCGGAGACTCGTGGCGTTCCTGGCCAGGCGCGGGTTCGGCGGCGCCGAAGTGCGGGAGGTGGTAGAGTCCCTTAAGTCCTAGTTGCGCTATATTTTACCTGCATGAAGTCCGCCGACATCCGCCGCAAGTTCCTCGACTACTTCAAAGCCCCGCCTCGCGCGCACCGCGAGGTGGCGAGCTCCTCGCTCGTGCCCGCGGACGACCCCACGCTGCTGTTCACCAACTCCGGGATGGTGCAGTTCAAGCGGGTCTTTCAGGGTCTGGAACGACGCGATTACACGCGTGCCGTGACCTCGCAGAAGTGTGTCCGGGCGGGCGGCAAGCATAACGACCTCGAGCAGGTGGGTCACACCGCCCGCCACCACACGTTCTTCGAGATGCTCGGCAACTTCTCGTTCGGCGATTACTTCAAGAAGGAAGCGATCGAGTACGCGTGGGAATGGGTGACGAGCAGCGAGTGGCTCGGCATCGACCCCGACCGCCTCTATGTCACGGTGCACCACTCCGACGATGAAGCGCGCAAACTCTGGCGCCAGGTCACCGGTATCGCCGACAGCCGGATCTTCGGCCTGGGCGACAAAGACAACTTCTGGCAGATGGCCGACACGGGGCCCGCCGGCCCCAACACTGAGCTCAACGTCGATCTGCGTACCAAGCATGAACGCGGCAGGAGTGAGCTGACCACCGAGGAGTTCGTCCGGCTCAACGAGGAAGGGAAGCAGCTCGAGATCTGGAATCTTGTGTTCATGCAGTACGACCTGCAGGCGGACGGATCGCGGAAGAATCTGCCGAAGCCCTCCGTCGATACGGGTGCCGGCCTCGAGCGCATTGCCTCGGTGATGCAGAACGTGCCCTCCAACTTCGACACCGACCTGTTCCAGCCCATCATCGCGCAGGCAGTCGAGGTTGTGGGGAGGCCGTACGACCGCGGCCCGGCGGGTGCGCCCTACCGGGTGCTCGCCGACCACGCACGCGCCGTCACCTTCCTTCTCGCCGACGGCGTCTATCCGTCGAACGAGGGTCGCGGATACGTGCTCCGACGCATCCTGCGGCGCGCGGTGCGTCATGCCTGGCTGCTCGGTCGGCGCGAGCCGACGCTGGCGCCGCTCACGCGTGCCGTCACCGCGGCGATGGGAGACGTGTATCCCGAACTCGTGTCCAAGGAGCCGCACCTCGAACGCGTGACGCGCGCGGAGGAGGAGCGCTTTCTCGAAACGATCGAGGGTGGGCTCGCACGCATGGAGGAGCTGCGCCATCAACCGATTATTTCCGGCGATGACGCGTTCAAGCTGTACGACACGTACGGCTTTCCGCTCGACCTCACCCAGATGATCGCGGCCGAGCACGGCCACACGGTCGACGTCGAGGGCTTTGACCAGGCGTTGGGGCAGCAGCGGCGACGCTCGCGGGCGGCGCGAAAAGCGGCGGCGGGGGGCGGCGAAGGGCGGCGAAGGGGCGGCGAATGGGTGGAGTTAAAAAAGAAGGGGAAGCAGAAGTGGATTGGCTATGAGTCGACTCATGCGGAGACCGAACCGATCGCGTTCCGTCAGACCGGTGATCAACTGGAGCTGATTCTTGAAGAGAATCCATTCTACGCCGAGTCAGGCGGGCAGGTCAGCGACACCGGCGTGGTCAAGGGCGACGGCTGGGAGCTGACGGTCGAGGGGGTCGAGAAGGTCGATGGCAAGAGCGCTGTTGTCGGCACCTTCGGCGAAACGTTCGAGCCGACAGCCGCGCTGGCGCAGGTCAACGAGGCCCGACGCCGCAATATCGAGCGCAATCACACCGCGACTCATCTGGTGCATGCGGCGCTCCGCAAGATTCTCGGGATGCACGTGCGCCAGGCCGGCTCCGTCGTGGCCCCCGAGCGGCTGCGCTTCGACTTCAGTCATCACGGCCCGATCAAAGGCGATCAGCTCGCGGCCATCGAGGCGGAGGTCAATGCGCACGTCTGGGAAAACCTGCCCATCGAGACGCGGCAAATGGCCTACCCGGACGCCGTCGCCGCGGGGGCGATGGCGCTGTTTGGCGAGAAGTACGGTGACGTCGTACGCGTGGTGGACGTGCCCGGTGTGTCGCTCGAGTTGTGCGGCGGCACGCACGTCGCCGCGACGGGGCAGATCGCGGTGTTTCGCTTCACGCATGAGACCGGTGCGGCGGCCGGCGTGCGGCGAATCGAAGCACTCACCGGGCCGGGGGCCTACCGCTACGCGAGCGACTTACAGAACCGGCTTGCTGCCGCGGCGGGGTTGCTGAAGACGCAGCCCGAGCACCTTGCCCGCCGCATCGAAGCGATGCTTGAGGAGAACAAGCGGCTCGAGAAACGGATCGGAGAGCTGCTCAAAGGGGGAGCAGGGAGCGCGGAGCAGGGAGCGGTCGAGAAGATTGGCGACGTCGAGCTGCATGTCAGCGAATCCCGACTCGAAGACCGCGGTCAAATCGCCGCGCTCATGGACGGCTTCCGTGCCAAGCATAAGGGCGCTATTTCCGTGCTGTTCACAACGGGCGACCGGGCCGGCATCCACGTGGCCGTCACTGATGATCTGGTCTCCAAAGGAGTCAAAGCCGGGGACATCGCGAATGCCATCGCCGCGACGACGGGGGGTAAGGGCGGCGGGCGTCCGCATTTCGCATCGGCGGGCGTCGGCGATCCCGGCAAGCTCGGTGAGGCACGCGCGCGGACGCCGGAAATCGTGCGAGAGTTTGCGCGGTGACTCGCGACGCGATCCTGGCGTGGCTCGACTCGCGCCGTCCAACACCGCCTCTGGCATTGCGGGAGCGGCTGCGTGCTGCGGTCCATGAGACGGCGCTCGGTCTCCCTGCCCATCTGGCGCGGCTCGGCGACGAGCTGCTCGCCGGGGTTGCCGCGCGCCCCGCAGGGGGGCGTGAGCTCGCCCTCGATCTGCTCGCGGCGGACGCATTTGCCACGTACGCCTTCGAAGCGCAGGCGGAGGAGATGCATTCATGAGACTTGAAGGTCAGGGCTTGCTCGTCCTCGTGGATCCGGTCCGGACCAATGGCGCGGAGGCGGCGCGCATCGGCCGGGCGGCAAAAGCGGCGGGTGTGCGCGGCGTCCTGATCGGCTCGTCGTTCGACGGCGCGGCCCAAACGCATGAGGTGGCCCGCGCCCTGCGGGCCAGCGCGCCAGGCGTTCCGGTCGCGCTGTTTCCTGGCTCCGCGATGCAGCTCACCGACCAGGTGGACCTGGTGCTCTTTTTGTCGCTCGTCTCCGGGCGCAATCCACAGTATCTGATCGAGGAGCACGTCCGCGCTGTGCCGTTCCTCCGGCAACATCCCGTGCCCACCCTCTCCACCGCCTACATCCTCATCGACGGTGGCCGGGTGACGAGCGTGGAGTCCGTGAGTCAGACGCGCCCGCTCCCTGCTGACAAGCCCGAGCTGGCCGCCGCGCACGCGACCGCGGCCAGCCTGATCGGCATGCAAGCGATCTACCTCGATGCCGGCAGTGGTGCCGAGCGGCCCGTCTCGGTGGAGGTGATTCGGGCGTGCCGCGCGGCGGTGCCCCAGCGGCCGTTGTTCGTCGGGGGCGGGATTCGCACGCCGGGGCAGGCGCGCGCCGCCCGGCAGGCGGGTGCGGATTTCGTCGTGATCGGCACGGTTCTAGAGGAGGAGCCCAGAGACGATGCGGGGCTGGAGGCGTTCGTCGAGGCCGTGCGGTGAAGGGAGGCGTCGACAAGATCCGGGAGTCGCTCGCCGGTCTGGCCACGCTCGCTGGCCGCGTCGGTGCGGAGCAAGCGGAGGAAATTGCGGCCATTGCCGAGCGGTACGAGACGACGTTGCGTGGTGGCGGCACACTCTTCTTCGCCGGCAATGGTGGTAGCGCCGCCGATGCGCAGCATCTCGCCACCGAGTATGTCGTCCGCTATCACACCACCCGGCCCGCGATGCGCGCGGTCGCCCTGACGACCGATACCTCGCTACTCACGGCCTGCGCCAACGACATGGGATTCGACGAGGTGTTCGCGCGCCAGGTCGAAGCCCTTGCCGAGCCGGGCGATCTCCTCATCCTGCATTCCACGTCCGGGGAGAGTCCCAACGTGATCCGCGCGGCGCAGTCCGCGAAGGCCCGTGGCGTGCCCGTGGTCGCGTTCCTGGGCAAGGGTGGTGGACAGCTCAAAGCGCTGGCCGACGCGAGCCTGGTCGTTCCCGCGGCCGACACCGCGCGTATCCAGGAGCTGCATCTCGCCATCGAGCATGTGATATGCGATCTCGTGGAGGACCGGCTCAAGGGATGATCGACCTCGCCGGCAAGCGCGCGTTCGTGACGGGCGGCAGCAGAGGCATCGGGCGCGCGACGGCGGTGCTGCTGGCGCGTGCCGGTGCGAAAGTCGCGGTTGGCTACCGCACCCGCAAACCGGCCCCCGCACCCCACATCACCGCCGCGGTGCGAGGCGACCTCGGCACGGCGACCGGCGCCAACAAAGCGGTGGCGGAAGCGCTCCGGGGGCTGGGCGGGAAGCTGGACATTCTCGTGATCAACCACGGCGTGTGGCCGCCCGACGATGTGCCCGTCGCCAAGCTGACGGACGAGCAATGGGAGTCCACTCGCCGCGCCAACCTCGACGCCGTGATCTATGTGTGCCGCGCCGCGATTCCGAGCATGAGTGAGGGCGGCAGCATCGTCCTCGTCGCCTCCACCGCTGGTCAGCGCGGTGAGGCGTTTCACGCCGACTATGCCGCCACGAAGGGTGCCGTCATCTCGATCACGAAGTCACTGGCCGTGGAGCTCGCTCCCAAAGTCACGGTCAATTGCGTGGCGCCCGGCTGGGTCGACACCGAAATGTCGGCGAAGCCCTATGCGGGCGGGGGAAAAGCGGCGATTGAGCGGACGATTCCGATGCGGCGCGTGGCGAGCGCCGAGGACGTCGCCGGGCCGATCGTATTCCTCTGCTCCAGTCTCGCACGGCACATCACAGGGGAGATTCTCAACGTAAACGGTGGCTCCGTCCTCTGCGGATGACTATTCCCCCGCAGCTGCCCATTCCTGACGAGGTTTTGAAGATTGCCAAGAAGCTCGAGGACGCCGGCTTCGAAACGTGGTGTGTGGGCGGAGCGATCCGCGACAATCTCCTCGGGCTCGAGAATCACGACTTCGACCTCACCACGTCAGCCAAGCCGGCCGACGTCCAGAAGGTCTTCAAGCGCACCGTCCCGGTCGGCATCGAGCACGGTACGGTCGCGGTGCTCGACGGCGCCAATCGCCCGCACGAGGTCACGACTTTTCGGAAGGACATCCAGACCGACGGTCGCCATGCGGTGGTGGAGTTTGGCGTGTCGCTGATGGACGACCTCGCGCGGCGCGACTTTACAGTCAACGCCATTGCGTATCATCCGATCCGGCACGAGTGGCGCGACCCGTTTCAGGGGGAACAGGATCTCGCCAAGAAGCTGATCCGCTCGGTCGGCGACCCCAATTGGCGCTTCCAGGAGGACTATCTGCGGATTCTGCGCGCGCTACGATTCAGCGCGCGCTTCGAGTTTCGGATTCACGCTCGCACCCTGGAGGCGGCGAAGGCGAACGCGCAGGGCCTGGCGCAGCTGTCGGCGGAGCGCGTGCGCGATGAATGGTTCAAGGGGATTCAGACGGCGAAGAAGCTGTCGAAGCTCGTCGGGTTGTGGCGGGATGTGGGAGCCGCGCGGATCTGGCTCCCCGAGCTGGGCGATACCACACACATCGACAAGCTGCCCCGGGATCCGGTGATCGTGACTGCCTACGTCGCCAAGGACCCCGCCTCATTGCTCACTCGGCTCAAATGCTCCAATCGCGATATCGAGCGTGGCCGTGCCATCGGCAAGTGGCGCGAGAACTACCCGGACCCGCGGGACGCGGCCGCCGTGCGAAAGTGGCTCTCGGAGACAGGCGAATACGCGGATGATCTACTGGTTGGAGCCCCCGCGGCGCTCGCCAAGGCGGTCGCGGCGATCCGGGCGAAGCATCCACCGCTGTCTCTCAAGGATCTCGCCGTGCGCGGGGACGATCTCATCGCCGCCGGCGTGCGCCCCGGCCCCGACGTCGGGGACATGTTAGCCCGCTTGCTCGAGGAAGTGCTCGAGGACCCGGCTCGCAACACCAGGGAGTATTTGCTCTCCCGTGTCTAAGGCCCTGTTGTATGCCCTAGTCGCGGCGGCCGGCAATGTGCTGGGCGCGCTCGCCGTCACGCGGCGGGCGGTCCGGGAGCTCCGCGTGATCGAGCTCCTGGTGGCATTCGGCGCCGGCTTCATGCTCTCGGTGGCGATTGTCGAGCTGTTGCCGGCCGCGTTGGCGCGCAGCGGAAACATCGCACCGGCCCTGGTGCTCGTTGGCTATCTCGCGGTGCACCTCACCCAGCACACCCTCACACCCCATTTCCACTTCGGTGAGGAGACGCATCCCGTCAGCTCGATCGCGGGGACGTCAGCTCTGGTCGGGCTGCTCCTGCACACGTTCTTCGACGGCGTGGCAATCGCCAGCGCGTTCCTCGTGCGAACGCAGCTCGGCATGGTGGTCTTCGTGGCGATTTTCCTCCACAAGCTGCCGGAAGGTGTGACGATTTCGAGCCTGATGCTGGCAGGCGGACGGTCGGGCGGGCGGGCGGTGGGGGCAGCGGCACTCCTCGGTCTGGCAACCCTCGTCGGCGTGGTGTTGACCGACGAGCTGGGGTTCCTCGTGCAACACGGATTGGCGATTTCCGCGGGAGTCACGATCTACGTCGCGGCGTCCAACCTGGTGCCGGAGTTCCAGGGGAAAAAGGGTTGGCAGCTGCCGGCCGCGTTCTTCGCTGGTGCCGCGGTATTTTTCCTGACGAAGACTCTGCTGGATGGTGTGTCGTGAGTGAGCCGACGCTTTTCCAGGGTTCGACCGAACCGCTGGCCGCGAAGATGCGGCCGAAGACGCTCGAGCAGTTCCTCGGCCAGGAGCACCTGCTCGGCCCAGGGAAGGCCTTGGGCGATCTGATCCGCCGCGGCGAGGTTGGCTCCTGCATCTTCTGGGGACCGCCCGGCTCCGGCAAGACCACGCTCGCGAGGATCATCGCCAACTACACCGAGCGGCACTTCGAGCCGTTTTCCGCCGTGACCGAGGGGGTGGCCCGCGTACGCGAAATCATCAAGGAAGCGGAGGAGCGGCTCAAGTACCAGGGACGGGGCACGATCCTCTTCTGCGACGAGATCCACCGCTTCAACAAGGGGCAGCAGGACGCGTTTCTGCCGTGGGTCGAGAACGGCGTCATCACGCTCATCGGGGCGACGACGGAGAATCCCAGCTTCGAATTGACGAGCGCGCTCCTGTCTCGCTGCCGCGTGTTCGTGCTCGAGCCGCTGACCGACGAGCACATTCGCACCTTGCTCCGGCGGGCGGTCGACGCCGAGCACAAAGGCGACGTGGAGCCGGCGGCGCTGGATCTGTTGACGACGCACGCGCAGGGCGACGCCCGTCGCGCGCTGAACACGCTCGAGGCGGTGTTCAAACACGTCGCGGCGCTGTCGCCCAAACCGTTGCAGATAACGCCCGAAATCGTACGGCAGGTCCTCGAGCGGCCGCTCCCCGCCTACGACAAGGCCGGCGAGCAGCACTTCAATCTCATCTCGGCGCTCCACAAAGCGGTGCGGGGTTCGGACGTGAACGGCGCACTCTATTGGCTCGCGCGGATGCTGGCCGGGGGCGAGGACCCGCTCTACCTCGCGCGGCGACTCGTGCGCATGTCGGTCGAGGACATCGGCCTGGCAGATCCGCGCGCGTTGACCGTCACGCTGGCGGCCAAAGACGCGTATCACTTCCTGGGCAGTCCGGAAGGCGAGCTGGCGCTCGCCGAAGCCACGATCTATCTGGCGACCGCTCCCAAATCGAATCGGGCGTTTGCGGCGTTCGGCGAAGCGCAGGCCGCCGCCCAGGTGCATCCCGCCGATCCAGTGCCGCTGCACATCCGCAATGCGCCGACCGGATTAATGAAACAGCTCGGCTACGGCGCCGGCTACCGGTACGCGTTCGATTCGGAGAATGCGTATCTGCCGCAGGAGTACCTGCCCCCGGCGCTGCGCGGTGCGAAGTGGTATGAGCCCACCGAGTTCGGGTACGAGAAGTCGATCAAGGAACGGATCGCGTGGTGGGAACGACTCAAGCACGAAGCGAATTCGTGATTGCTACGCCATGCAGCCAGCCTTCGAATTCAACGTCAGTCAGTGAGGACGGGACCCCGACTCTGGGAAGCAAGAGGGAATGCGTTCGGGCGGTCGCTAAACCGGTTTCGCAAGTGGTCGCCGAGTGCACACCCAGCTCGGTGAGCCACGGCAGGAAACATTCCGCATAGTCTCCGCTCGGATAGCAGAAATGCTCGGCCCTGGGTTGCCCGACCTCGGCTAAGAAGCGGCGATTCTCGGTGATCTCTCGGGCGAAGAGATCACGGTCGCGCGGCATGCGGTGGCGATGCGTATGAAGCTGGAGATCGACGCCCTCGCGGACAACCTGACTCAATTCCTCCGGTCTCATCAGGTGCAGAAGCCGATCGCTGCGCACCGATCGGACGTCGAGCCCCAGGGCCCAGGCCAGCTTCTCCAAAAGCTCATCCTTCCCGGAGCCCGACAGCTGCAGGCGCTGTGCATGCTGCCGCATCTGAAGGCAGACAGCTGAACGACGAGCCTCGGTACCGAGGTCGAGGAGTCCTGAGACTCCCGTGAAATCGCGACCCTCGATCCGCCTGTCCTGTCCCTTCCAGAGGAGGTACGAGCAGGTCACGTCGAATACGGGCCGATTAAACGACGAGTAGTAGGTAGTCTGGTACACGGTAACGGGCGCGCCAAACTCACGCAGGACCGGGAGCGCCCGCGTCAGGAAATCATAGGGTCCGTCATCAAACGTGATGACGACGGACCGCGGCGGCAGATCGTTTCGGAGCAACCGCGACACGGCTTCTCCGAGGGGCAACACCGAGCAACGATTCTGAGCGAGGAGCTCGAGCTGCCGCCTGAGCGCGTCCTGGGTGATATACAGCGCCGGATTCCAACGATGCTCGTCGTCCTGGGACACGCCATGGTAGCAGAGGATCAGCAGACGGCCATTCCTCCACGAGCTGCGCCCCACAGCGCGGAAGATCCCCAGGCTCCTCGAGCTACTCAGTAGAGCGGTTTTGATCGTCTTGAGGCGCATGGTCGCTCTAGTCGCTCCGGTCGAACACGCTGACGATTTGCTGCGCCGCGTCGCCGCTGCCGTAGAGGGGGGGGTGCGGGCGTCTTGCCCCACGGTGTTGGTCAACACCCGCCACGATGGCGTCGGGGTCGGTACCCGCGAGGAAGTTCCAGCCGACGTCGGTGGTCTCGGTCCATTCGGTTTCGTCGCGCAGCGTCACGCACGGCACTTCCAGGTAATACGCTTCCTTCTGCACGCCGCCCGAATCGGTGAGGATCACCGCCGCGGAGCGCTCGAGCTGCAGCATGTCGAGATATCCCACCGGATCGATCACCCGCACGTTGGGCCCGGGTACCAGTCCGACCTCCGCCAGACGCTTGCGGGTGCGGGGGTGCAGGGGCAGCAACACCGGCCGATCGAGCCGAGCCAGCCCTGCGAGGATGTTGCGCAGGCGCTCGGGCTGATCGGTGTTCTCGGCACGGTGCACGGTGCAGAGATAGAACATCCCCGCGCACACGTTCGCCGCGTCTGGGTATGACGACACGCGACGTGCGCGCTCGGCATGCTGCTGAACGGCGTCGAGCATGACGTCGCCGACCACATGGACGTGGTCCGCGAGGCCTTCCGACGCGAGTTGCCGTGCGGCATGCGGGGACGGGGCGAATAACCAGTTCGACAGGTGATCGGTCACGATGCGGTTGATCTCCTCCGGCATGGCACGGTTGAAGCTCCGCAGCCCGGCCTCGACATGAGCGACCGGGATCGTGAGCTTCGCCGCCGCCAACGCCCCGGCAAGCGTCGAGTTGGTATCTCCGTAGACGAGCACTACATCGGGCCGCTCGCGTTGCATCACCGCCTCGAGCCGTGCCAGCATCGTGCCGGTTTGTTCTCCGTGGGATCCGCTTCCCACGCCCAAATGATGTTCCGGGGCCGGAATCGCGAGCTGCTCGAAGAACACGGCCGACATCTGATGGTCGTAATGTTGCCCGGTGTGCACGAGGATTTCTTCGTGGCGGCGACGCAGCACGGCGCTCACCGGCGCCGCCTTGATGAACTGTGGGCGCGCGCCGACGACGGTCAGGAATCGCACAGGCGGGCGTAGCAGTCGAGCAGGGTGGTTTCTTCGCGCGGCCAGTTGAATCGGTCCCGGACGGCGTCCCGACCGCGGGCACCCATGGCTTCGGCTTCCGCGGGATGCGCGAGCAGCCAGTCCATCGCGCCCGCAATGGCCACTGGATCGAGCGGATCGACGACGATCCCACACCGATTTCCCTCGACGATTTCCCGCCACAGCGGGAAATGCGATGCCACGACAGGCAGACCGGCCGCCATGTACTCGAAGAGCTTATTGGGCTGAGACTCGATGTGGTTCGCCGTGGGATGAAAGAGGACCAGTCCCATGCGCGCGTCGCCAAACACTTTTGCGACGCTGGCGCGCGGGAGCACGCCCCGGTAGTCCACATAGTGCCAGGCGGCCATGGCGCGCATGCGCGTCTCGAGCGTCGGGGTATCGAATCGGCCGCCGAGCACGAAGCGCACCGGTCGCCGAGTGGCGACGGTTTCGATGGCGCGCAGCATCTCGAGCGCGCCGCGAATTTCCTGGAGCAGGCCGACGTAGGTCACCACCGGTGGGCGCCGAGCATGGGCAACGCCGTCCGGCGTCGCGACCTCCGACCACGCCGGAAAGTTTTGAACCAATGTGCAGCGCGCCTGCGGGAATCGCCGCGCGATCGCGGGCGTGGCCGCAAGCACCCCGGTGAATCGGCGTGCGGCCGCACGTTCGCCGAAATCGACGAGCCGCGACAGCGTGGCGCGAATTGCCCGCGCGAGATAGTGCTTGTCGAGAATATCGGCCGGCACGTCCTCGTGGACGTCGTAGATGACGCGCTTGCCCAGCGCGCGGAGCACCAGACCGACGGGGATCAGCTCAGGGTCGTGAAAGTGGTAGAGCGCCGCACGCACTCGCAGCGCGCGCCACAGCACGCGCGTGGTCGTCACCAGGACACGCCCCAGACGCCCCCCCCCCGCCCGTGGCACCGCGTCGATGGTGACGCCGCGGGACCGTGTGCTGCGCTCCGCTGGCGCGACCAGGTGGACGTCGTATCCCGCCGCGACCAGCGACAGACATTCCTTCTCGAAGATGCGCGTATCATACGGCGGATGGACGGATGTCAGGTGGCACACACGCGCGCGCGCGCGGACGGTGGGTGCGGGCGCGATCGTGCGTGGCGCGGCGCGAAGCGCCTGACCCGGGCCCACGGAGGCCGGGAGCACGCGATCAGGCGGCTCCGGCGCGCGGCTGCGTCGACCACTCGTCTGCTTCCCACCCCATCAGCGAAGCGAGGTGGAGACAGTTGTACACGTCCCACGCCAGTGACGTCGGGAGCCGCGACAGGGACACGCCATCGTCGAGCAGCGCGCGCGCGAACGGTGTCGCTTGCACGGCGGCCCCGCGAGCGGCGATGAGCTGTCGAGTCCACAGGGCCTGGGGGGCGTAAAACGCATACTTGCCACGGCGCCAAGCGACGGCGTCGAACCCGTGACGCGCGAGGTAGCGTCGCAGCAGATACTTCGTCCAGCCGTCACGGATCTTGTGACGGAGGGGCAGGCGGTACGCGAATTCCACGACGCGATAGTCGAGGAAGGGCAGGCGCGTCTCCATGCCTAACGCCCCGGCCGTCCGGTCGTCGTAGCGCAATAGCGCGGGGAGGCAGCGGGAGAGGAGTTCGGATCGCTGCTGACGCCGGATGTCACCAAAGATTTCCTGGACCGGCTGCGTGAGTGTCTCCAACCAGTGGCGGCGAATGACCCCCCCAACCCGGCCGCGCCGGACCACGCGCTGGAGACGCGGCGTCGTGAAGTACACGGCCATCGCAGCCAGGGCGAGCATCCCTCGATCGGAGCGATGGCCGCCCCGCCACAATCCAGTCGCCGCTCGCACGGGATCGGGGAGCGCGTGCAGGAACGCGCTGGTGTGGTAGCGCTCGTACCCCAGGAAGGTCTCGTCTCCACCCTGGCCTGACAGCACGACGGGAACATCCTGGGCGCGAATCGCGGCCAGAATTGCCCAGTGCACATACAGTGAAAGGGACCGAAAGGGCAGCGCCTGATGCGCTGTCAGGGCGACCTCGTCATGGATCAAACTCTCCGTTGACGGCTGCACGTAGCGCGCCTGTGCGCCCGTGCGTTCCACCACCTGGGCCGCGTAGCGGGACTCGTCCAGCGCGGGGTCCCCGGGAAAGCGCGATGTAAAGGTCTGAACGCGGCGGCCCGCGACGCGACTCGCCGCCACGGCGAGCACGGATGAGTCCACGCCACCCGACAGCGTGATCGCCACCGGCACGTCGGCGTGCAGGCGCAATCGCACCGCGTCCTCAATCAGGTCGCTGAAGCGATCCAGCGCCGCGTCATCCGCCAGCTCGAGGTCCGGTTCGTTGGGCAGATCCCAATATCGCACCAGCCGTGTTGCCCCGGTCGTGGTGTCGAGCTCGAGGAAATGCCCCGCCTGGAGCTCGCGTATGTCGCGATAGATCGTCTCGGTCGTGTCGTCGCTCCGGCGATCGACGAGATAGCGTCCCAGGCGGCCCATGACGATGGTCGGGCGGATCGCGGCGCATGTCAGCAACGCTCCAATCTCGCTGGCGAACATCGTCCCCTGCGCCGTCGCGACGTAGTACAGCGGCTTGACACCGAACCGGTCGCGGCTCGCGATCAGGCGGTGATGCACCGGGTCAAACAGGACAAACCCCCACATGCCGTTGAAGCGCCGCACGCACTCGGGACCCCACGCGTCGTACGCCGCCAGGATCACTTCGGTGTCCGTTCCAGTACGGAAGCGGTATCCGCGCGCCGCCAACTCTTCACGCAGCTCCCGGTAGTTGTAGATCTCCCCGTTGAACGTGATCCAGCAGCCGCCCGGTCCCTGCATCGGCTGGCGGCCGGCCTCCGTGAGGTCGAGGATTTTGAGTCGGCGATGTCCCAAGCCGAGCCATAGCGGCTCGCCGTTGAGATCCGTATCAGTGTGGAGCGTCTCGTCGAGGTCCCACGCGACGTATCCCTCGCCGTCGGGTCCGCGGTGCGCCAGCTCGCGAGTCGCGAGGCGCAGCAGACGGGCCGTGAACGGCGTCGCACCTGCATCTCGTCTTGCCCAAAACGCGACGATTCCGCACACGGTCGTTAGGCCTTAGCCAGAGGGGGTCGGGTCGCCCCCGGGAGGGGCAAAATGCGTGCCGACAATGGGCTACGAGTCAGGCGCGCGAGTGTGGTTTTGCCGGGAATCGCTGATTTGGGCTGTTGCAAATCTGTTGCACTTCGGACGTCGTCATTGACGTCGGCGCAGAAAGTGTCGAAGGCGCGAGCGGTTTTTTGTGTACTGGAAAACCACAAAGACGTGGGCGCGGTCCAGGGCGGACAGATTGGTCGGCGCCCAGGCGGCGGCGTATTCCTGGAGTGTTCCCTCACCGGAGAGCCGTGCGAGCGTACCGAGGAGGACGCTATTGAGCTTGTTGTAGTGCGGCGGGCAGAGATATCCGTGCGAGCCGTACCAGCTCCACTTTCCCCGATAGTCCCAGAGCGGGAGCGCCCCCCGGAGACCGTGGACGCCCGCGCGGAACAGTTCGAAGACACGCGCGTCCGCCGTCTCCGCCCACAAGTCGTAGAGGCCGAGCAGGCTGAACAGAAAGCCGTCGAGCACCCGCGGCAGTGGGAAACCGGGGTATTCCTCGTACGTCACACCGTCGCCCTCGCCGGCGCGGACTCCGCCGTTCGCGATGTCGGTCGTGAACACCCGAGTTGCGCGTTTACACAGATCGAGCAACCGCGGCTCGCCGGTGATGCGATGGGCTCGTACGAGGCTGCTGAGGACGAGGCCCTGCACCATGGAGGAGATCCAGGGAGCCTTCAGGAAGCAGGCCCCTTCCTGCCAATCGAACGTTAAGGGCCAGACGACGGCCCCATCGTGCCGCTCCACCGCGTGCTTGCTGAGCCAGGCGACTTGCCGCAAGAAGACGTCGCGCCCGGCTGGATCCTCCCCGCGCAGCCACCGCTCCAGATTGGTCAAGGCGTACCAGGCCACGTACGCGGGATTGTAGGTGTGCAGCGCACGCGCGCGCTGTACGGGAATCCCGTCTGCATCGCGTTGCATGGCGTCGAAGAAGAGGCGATCGCTGTAGATGTAGTAGTGGAGCGAGCCCCGGGGGCCCGCCTCCGGGATCGCGTGGATGGGATAGTCGAACCGAAACTCGAGCAACTCCCTTCGCAGGGCGATCATTGCCCACCACAGCGGCGCGAAGACCCCTCGCCACGGCTCGACTCGCGAATTCGCAATCGTCACGCGTGTTGACTCCGGCAAAGCGTGTACCAGGACTTGCATGTCCGCGCATATGACACCGCGCGTTTTCCTGTAACAGACCTACCACATTTTCGCCCCTCGTGCATCCCAAAAGCGGCCACGCCACCCCGTCGTATGTCTTTGTATCGGCGCTACTTGCTCGGCTACGAGAGTATCGCGGACTACCCGACCAACGGCGCTAGCCTTGCAACTCGCTCCGGCGGCATCCCAGCCCCCGCTGCGCTCCGCGGCGGGAAGGCTCGGTGTGCTCCAAAGGGGTCAGGGGGTCCGATGCTGGTGGCGGCGCGTGGAGCGCGGCAGGGTTTGCAGTGCCTGGTCACGGGTGCGGCCGGATTTATCGGGTCGCATGTCACCGAGCGTCTCGTGGCGCTCGGTCATCGGGTGCGGGCTGTCGACAATCTCAGTACGGGAGACGAGGCCAATCTCGCGGGTGTGGCGGGCGAGATCGACTTCGTGCGCGGCGATCTCTGCGAGCCGGTGGTGTGCCGGCGCGCGGCCGCGGGAGTCGATGTCGTCTTTCATCTCGCGGCGCTGCCGAGCGTGCCCCGCTCGCTCAAGGATCCGTGGGGGTCTCACGCCGCGAACGTGAACGCGACGATGCGCCTGCTCGAAGCGTGCGTCGAGGCGAAGGTGCGGCGCGTCGTGTACTCGAGCTCGAGCTCGGTGTACGGCGACACCCCCGTTCTCCCGAAGACGGAATCCGTCGAGCCCTTGCCGCGGTCACCGTACGCGACGTCCAAGCTCGCGGGCGAGCAATACGTGCTGGCGTTTGCCCGGGCCGGACTCCTCGAGGGCGTCGCGTTGCGGTACTTCAATGTGTTCGGGCCGCGCCAGAGCCCGCACTCCGCGTATGCCGCCGTCATTCCCAACTTCCTCCAGTCCGCGCTCGATGGGCGCGCCGCGGAACTCTACGGCGACGGCCAGCAGACTCGGGACTTCACATATGTCGACAACGTGGTCGACGCAAACCTGCTCGCCGCTTCATCGCCCGCTGAAGTGGCGAGCGGCTGGCCGGTCAATGTCGGGGCGGGGACGCGGACGTCGCTGCTTGGGCTCATCGACATGATCCGGGGCATTACCGGTCGCCGGCTCCCATACGTCCAGCACCCCCCTCGCCCCGGCGATGTACGGGATTCGTTGGCGAGTCTCGATCGCGCGCAGCGGCTGCTCGCGTACCATCCGAGCGTGTCGCTGGAGGAGGGTCTGCGGCGCACGTGGGCGTGGTTCGCGCAGGACTCCAGTGCGCTCGCGAAGACCGGGACGGATGGCCGTAGAGGAGTGCTCGTCTCCCGGCCCATCGAAAGGGATGCCGCGAGGCGCGTGTGAGTCTGAGCTTCATGGTCGGGGCTGCCCTGCTCGTGGCGGGATTCGGCCAGCTGCTCTACACGTACGTCGGCTACCCTTGGCTCATCAGCTGGCTTCCGCCCCGACCGCCGCGCCCCGGTCCGAGTGTCGGTCCTCGTCTCATCTCGGTCGTGATCGCGGCGCGCGCACGCCGGAAGGGCGTCGCGCATAAAGTCAAAAGCCTCCTGCGCACGATCCGACTCCCGTGCGAGATCGTCGTGGTCATGGATGGGCCGGACGCGGCGGTCTCCTCCGAAGTCGCGGACCTGGCTGCGTTGCGCGACGAACGCATCAAGGTGTCGGTGTTGCCCGATCGACGCGGCAAAGCTGCCGCGTTGAATCATGGCGTCGCGCTCGCGGCCGGCGACATGCTCGTGTTCATGGACGTGCGACAGGAGGTGGCAGCCGGGGCGGTCGAACGCCTGGCCGCCACACTCCGCTCGCCGGACGTCGGCGCGGTCTCCGGATCGCTCACGATGGCGTCCGCCGCAAAGTCGGAAGGACTCTACGAGCGCTACTGGCGATTCGAGCGCTGGCTGCGCGCCCGCGAGGCCGCATGGGACAGCAGCGTCGGCGTGACCGGAGCGCTGTACGCGTTGAAACGCGAATTGTGGCGCCCCCTGCCGCCCGGCTTGCTACTCGATGATGTCTGGGTGCCGTTTCAGGTGGTGCGCGCGGGCATGCGTGTGGCGTTCGACGCGCTTGCCACGACGACCGACGTCGCCTCACACTCGGATGCCACCGAGCTCGCTCGCAAGATTCGCACGCTCACGGGCAACTACCAGCTGATCGCCTGGATGCCCGCCTTGCTGGTCCCCTGGAAAAACCGGATTTGGTGGCAGTTCATCTCTCACAAGGTCCTGCGCCTGCTGACGCCGCTCGCCGCGTCATGTGTGCTCGCGGGTGCCGTACTGTTGTCGGGACGTTGGTTCGGCGTCCTCGTTCTGTTCGGAACCCTCGGTCTCGTCGTGGCAGCGGCCCGCTCCAGTAAGGCGGGCGCTCCGGGGAGAGGGGTTTGGGGAACGGTGCGCAGTGGACTGGCGCTGTTCGTAGCCTTGATCATGGCCGCACTCAACGCGGCACGGGGACGGTGGGATGTGTGGACCGATCCGGTGCGGCCTTCGCTGGCCGATA
>Ga0209161_10001885_pt1 | contig 17215 bp, 12 predicted proteins | sample GraSoiAngelo_155_FD_186169 | JGI IMG/M metagenome (GOLD analysis project Ga0209161, IMG submission 186169) | Grasslands soil microbial communities from the Angelo Coastal Reserve, California, USA - 14_1009_13_30cm (SPAdes) (version 2) | ecosystem: Environmental > Terrestrial > Soil > Grasslands... | reverse complement strand
GAATGTCCCATCGTTTACGTCGATCCACCATTCGCCACCGTTCGGCCCTCTCAGCTCCCACTGGTAACGCGCATGCACGCCCTTGGCCTTCGCCGCCTGGAAACTCTGGCGCATTCCATCGAACACCTGTTGCGGCGTCGAGTTCGCAGGCTCGTTTGCTGCCGCGCTCGCCATGCGCAACGAGAGAGCCGCAACTGCCACCACTGTCGTTAGGCAAAAACTCACGCTCTTCCCTTTCATAACACCACTGCTCAAATCAGGATCGTTGCCGGGTCATAAATTGGCCGTCCCACTTGCGAAACCAGAAGCACCTGGCTTCCGTCATTTGTACAAGTCTCTCCGGCGATGAGCGAATACTGCCATTCGGTTTCGAACAGAATTGATGACCTCCTCCGACAATTCAGCTTGGATGAGCTCTTCGCGATCGGCCGAAGCGGACGCGATTATCGCACCATAAGGATCGATAATCGCTGATGTACCACAAAAAGTGACTCCGTCATCGGTCCCCACCCGATTCGCCAGGATGAGGTAGCTCTGGTTTTCAATCGCACGCGCCAAGGCGAGAATTCGCAGATGCTCGATTCGAGGGAACGGCCAGGCCGATGAATTGATCAACACATTTGTGCCGTGGCTGACAGCGAGCGTCCGATAGAATTCCGGGAAGCGAAGATCATAACAGATGCCCAAGCCGAGATTGAACTTGTCAATCTTGCAACTGGCAAGCCCGTCGCCCGCGGTAAAGTACGGGCGCTCGTCGAGTGGCGCAGCGGTCACCAAATGTGTCTTCCGGTACTTCGCGGCGATTCCGCCCTTTGCGTTGATAAAAACCTGTGAATTGAAAATCGACGCACCGTCCCGGTCCGAGACGCCGGCGATGATCGCGATCGAAAGTTCTTTCGCCGTTTCTTGTAACTTCGGTACGGCGCCTTCGTTCCAGGACGTCGCGTGCTCCTGAATCGCCGGCATCGAATAGCCGGTGTCCACCATCTCCGGAAAAACGATCAGATCATTGCCAGACTTTTTCGCTTGCGCGGAAAAATCACGAATTTTGCGGGTGTTTGCCTTGAGGTCACCGGGTGAGCACGAAATCTGGGCAGCAGCAATTTTCATGAGATTATTTGTAGGGCGTTTCTGTGAAACGCCAAATTGGAACGGCGTCTGACACAGACACCCTACAATTTTTAGCGCAAAGTTTTGTCGAGCGCGCCGATTTTGCGTGTTTCCGGCCAGCCGAAGGCTACCGCGAGAACGACGAGAATTGTGCCGATCCCGCCGCCGACAACTGAAATCACTGGACCAAAGAGTGCCGCTGTCAATCCCGATTCCAGTGCGCCGAATTCGTTCGATGTGCCGATGAAAATGTTGTTTACGGCCGAGACGCGACCGCGCATCTCATCGGGCGTAACCAGTTGCACGATCGAGCCGCGAATGATGACGCTGACGCTATCAAACGCACCGATCAAAAAGAGCAAGGCGAGCGAGAGCCACAAAGTTGTCGATAAACCGAAAAGGATAGTCGCGATTCCAAAACCGGTGACGCACCCAAGCAATGCTTTCCCCGCGTGCTTCATCGGCGGCAGATAGGCGACCGCGAGTGCCATGGCAAAGGCGCCGATGGCCGGCGACGCGCGCATCCAACCGAGCCCGACTGCGCCGCAGTGCAAAATTTGATCGGCAAAAATAGGAAGCAGCGCCGTAGCTCCGCCGAGAAGCACCGCAAATAGGTCAAGCGTAATCGTGGCCAGAATTACCTTCCGGCTAAAGACAAAGCGAATGCCAGCGATGAGACTGCGCCACGCATTTTTCTCCGCGCGATTGGCGCTGCGTTTCCCCGGCCGAATCGGCAGAACGAGCAACAAAAACACGAACGCGCAGAGCGCGTCGAGCACATAAACAAACGGAAACCCAATGTGGGCAACGAGAAGACCGCTGATGCCCGGACCAACCACCGATCCGATTTGGAAAAAGCTGTTGTTCCAAGTGACGGCGTTTGAAAAGGCGTCGCGCGACACCAGAGTCGGAAAAAACGAACTCCGTGCCGCCCACGCAAACGTGCGCACCGTGCCATAGATGAAAAGCAGCGCGTAGATGATTGGAACCGACGGATCATCGAAATGGTAGGCTGATTGATGTCGCTCGAAAACCGCCGCGATCGCACTGAGAACTCCGTTTCCCTGCCGCAAGATCGACATCTGTGGAATGGCGAGGTGTTGCCATGATACCAGTGCAAGCGCGATCGAAGTGAGCGCGCTGAAAATTTGCGAAACGAGAATGATCCGTTTGCGGCTGAATCGGTCCGCCAAGTGTCCGGCCGGCAATGAAAGCGCCACAACGGGAATCGCGATAACCAGACCAACCAATCCGAGCGCGGTCGCCGAATGCGTGCGCCGGTAGATTTCCCACTCGACTGCCACCGCCAGCATTTGCCGGCCGATGATGGAGAGCAAATTGCCAAAAGCGAACAAACTGAATCCGCCAAACCGAAAGGCGGCATACGGATCGTGCGGCCGAACTTCCGGCGCGATCGGCCTAACGATTGCCGGTCGCGGGCCGCGCGGCGATTCATATTGGTTAGGCGGAGAGTCGATCGGTTCAGGCATGTTCGAGCGCGTCCGTTCGAACACGCCCGCGAGATTGTAAAGTCAGCGCGCAGCCTCGCAACCGCGTCGCGAAACGTTTCTTTAATAAGGCCGGGACCTACTTCCAAAATCGACGGCGAGGATATTCGGTGATATATGGAAGTGCGCTTCCAAATTCTTCTCGTGATCGCACACTCAAGGAGGTTGATATGTCTCTGAACGGAAAACACGCGCTGATTACCGGAAGCTCCCGCGGCATTGGTAGAGGAATCGCCCTGAAACTGGCCGCTAACGGTGTCAAGGTAGCGATCCATTATTACCAAAACGAGGCTGCCGCAAACGACACGCTTGGACAGGTCCGCAAGCGCGGCTCCGATGGTCTAGTAGTCCAGGCCGATGTGAGGCGGCCTGAACAGATCACCGCCATGTTCGGCAAGGTCCAGGCAGAATTCGGTAAGCTAGATATCTTCGTCAGCAACGCACGAACTGATCTCCCCACCTTCTACCAGAAGCCGCTGGAGATCACGCCGGAGCAGTGGGACATGGCCATGGACTCGCAGGCCAAGGCGTTCCTACTCGGGGCGCGGGAGGCGGCGAGCCTGATGAGTGATGAGGGCCGGGTCATCGCCATCACCTACTCGCCAGGCGGCCGAACCGGGAGTTGGCAGCCGTGGGTGGCGATGGGGTCCGCGAAGGCCGCGCTCGACTCGCTGGTGCGCTACTTCGCCGTGGCCTTGGCCCCGCGCCGTATCACCGTCAACGGCATCAGCCCCGGCGGCGTCTTCGGCCCGCCCAACGTAGTCGAGGGTGGTGTCTTGCGCGCTCTGCCGCAAGACATCCAGGACGCCACGCGAGCCTGGCACGAGGGTGGGTGGACGCCGATGAGACGGCTCGGGACCCCAGAAGACATCGGCAACGCCGTGACGCTCCTGTGCATGGAGGAGGCCGGCTTCATTACAGGTCAGATCATCCACGTGGATGGCGGGGCGTCCATCATGGACACCGTCTTCCCACTTGAAATCCAGCTAGGCTAACCCCGAAAGCTTTCCGGGCCGACAGTGCTGCCCACGACCGTGAGCGCCCGGGCTGATGCGAATGACGTTACGTTTTTAACGTTTGCCTTCTGCCTGACCTATCGTACCAATGCATTGATTAACGGGAGGTAAGACATGGTCAAAGTAGCATTGTTCGTTCGGCTGGAGGCAAAACCTGGAAAGGAGGCGGATGTTGAGAGCTTTTTACGCGGCGGTCTGCCGATCGTGCAGAAAGAGCCAGCCACGATCGCCTGGTTCGGAATTCGCCTTGGGCCGACAACATTCGGCATCTTCGACGCCTTTCCGGACGAGGCGGGACGGCAAGCGCATCTTTCTGGACAAGTCGCGGCAGCGTTAATGGCGAAAGCTCCAGAGCTTCTCGCGAAAGCGCCCGTTATCGAGAAGGTCGAAGTCCTTGCGGCAAAACTCCCGAAGTAAATACAAGCTAAGCCAGGCTGTGGCTCCCGCGGCGTTCACGAGCAGGCTGACAAAGAATTGCGAGGGCTCAATCGCCAGCACGCAACAAACTACCGAGTTATTCGCAAAGCAAGATTGTTTCGGCGAGACGCCGAAACCAACACGCGAGACGCGTGCACTACCCTACAATCCCGGGTCGCGCGGGAATTTGGCGTAGGGAAGGCGCGTACCTCTGAAAAAGAATTGGTCGGCGCGGATGGCGTCGGGCGCGAGAAAATCGTGCGTGCCGGATGCGCCGACGATGTCGTCTTGATCGACGCCGTCGCCACTCACGCCGATCGCGCCGATGAGCTGGCCATTGCGATAAAGCGGGAAGCCGCCGGGAAAAATCGTGATGCCGTTGGGAAAATTCGGATTGGGCGGCGCCATGGAGAGCATCTCCTGCAATCCGTTGTAGGGGCCGGGTGGATTGGCATCAATGCCGGGCGGATAATTGCTCTGCCCAAGAAAACCGACCGTGCGCGAGGAGACAGCGGTGGTATTGCCGTTCTTGGAGAACCCAATCGCCGTGCGCGCCTTTTGCGCGGCCACATCCCAACTGAAAAGCGTCGCTTCGCCCGTGCGGAAGGTGCCGAGAACGGTTGGCGGGACATTCGGCGCATTAGGAAAGTTGACCACGCTGATGAACGCTTCCATTTGCGTGCCAATGGGCAATCGAATCGCGGCCCGCGTCGTCCGCACACGATCGGCCCCGTAATTGATGATGCTGGCCACTTCCGCGGCCGTGAGGCGAGGCTGACCGTTAATCGTGCCCGGCAGCGGATCGCTAATGATCGGCTGGCGGATCTGACCGCTTACGCCTCCAAATGTCGCAACCGGATACGGAAATGGCGGCGGCGGATTTTGAATCGGATAAACGGCCGAGGCATTGCCTCGCAAAACGACGGTGCTGGAAAAATTCGTCGATGTTGCGGTGTAGGCGAGGCTGATGCCGCCGATGAAAACGTTGCCCGCAGTGATGCTCGACGACGGCTCATAACCGTGCTGGCCTGAAAGCGCGACATCTTCATCGGTGTCCGGTCCAGAGATAAAGGGAAATGAATTGTCGGTACCGTCACCGGTGACACCGATCCCGCCGACGAGAATTCCATTTTTATAAAGCGGCAAACCGCCGGGCGAACCATCGAGCGAAGTCCCGGGGATGGGCGATCCGAATGTCCCCGGCGACGAGCTCGATGGGATCAGGTCCGTCTTCTTGAATCGGTTTACGTCCGAGAACGGTAAATTTGAGAAGCCCACGCCAACGAGCGGGCCGGTCGCGGTGTTGCGGACACCAGGCGGGAAATGCTGTTGAATGATGAACCCGGCTGTGCGCGAGCTAAACGCGTTTTGATTGCTGCTCAAAAATGCAGCGGTGCCTGCTTTGGAAACTGCGTTGGCGATTTGAGTGGGCATCGGCTCGCCCCCGGCCACATTCCAGATACCGACCACGTAACCTTCGCGATCGGTGACCGCGATTACGCTGTTGGGCGAAACTTGCACGGCGCGCGTGACCGCGTGGTTGATGATTGTCTGAACATCCGCGGCGGTCAGTTGCGCGAACGCTGATGAGGAAAGAAAACTTGCGGCGACGAAAGGAAATAGGACGCGCAATTTCATCCGCGCTAGCAGTAGCAGGTTGCGCAGCGATTGACCATTGAAAATCTGAGCCGCGTTTTCTGTAGAGGCAGCCGTGTCAGCTGCACATTCATCGTTTCGCTACATCTACGCGCGATCAATCACAACGATCTCGCCTTGATATGGCCATTCGTCCGAATTCTCGACCAAACCAGCACGGACAGGATTTTCGTGAACGTATTCCCATTTCTGCGAATAACTTTCATCACTACGAAGGACGTGATCGAAGAAGCCCGGCTGCCATAAAATGCGTGGAGTTTCAAGCGCGACGGAAAGCGCGCGCTTCAAACCTCCCACCCACGGCGAAAGTGAAAAGTTCTGATTACCTCGCACAAAGAGGTGAATATGATCGGGCATGATCACATAGCGTCCAACTGCAACGTCGAATTGCCGTTGTGCGTAGAGCGTAGTTTGCAAATGCGGTCTGCGCGCGACCAAACGAAGGAATCCTTTGCCGGTTTCGGGTGCAAAGTGTGACGAAAAACAGCGGCGCAGTGGAGAAAATGAGATCGAGCCGGTGTGGTCGATCTTTGATCATCGCGGTCATTGTAGAGGCAGCCGTGCCGGCTGCAATGTTTTGAATTTGCAGGCGACACGCCTGCCGCCACAACTGCACGACGGTCGAATGTCTTAAGCTTGCAACGGCAGTGCTCTTTCCGGCATCCTCGCCCGCTATGCGCGGGTCAACTGTGGCGCAACTCTCCGAGTTGCGATCTTCAGAAGGCAAGTTGGCGCGGGCGATCATCAGCGCCAGGGCGATTGAGGTCAATCGCCCCTACCGAGCGATTTCGCTGCGCGGGAGAGCCGCCGCACTGGCCGGACTCTTGTTCTGCATCGACATCGTCGTTGCTCAAAGCCAGACGATTGAACTGTGTCCCGCACGCAGTGCCGGCGGCGTTCATCGCGATTTGACTTTCATGCATCTCGATCTTCTGGCACAGAACGATCAGCCGCCAGAGACCGAGCCGCCTTTGCCGCCGTCGCAGTTCAATCCCGATCCCGGCGCGGGCAAACAACAAATTGAGCCGCAGCCGCCGCCCGAGCTTTTCCCGCCCGCCTTGCCGCCGCCTCCGGGATATGGTGAAGAGCCGCTGCCGCGTTCGCTCAAGCTTCCTCGCAAAGGCGTGCGCGAGGTCGTTCCACGCCGGCCAAAATTGGAATACGAAACTTATCCGCAATCGGAGCAAGGCGAAGGTTTGTTGCCGGGCTCGGAGCCGGCGCCGAATCGATGGTTCATCGGTTTCGGCCGCTGGAAACGCTACGCCGACCCCTCAACCGAAACGACTTATCAGGCCGGCGACTTGAAACTTTGGCATCCCTATTTGCAAAGTCTGCTCAAAGGCGACGCACCGATTTACGGCCAGGACATTTTCCTCAACATCACGGCAGAAGATTTCTTTCAATTCGAAGCGCGCAAACTTCCGACGCCGAGTGGCGTGAGCACAGCTCGCCCGAACAGTTCGGAATTCTTCGGGTTGAGCGATCAACTTTTTTACTCGAACGATTTTTCCATCGGTATCGATCTTTTCAAAGGCGAGACCGCCTTCAAGCCGATCGATTGGGCGCTGCGCTTTCTCGCCGTTTACAATCATAACTACATCGACGTGGAGGAGAGAAATGTCGTTAATCCGAATCCGCAAAACGGGACGACTCGCGAAAAGGAATTCTATTCGCTGCAGGAGGCGTTCGCCGAAATTCATCTGCGCGATTTGTCGAACAACTACGATTTCATTTCCGTGCGCGCCGGCATTCAACCGTTCGTGAGCGATTTCCGCGGTTTCATTTTCAACGACACCAACCTGGGCGTTCGTATTTTCGGCAATTACGACAACAACCGCTGGCAATACAACATCGCCGCCTTCGACATGCTCGAGAAAGACACTTACTCGGACCTCAACGAGTTCAGCCGGCGCCAGCAGCAGGTTTACGTCGCGAACGTTTTCCGACAGGATCTGATTTGGAAAGGTTACACCGGCGAGCTCAGTTTCCTGGCTGACTTCGACAACAATAGCCGCCATTACGACAAAAACGGTTTCATCACGCGGCCCGCGCCAATCGGCACGGTCGCCGATCATTACGTGCAAGCGTATTACCTCGGCTGGACCGGCGACGGACACATCGGCTGGCTCAACATCGACCACGCCTTTTATCAAGTGCTCGGCGAGGACAGCTTGAACGGCATTGCCGGACAGCGCGTGCAGATCAACGCCCAAATGGCCGCGCTCGAACTCTCAGTCGATAAAGATTGGATGCGCCACAAGTTGTCGATCTTTTACGCCAGCGGTGACGATACGCCCACGGATTCGGAGGCCACCGGTTTCGACACCGTGTTCGATCGGCCTTTTTTCATCGGAGGGCCGTTCAGCTTTTTCTCGCATCAAGGTTTTAATCTCGGCGGCACGGCGGTGAATTTTAAGCAGCGCGACAGTCTGGTAATCGATTTCCGCACGAGTAAATCGGAAGGCCAGGCCAATTTCGTTAATCCCGGCGCGATTATTGTCGGTTACGGTCTCGACGCCGACGTCACCCCGAAGCTGAAAGGATTCATGAATGTGAACTACATCTGGACGGTCGACACCGCGGTGACCGAGCAAGTGCTCTTCACCAATCACGCCAGCAACGATCTCGGACTCGATTGCAGCCTCGGCTTTCAATGGCGGCCGTTGCTCACTGAAAACATCATCTTCACGGCGGGCGCCGGATTTTTCGTGCCCGGTCAAGGTTACAAGGATATTTACCGCGCCAACACACGTCCCGTCTTTGGTTATCCCAGCCCGCCAGCCAGCCACGTCGACCCATTTCTTTACAGCGCAATCGTGACGCTGACGCTGACGTATTAACAACGTGAACCGTTACATCGTTACATCGTTACATCGAAGACCGAATCTCGATTCACGAATCTCGATTCACGTACGCCAGATCTTCGTGCTCATGCTTGTGCTCGTGCTCGATCAAAGGATCGCCGCACAAGAGCAAACATTTTCCGGCTACGGCCCGCCGACTTCTGTTCCGATCGAAAGATCGACAATCGCTCGCACAGCATTGCCGCCGCATAATTGGATCGATCAAACGCAAGCGCAAGCCGACGTGAAAAACGTCGGTTGTTTGCAATGCCATCAAGGCGTCGAGCCGATGCATAAAGCGGAGCATGTCGTGCTCGGCTGCACCGATTGCCATGGCGGCAATGCCGCGCGCGGCCTAACGAAAGAGCAAGCGCACATTCTGCCAAAGAACAAGGAGTTTTGGAAAACATCCGCCAACCCGCCGAACTCAAATGCGTGGCTCAATCACGAATCGCCCGAATTCATCCGTTTCATGAATCCCGGCGATCTGCGCGTGGCGAAACAAGCGTGCGGCCTTTGTCACGGCGAGATCGTTCGTGACGTCGATCATAGTATGATGAATCACGGTGCCATGCTCTGGGGTGCCGCTCTATATAATAACGGCGCATTTTATTTGAAGAATTATCGCTTCGGCCAGGCTTACGCCGCAGACGGCACGCCGCTTCGGCTGGTGAATTACACCTCGGTCACGCCCGAGGACACGCGCGACCACGGCATCCTCCCGTTCATCGAGCCGCTGCCGCGTTTCAACTTGAGCAATCCGGGAAACATTTTGCGCATCTTCGAGAAAGGCGGCGAAAAGCAATTGCAGCTCGGACTTCCAACCAGTGAAGAGCCGAACGGACGGCCGCGGAATCGTTTGTCCGAGCGCGGACTCGGCACGCTCAATCGCACCGATCCGGTTTTTCTCGGTCTGCAAAAAACGCGCCTGCACGATCCGTTGCTCGGATTTTTCGGATCAAACGATCATCCCGGCGATTATCGCTCGAGCGGTTGTTCGGCCTGCCACGTTGTTTATGCGAACGATCGCTCGCCGACGAATTCCGGCTGGTGGAGCAAGTACGGACATCAAGGCCTCAGTTTCACCGCCGACGAATCGATCCCGAAAGCCGAGCGCGGTCATCCGGTGATCCATCAGTTCACGCGCTCGATTCCATCGAGCCAATGCATGAACTGTCACATGCACCAGGGCAATCTCTTCGTGAATCCGTACCTCGGTTATACCTGGTGGGATCAGGAAACCGACGGCGAATTCATGTATCCGAAAAAACAACATAATCCGACAGACGCCGAGCTCGTAAAAGCGACAATAACGAATCCGGAGGCTGCGGCAGCGCGCGGGCTGTGGGGCAACAGAGATTTTCTCGAGCACGTCGCGGAATTAAATCCGCAACTCAAACACACGCAGTTTGCCGATTATCACGGACACGGCTGGATCTTCCGCGCCATCTTCAAACACGATCGCAAAGGCAACTTGCTCGATCTCGATGACAGCAAGATCGACAATGACGATCCGCAGAAATTTTCAAAAGCGGTGCATTTGAAAGACGTGCATCTCGAGCACGGCATGCAGTGCGGGGATTGCCATTTCAATGTCGATGTTCACGGTAACGGCCAGCTTTATGGCGAGCCGCGCAACGCCACCACCATTACGTGCATTGATTGTCACGGTACCATCGACCAACGCCCAACGCTTGTGACTTGCGGCAATGCTGGTCAAATCGATTTGTTAAATAACAGCAACACGCCGTTCGGGCCGCGGTTCACTTGGGAAGGAAATACTCTCTGGCAACAATCAACCATGTCGCCCGCCATCCGCTGGGAAGTGCCGCAGACCATCGACACGATTGATCCGCTCTCGCCGCATTACAATCCGAAGTCCGCCTACGCGAAAACGCTGCGGCGCAACGGAAAAACCTGGGGCGCTGTAGCCGGGGTCGTTGACCCCGGCGCCGCGGTCAGCGACCGCGGCTACAACAAGCGCCTGCGACTCGCGCACGACAACAGCGCGATGGATTGCCAAATCTGTCACACCTCGTGGGCAACAAGCTGCTTCGGTTGCCATTTGCCGATGAGAGCGAACCAGCGCGTGCCGCAAAACAAATTCGAAGGCGTCACCGACCGCAATTTCACGACTTACAATCCACAAGTGGTGCGCGACGATGTCTTCATGCTCGGCATTGACGGCACAGTGAAGAAAAACCGCATGGCCGTGATTCGATCTTCAAGCGCCGTTGTGGTCAGCTCGCAGAACGCAAACCGCGAATGGGTTTATTCGCAGCAGCAAACATTTTCCGCGGAAGGTTACAGCGGTCAGGCCTTCAATCCGCATTTCCCACACACCACGAGTAGCGTCGGCACGACAAAAAATTGCACCGACTGCCATTTGTCGAAGGAGAACGACAACAATGCCTGGATGACGCAGTTGTTAGGCTTCGGCACCGGCACGGTGAACTTTTTTGGGCGCTACGCGTATATCGGCGAAGGCCGCGAAGGATTTCACGCGGTTGTTTGGACAGAACCGGATGAACCGCAAGCAGTCATCGGCAGCCACCTGCACAAGATCGCCTATCCAGCGAACTACAAAAAGCATGTCGATGTTGGCGGCGAGTTGCAGGAAGCGTACGAACATTCCGGGAAAGACATTCAAGACATCGTGTTGCGCGGCGAATATCTTTACACTGCGAACGGCCCCGGCGGTTTCGAGGTCTTCGACGTTGCCGACATCGACCAAAAAGGTTTCTCGGAACGCATCGTCAGCGCACCGGTCTCGCCGCTTGGTCAGCGCACGCGCATCCACACGAAATATGCAACCAGCGTCGCGCTGCCGAGCACGCTCGCACTCGATCCGGCGCGACTGCATCTGCCAGAAAATGAAGAGCAACCAATCGATCCTTTCTACGCCTTTGTTTACGTTTCGGACCGCGAAGAGGGGCTCGTCATCCCAAACGTCGCCACTTTGGTGGACGGAAATCCCGATAATAATTTCCTGACCGACGCGGTCCGGTTCAATCCCGACGGCGTTTTGAGCGGCGCAACTTTCGTCGCCGCAGCCGGTCATCGGCTTTATATGACGACCCCGCGCGGTCTGGACGTTGTCGATGTTAGCGACCCAATGCATCCGCGCATCGCCGGGTCGCTCACCGGAAATTTCCTGCGCAACCCGCGCTGCATCGCCATTCAGTTCCGTTACGGCTTCATCACGGACGATGACGGATTGAAGATTGTCGATCTTACCGAGCCGACGCGGCCAATTCCATTGCCGCGCGCGACGGTGCGGCTCAATCACGCGGGGCGATTGTACGTCGCGCGGACTTACGCCTACGTCGCGAACGGGCCGGAAGGACTTGCGATTGTCGATGTTGAAAACCCCGAGCGGCCGCATCTCGAGCAAATGTTCAACGCGGGCGGCGCATTGAGCGATACGCGCGCCGTTCAAATCGGCAGCGTAGGCGCATCGCAATATGCGCTCGTCGCCGATGGAAAAAATGGGTTGCGCATCGTGCAATTGATTTCGCCGGACACCGTGCCGGGCGCACAAGGATTCAGCCCGCGACCCAATCCGAAATTGATCGCGACTTATCGCACGAAAGGCGAAGCGATTTGCATCTCGCGTGGGCTGGAGCGCGATCGTGTGGTGGACGAAACCGGTGGACAAACAGTCGTTTTCGGCCGGCGCGGCGCGCGGCCGTTTCATCTGTCGGAGATGGAACGATTTTATCTGCGCTCCGAGAATGTCGATGCAAAAGATTTTTCCCGAAACCGAAGTTTGTATCGCGTGGAAGACGTGACGCTTTCCGGCGGGGTGTTGACGACCCAGAGCGGAATTGTTCTCACGCCCGCGGCAATGCCAACGCCGATGGTTTCGCCGGGTGAGCCGGAAATCGAGCCCACCGCAATTCCAGGTCCGAAGTGAGGTGGATCGAGCAGTGCCTTGCTCGATGTTAATTCACGCGGCTTCACCGCCATTTTTTTAGCATCGCCTGCCACGTCGCGCTCGAAGGTCGCAATCCACAAGAAAAGAAAGTTGCCGCGCGAACATTCTGGGGTAGCGCACGCGTCTCGCGTGTTGGCGATGGCGTCTCGCCACCGCGAACTTCTCTTGAACCGTTATGACCGCTCAAGATTTCGCTTTAAGGAAAGTCCGTTTCGGCGAAGACGCCGAAACCAGCACGCGAGGCGCGTGCGCTCCCCAGAAAAGACGTTGTTGCCGCGCGCAAGCGAAACTAGTAAAAAGGAAATCTATGGCGGACAAAGCAAGCAAACAGCCCCTGAATGTTCCCGGCGCGTGGTATGTGGACACGACCTGCACGATGTGTCGCACCTGTCTGGAGGAAGCGCCCAATCTTCTGAAAACGAACGAAGATGAAACGGCCGTGTATTTTTTCAAGCAGCCGGAGAATGACGCAGAAACTGCGGCCGCCCAGCGCGCGATGGAAGTTTGCCCGACGCTGGCGATTGGGAATGACGGCTAGCTCTGTAGCGGCGGTCTAAGACCGTCGGACTAACAGATCGATGAAACCGAAACTTCTGCGACGCTCATCCGCTTTCGCTAAGCCACGGCGAGACAGGTAGAGCGCCGCTACAAAAGAAAATGCCAGCCGCTCCCGCTTCGCCTTACACGCGGCAGAATCCGTTTCCCGGCAAACTGGTCGTCAATCGCACCCTTTGCAGCGAAGGCTCGAAAAAGGACACACGGCATTTGGAGATCGATCTCACTGGGTGGGGATTAAATTACGAGGTCGGCGATTCGATGACGCTCTGGCCGACGAACGATCCGGCGCTGGTCGATGAAATCATCAAGACCATTGGTGCCCGGGGCGAGGAACAAGTGAACGGGCCCAAAGGCCCGACGACCCTGCGCGAAACGTTGCTGCGCGATTGCCGCATCACGCAGACGACGCCCAAGTTCTTGAAAATGATCGCTGCGCGCGCCAGCGCGGCGCCGTTACTAAATGACCTTCTCAAGCCGGAACGGAAGCAAGACCTTGACACTTATCTTTGGGGGATGGAGGTGATCGATTTTCTGATCGAGCATCCGTCGATCAAATGGACGCCGCAGGAATTCGTCGAGACGCTGGCGAAATTGCAGCCGCGTTTGTATTCGATCTCTTCGAGCCTAAAAGCGCACCCCGAGGAAGTGCACTTCACCATCGACATCGTACATTACGAAAGTCGCGGTCGAATGCGCAAAGGAGTTTGCTCAACATTTCTGGCTGAGCGTGCAGAGAAGGTTCCAGTTCCGGTGTTTCCAAACACCTCGAAATTCCGACTGCCGGAAGACGGCAACACGCCGATCATCATGGTGGGACCAGGGACCGGGATTGCGCCTTTCCGCGCGTATTTGCAGGAGCGGAAGGCGGTCGGAGCAAAGGGAAAGAATTGGCTCTTCTTCGGATCGCAGCACGAGCACTGCAACTATTTTTACAAAGAAGAGCTGGCCGAGCTTAAGCGCGATGGAGTTCTTACCCGACTCGATTGCGCCTGGTCACGCGATCAAGCGGACAAATCTTACGTGCAACACAAAATGTTGAACTGTGCGGCGGAGATTTGGAAGTGGATGGACGGCGAAGGCGCGCATTTTTTCGTGTGCGGCGATGCCCGGCGCATGGCCAAGGATGTCGATGCCGCGTTACGCAAAATCATCCAGGAAACGGGCGGCAAAAGCGAGGATGTGACGAACGAATACGTCGAAAAGCTGAAGAGCGACAAACGCTATAAGCGCGACGTGTACTAGATGAATGACGAATCCGAAGGACAAAGGAAGCATCTTCACGCGTTTCCAAGCGCATTCGTCAATCGCCATTCCGATGTCTTCTCGACACGGCAAGCAAATTCGTGATCAAGAAAAACGCCGCGCACACGATCGACATCGGCTCGCTTTGGCAGTTCAGGCAATGAAAAGAGCGGGAAATTTTTGCGGCGATCATAAATCGCCACTACAGAATTAATATGCTGACTGAATCCGCTTCCCCAAAGCCCACCGCTCCCGCTTCGCGTTACACGCGGAGCAATCCGTTTCCCGGCAAACTCGTGGTCAATCGCCGTTTGAGCGGCCCGGAATCGAAAAAGGACACGCGCCATTTCGAGATTGATCTCGGGGGCTGGGGATTGAGCTTCGAAGTCGGCGATTCGGTGGCGGTTTATCCGAGCAACGATCCCGACCTAGTTGAGGAAATCATTCGCGCGCTCGGCGTGAAGGGAGATGAGCCGGTCTCCGCGGCAAAAACTCAGAAAAGCTTTCGCGAAGCGCTTCTGCGCGACTATTCCATCACCCATCCCACACCCAAGTTCTTGAAAGCGATTACCCAACGCGCGAACTCTGCATTGCTGCTGAAAGACCTGCTCGAGCCGGAACGCAAGGAAGATTTGGATCGATATCTTTGGGGCATGGAAGTGATTGATTTTTTGAATGAGCATCCTTCGGTCCGCTTCACGCCGGGAGAATTCGTTGGGCTGCTCACGAAATTGCAGCCGCGGCTTTACTCAGTTGCATCAAGCTTGCGCGTCTATCCCGAGCAAGTGCACCTGATCGTGGACGTGATCCGTTATGAAAGTCACGGCCGCGTGCGCAAAGGCGTAGCGTCGTCATTTCTGGCTGAACGCGCGGACGATGTTCCCGTGCCGGTTTATCCCAGCTCCGCAAAACATTTTCATCTGCCGGAAGATCCCAACACTCCAATCATCATGGTCGGACCTGGCACAGGCATCGCGCCTTTTCGTGCGTATTTGCAGGAACGCCAGGCCCTCGGTGCAAAAGGAAAAAACTGGCTCTTCTTTGGATCGCAACGGGAGAAATGCGACTATGCCTACAAAGAGGACTTCGATCGATTCAAGCGCGATGGCATTCTCACGCGATTTGATTGTGCCTGGTCGCGCGATCAAGCCCACAAGGTTTATGTCCAGCACCGGATGCTGGAGAACGCGCCCGAGATCTGGAAGTGGATCGATTCCGAGGGCGCACAGTTTTTTGTTTGCGGTGATGCGCGGCGGATGGCCAAAGATGTCGATGCTGCGCTGCGCAAAATTGTGCAGGAGCAAGGCGGCAAGCGCGTGGACGAAGCGAACGAATACGTCGAAAGATTAAAGAGCGACAAGCGCTACAAGCGCGACGTCTATTAATATCTTATTGCGGAATCCAGGTAGGGACGGTTCACCGAACCGCCCGCGCACCATCCCGGATTCCCTTCGGGCGATTGAGGTCAATCGCCCCTACCTTGCGTCATGAAGCTGGCTTTTTGCGCTCTGTTGCTTAGCGTGCAAGTTGCACACGCTGGGCTCGAGAAATATTCGGCGCTGGTCGTTGCCGATAAAGACGCGAGCGCTCCGCTTCCACGCAACGCGATTCGCGTGACTTATCTCGGCGTAAACGGTTTTCAATTTGAAGCAGATGGTCACGCATTACTGGTCGATCCCTATTTTAGCCGCGTGAGTTTTTGGAGTGCGGCGTTGAATCGACCCATCGAGCCGAACCGAGCGCGCGTTGCGGATGGACTTGCGCATTTGCAACCGCGCGCGGATGCCGTGCTCGTAACGCACGCGCATTTCGATCATTTGCTCGACGTTCCCGCGGTGATGGAGCCGACACATGCGCCACTCCTGGCCGGAGCAAGCGCGGTCAATCTAGCTCGCGCGCTCGGTGTTCCGCGAGATCAATGCCGGATCGTACAACCCGGCTCGACTCAAATGATCGGACCGTGGACAATCCACGTTTTCGCCGCGCAACACGATCGGCTCTTCGGCTTTGTTCCGTTTCAAGGAAAAGCTGGCGCGCAGAGCAAGGCGCCCGCGAAACCGTCCGATTGGGTGGTGGGCGAAGCGCTCGCCTTCGTGATCGGAGCCGAAGGAGAGCGGATTTACATCGATTCGGGCGGTGTGCCCGGTTATCCGCCGGACATAGCGATTGGACATGTCGATCTTGCAATCCTCGGCGCGGCCTTGCCCGACAGCCGTCAGCGATTCGCGGAAGTCGTTAGGCAATTACAACCGCGCTACATTTTTCCCAGTCATCAGGACGATTTTTTTCTGCCGCTCAACCGCGGATTCATTTTCAACGAGCTGACCAACTTCCCGCAATTATTGCGCACTCATCAAAAAGAACACTTGCCCGGACGCATGGTGCTTCTCGACTATTTCCAACCATGGACGCTGCGATGAACGAGGACAAAATGCGACCGTCGAGACGCCACGCACTGATGGTCACCGCGCTTGCGCCAGTTATTCCGCACATCCTCGGCAGTGCCTTCAACATCTGGTACAACATGGTGATCATCGATCCGTTGCTCCGCGCGACTGGTCTCAGGGATCGCTTCATCAGCACGGTCATCGTTTGGAATGCCGTTGCCTATCCGATCGCCGTCGCCATTTGGCTGCGATTGATTTTCTCGTTGCGACCCGCATTCCGGCAATTGCTGCGCGGTGAGACCATCGCACCCGAGCGACTCGATTTGTTTCGCCGGCGCCTGGTGAACTTGCCCTGGTTGGGCGCGGCCATTTCCAGCATTGCCTGGCTGCTCTGCATTCCGGTTTTCTTGATTTGCCTGTCGCTGACGGGCCGGCCTCTTGGCGTGCAATTGTTCTGGCACCTACCGATTTCGTTCGCGGTTTCGGGATTCATCGCCATCACGCAAAGTTTTTTTCTGATCGAGCTGGCGAGTCATTGGGG
>Ga0209161_10001880_pt1 | contig 17238 bp, 13 predicted proteins | sample GraSoiAngelo_155_FD_186169 | JGI IMG/M metagenome (GOLD analysis project Ga0209161, IMG submission 186169) | Grasslands soil microbial communities from the Angelo Coastal Reserve, California, USA - 14_1009_13_30cm (SPAdes) (version 2) | ecosystem: Environmental > Terrestrial > Soil > Grasslands... | reverse complement strand
GCGGCCGGCGTCAGGACTTTCATGCGCGCGGCGACGAGCTCGATGGCCAGAGGAAGGCCATCGAGTCGCACGCAGATCTCGGCGACCGATCGCGCGTTTTGTTCGTTGAGCATGAAATCCGGCTGGGCGATGCGAGCCCGCTGGACGAACAGGGCGAGCGAGGGCCACTCCCCGAGAGCGGCTGCTGCCTGCGGCCGCCGCAGATCGGGCACGGCAAGGGGGTGCACTGGAACGTCCCGCTCTGGCTGCAGATGAAGCGGTTCGCGGCTGGTCGCCAGGACCTTCAGACGCGGACAGCTTGCGATCAGGTCGACCACGTGCGCGGCGCCTGGCAGCACATGCTCGAAGTTGTCCAAGACGAGCAGCACCTGCCGCGATTTGAGAAAGCGTTTCACGCTCTCGAGCGCGGGGTCGGCGCCCGTTTCCCGCAGGCCGAGTACCTGTGCGATCGCCGAGGCGATGAGACCAGGATCAGCAACCGATGACAGATCAACAACGAACACGCCGTCGCGGAAGCCGGCGAGCAGGGCGGCTGCGGCCTCCAAAGCGAGACGGGTCTTACCAGCGCCGCCGGTCCCCGTGAGTGTGACCAGACGAGTCTCCGGCTCGAGCATCAGCTCGCGGATCGTTTCGAGCTCCTGCTCCCGCCCGACGAGCGCGGTCGCTCGGGCGGGCAGGTTATGAGGCGGAATGTGCGGGGCACTCGCCAAGGTCCTGAGGGCAGGGAAGTCGGTAGGCAGACCCGCCATGTCGAGCTGGAAAATCTGCTGGGGAAGCCGGATGTCCTTCAGCTCATGTGGGCCGAGGTCGCGCAGCGTCGCCCCTGGCGGCAGGTCGTCGCGCACCAGGCTCTGCGTCGACTGCGAAAGGAGGACCTGGCCGCCGTGCCCAGCCGAGGCGATGCGCGCGGCCACGTGGACATCCATCCCGACGTACTTGGCGTCGCTGATCATCGGCTCGCCGGTATGCAGGGCCATACGTACGCGCACCGCAACGCCGTCGGGCCAGTCGTGTGAGGCCAGCGCGCGCTGGGTTGCCATGGCGCACGCGATCGCGTCGGAGGCGCGCGAGAAGCTGACGAAGAAAGCGTCACCTTGCGTATCGACCTCGTGGCCGTTCCATTGCACAAACGCGGACCGCAGGATTTCGCTGTGTTCCGCCAGCAGCTCGGCGTACTTGGCGCGAAGCCGTTCGAGGAGTTTGGTTGAGCCTTCGATGTCGGTGAAGAGAAAGGTGACAGTGCCACCAGGGACCTGTCCGCGCGCGTCCTCCTCGCCGGGTAGCGGCCGTACCATCGCGGTTCCTCCGCGTGCACTCTAGTAGCGAAACCTAGTCCCGTGGCAGCCGCGGGGAAGAGTTCCGACGGCCAACGAGCAGTCGCGCCGAGTAGGGAGTTCTCGCGCACCCGAATCGAGGCCGCTGCGTGTACACCCGGTTCAGCGGCGCCCACGGTGCAAGATCGCGGACGCGGCGAATCGCGTTCGTGCTCGCTCGGTAATGCATTAGCTCACCGCGGCTCTGCAGTGGTGCTAGTCGGCATGAGCGACGAGACGCCCGCGTTTGGCTGCGTGGCCGGGACGACTCCAAAATTGAGCGAGGCCGCTGAGTAGTCTGAAGAGAGCAATAGTTTCGACTGCTGCGTTCGCGTTCCGGTGACCAATAGTTTCATTGAGGTTGAGCACGAGGACGCGAACCATTCTTCTTGGGTGCTGATTAGTTCGCTAGACCATTGGTCCAACATGCGTTCCAAATCACACTTGGTCGCGTTCGAGTTCCGGAGCAAAACCGATAGAATTGAGTTCCCCGCCGAGGTAGCTCAGTTGGTAGAGCAATGGTCTGAAGAACCGCGCAGCACCTCGTTACCCAAATTTCCGAACAAACTCGCGCCCGATACGCGTTTTCAGGGGTTCGAGAGCAATAGCCTCGCTGCTACTTAGTCTTGCGAGTGCGGCGGGCAGGCTGGGCCAACACGTGGCGTCTCGTCGAAACTCCCATGCGGCCCACTCTCTTCGGTCGGCTTAGGGCGGCTGACTCCCTATCAGCCGCCTTGTCCCGGTCCGGACGGGTGATCGTGCGGCAACTCAGCGCAGACACCATCCTTTAACGTGCCTAGGAACCGGCGCTCGGATCGAGCGCCGGCTCAACAAGCGCGAGACTGCGCACCGGACGTCCATCTGATGGCAGGGCGACGAGGGCGAGGCCGGCGGTCAGGATGAAGCCTGAGGCAAGGACGAGGCTGTAGGGCAGACCGACCAATTGCCATAGGGCGGAGGCTCCGAGCGCACCCGCGATCGTGCCGACGTTCGAAAGGGCGCTGACCACCCCGATCGTGCGTCCTTTCCGGCCTTTCGGCGCCGCTTCATTGAGCAGCGCGAACCAGCTGGCGGTGAACCCGGCCATGCCGCCTCCGGCGATGAACATCAGGGCATACAGGAGCGGGTGGGCAAGGTCGAAGACGATCCCGAGACCCATCAGCGATGCAGGGATAGTGGCGACGATCGCGAGCCGCCGCCGGCCGGTCTTGTCAGCAAAGAGCCCGAGGCCGGCCCCGAACGCGACCGCGCCAGCGCCCGCAGCAGTGAACAACAGTCCGACCTCGAAGGTCGACCAGCCACGAATCTGCGTCGCGAACGGCGCGTAGGTCGTGATGAATCCACCGAAGCCGGTCGCGAGCAGCGTGTTCGCGAGCAGCAGCGTGATGACCGGGCGGTTGAACATTGAGCCTGTGTCCGTCGTCGCCGGAGCAGGCTCGCCTTTCGGCATTGCAAGGGTCAGCAGGCCGCCGAGCGCGAGCGTGCTTGTCACGGCCACGATGACGAACGGCGCCCGGAGGTCGAAGAGCGCCACCACCGTGCCACCGAAGGCAGGACCGAGCACGGTCCCGGCGGCACCAGCCGATCCGAGGACACCGTTGACGAACCCCATGCGCTCGGCTCGCGCGATGCGCGCGAGGTAGATGCGGCTGCCAATCTGGTCGGCGCCTGTGCCTAGACCCGCCATTCCACGGAATCCGATCAGCGCCGACGCGTCGTGGACCGTAGCGATGAGAGCGTTCGCCGCGGCGTACACGCCGGTGCCCAGCCGCACCACACGCAGGCTGCCGCCGCGGTCGATGTACACGCCGGCCAGTAGCTGACCCACCGTGTTCATGAGCGCGAACCCGCCGGTCATGAGGCCGAGCTGGAGTGGCGTCGCGCCAAGGGACACCGCGTACAGCGGCAGAAGCGGAAGCATGACGCCAATGCCAAGGCTCGAGACGAACGACACCGCGGCGAGGACCCCGAGCGGCCCGCGCGCGTTAGAAAGAGCTTGTTTGATGGCGCCGATGCGCGATCGCCCTGCCTTGGTCACAGGCTCGCGTCCGCCGACTGCTGCATCGAGGGTCGCAAGCCAACCCTCTTGTTCGCGCGCACCGCGCGAGTGCGCGGATTCGCAACGGACGATCGCCACAGCTTCGAGGCCGCACGCCACAGACACCGCATCGGAGCGCAGTGTCGGATGCGCTCATGAAGACGCTATGAGCGACGTGTGCTCGCGGCGAGAGCCGAGCTGACTACCGCTATTCCAGAGCCGGAGAAAGGAACCCCATGACCATGCGGACCTCGACGACCAGCGCGAGGCGATGACCAACGCCGTACTTGTCGGTGCCTGATTGCCGTGACGGCTGTCGCGAGTATCGGACGCTTCGATCCGCGGGTCGATCCTCCTCAAGAGCCTGCAACGCGCGAGAGGTCCGTTGTTCCTTCACGGGTTCTTCACTACGAGTCCGGAAGATGAGCGCGCTCGTAGCACTCGGTAAGAAGCGCCGGAAGGGACGATGGGATCTTTGAGACCGACACGGATTGCTGGACTGCTCTACCTCGTCGTGGTGGTCGCCGGCCTCATGGTTCTTAAGGTCGTGCCCGACCACATCATCGTGGCCGGAGACGCCGCGGCGACGGCGAACAACCTGCGTGCCTCCGAGACGCTCTTCCGCGTCGCCACGCTGGTCGACCTTCTGGCTGAAGTCCTCTTCCTGATCGTCGTTCTCGCCCTGTACCGCATCTTCAAGGGCGTGCATGAGGGCCTCGCGGCAGTCATGGTGGTGTTCGTGGTGATCTCCCTCCCCATCATTCTCATTGCCGTGTCATTCGAGATCGCCGCTGTGTCGCTCGTCGGTAGCGCCGATCTCGGCTCGGCATTCGGCAGGCCGCAGCTTGATGCTCTTGCCTCGCTGCTATTGGATCTCCACGACAAGGCGCAGCTCGTCGACGTGATGCTGTGGGGGCTGTGGCTGTTCCCGCTCGGTGCCCTTCAGCTGCGGTCAGGCTTTGTGCCGCGGGTCGTCGGCGTCCTCGCGATCGTCGCCGGGGCTGGCTACGTCCTCGACCTTGCAATCTCGGTGGTTGCCCCTGACGCAACCAAGGCGCTGTCTGGCGCTGCGTCCCTCGCGCAGGCGGGTGAGTTGGCGACTGTGGTATGGCTCCTCGCCGCCCGCGGGGACACCTCGAGAGCTGCTGCTCACAGGGTGGTTGCGGTCGCGGGCTAGCGCGGGTCTCGGGGTCGCATGGCGCCCAGAAGGAGATCTCGGCACTGCAAAGACCATGATCGAGCGGGTCGTTTGGTCTGGTACGGCATTCGAAAGGACGGTGAACAGTCATGGCGAGAGATCCCGAGCCCGTCGGGCCCATGGCGCTTCAAGCAGTTGCGCGCGGCATGCCTGCGGATTTGCGGGTGCGAAGAGGCGCAGACAGCGATCTCGGGCGCACGGTCGAGTTCCAAAACCGCTACTCGACGCCTGGTCAGCACACCACCCCGGAGGTGCTCGTTCGCCGGCGCAAAACCAATCCCGAGCCGCTCGGATTGACTCTGCTCGCGGAAGACGCTGCGGGCTCGGTCGTGGCCGTAGGAACGGCGACGGACGGTGGCCTGATGCGCGCGGCGGATGGTTCTTGGCGGTTGTCCCTGCACGTCGCCGAGGGTTGGCGCCACCGCGGCGTCGGCACGGCGCTCCTTGAAGCGCTCGAAGCACACGCGCGCGCGAACGCGGCAAGTCGCGTTGTCGTGGCGGTCCGCGCGACCGATCCGGAGGGCGCTGCCTTTGCCCTCCATCGTGGTTATCGCGCGTTCCACGAGCGCATCGACGCGTATGTGGACGTGCGCGCCTTCGACGGATCGCGTTTCGAGGACCCGACCGTGAGCATGAGCCGCCACGGAATCCGGTTGGCCATCTACGGAGACCTCCTCACGGAGAACGCCGCCGACGTTGAAGCTTTCGAGCGCGCGATGATCGAGGCGGTCTGGCCCATGTTCCGCGATGTCCCCTCGCCCGTAGCACTGCCCGAGACGCCGCCTCCGTTCGAGCAGGGCCGAAAAATGCTGGAGGGCGCCGGTCTGGATCACAGAGCCACGGTGCTCGCGCTCAAGGGCCGAGACGTCGTCGGGATTACGGTGACAACCGTGAATGAAAACGGAACCGCCTACACGAACTTTACGGGGGTGACGCGCGCTGAACGCGGACTCGGCATCGCGCTGGCCCTCAAGCTCGAAGTCCTTCAAGTGCTGAAGCAGCAGGGCATCAAGCTCTTCGGAACGACCAACGACGAGAAGAACGACCCGATGCGCCGCATCAACGACAAGCTGGGCTACGTGCCGGATCCGCCGACAACCATGTATGCGAAGGCTCTCGAATGACAAAGTAGCGAGGCTACCCGTGCTGGCTATCCGGCCGAGCCGTCATTACCCAGCGGAGCGATGAGGGCGCGCGCCGACTGGCCCCAGAGGTCCCGATCGACCTGCAGGCGAGCCGCTAGAGGACGTAGATGATGAACGCGATGGCAGCCACCGTGTACGCGATCATGCCGATCACTACTGCGCCGAAGACTCTCTTTGAGCCCCGCGCGACCCCGTATTTCGTTTCGACGTCGGCTCGCGTCATCCGATTGGCGACGCTGCCAGTAAGCGGGACTGCGAGGATTTCGGCGACGCGCTTTATGTCGAAGAGAGCGCTGAGCTCGAACACAGAGCGTCCGCTCCGATCGAGGACGAGTGCGATTGGCGTGGTCGTGCCCCACAGCCCGGTCGGCCAGGCGCACTGGAGGATGCTGTGGAGCCGAGCGAGCGCCACCGTCCGGCTCGGTAAGAGCGCGCCTGTCACGCGCAGCGATTGCCCATCGATCTCGAGCCGCGCCCTGAACAAGAGTCCGCCCCAGTACGCGAGAAGCCAGAGCGCGGGAGCCCCGCCGATTAGGAAGAAGATCAACATGCTTCGGGCATCGGTCGCGTCTTCTCCAATGAAGCGCAATGCCGGCCCAAGGGTTGGCCACCATACCACCAGCCCCACAAGGAACGCGATAGGGCCCAGGGTGACGAGCTGCCGCATTCGTCCCATGTTGGGTCGGATGACGATCAGCGAGTCCTGCCCCGTCAGGGTCTCTCGCGAGTCTTCGCTGCGTCGCCTTGCTGACCGAGCGCGTCGTCGGTTGGTGTGCTGCATCGCTTCGCCCCCCACCTCAGAGGCGGCCAGCATAGGCCGATGGTCAAACAGATCGCCGATCGGTCTGTTGTCTCTGGCCCATGGCGCGGCTGCGGCCGCCATGAAGGAGTTAGATGAGACCTTTACTGGTCGTCTTCGAGAGAGTTGCGAGGGATTGCTCTCTGTCCGCTACGGGGCAGGGTCGCGGAACCTGGCGAATCGGGTTCGACTCGCTCGGTGATGCCATATCCACGGCGGCTCTGCAGCGGTCCCGGGGCCGATCGAGGTGCCGTGTAATCGCATCTTTGTCTTCGAGTCGGATTCAGTATTGCGGTGGGCGGTCCTATCGCCGAGACGTTCTCGGTCGTTGCGATTCCGGCGGACCGGCGACGCTCGTGGCTGGGGTTGGCCTGATGGGCATCGGTGTAACCGGAAGGGATTTGGCTGGAGGATGTTGACCGGCCCGTGATCGAGTCTGCCGAGTTCGCCGGGAAGCTAGTGGTGACGATCGGCCTTGTGACTGTTGTCTGTGGCAGTGCGGTCATCATTCGGGATGTGCTGCAGGGCGTTCACCCAGGCCGGCTGGCAATATTGGTCACCTATTCCGGGTGGTCCTTAGCTTTCGTCGGAGCGGGGATGATCGTATCGCTGACAGTTTGGCCTGAGACGCTCTTGGTTGGACTGCCTTTTATCGCTTTCGGCTTATGGGTGGCGAGCCGGGGCGTCGCTCGGTCCGGCGACTAGCGGCGAATCCGCGTCGTCGGTCGGAGACCGCCAGTTTTCGCGCGCGTGCTCGTGAGCCGGGCGCAATGGTTCATGTTGACCGCCGATCGAAACCGAAGGAACGAGCAGCAATTCCAAGGGGGCCGCTAACGCGTTGCATGCCACCTCGGCAAAACACGAGCCCTCCAACGGAACGCGAACAAATGGTTTGCGAAACCACACGCGGATTTGTGATTCGGCATTCGCTCAAACTTTCCACGAGCTAATCCGTTCGCCGCCGCGTCTCGCCTGGAGCGTCGGTCGCGAGGTTGGGCGGCCGTGATGAACCTGCGATGAAAACCGTCCCGTGCCAGGCGGCCTCCAAATTGAAGCCAGCCAGGCGGCTTAATAGTTTGAGGAGAGCAATAGTTTCGGCTGCTGCGACCGGTGACTGCAGACAAATGGTTTCGTCCCTATCGAGCACGACCACGTGGACCATTCTTCTTGCGCGTGCTGATTAGTTCGCTAGACCATTGGTCCAACATACGTTCCAAATCGCAGTTGGTCCCATTCAAATTCCCGAGCAAACCGATAGAATTCAGTTCCCCGCCGAGGTAGCTCAGTTGGTAGAGCAATGGTCTGAAGAACCATGTGTCGCCAGTTCGATTCTGGCCCTCGGCACAGAACGGTTTTGCTGGGCTTCTTAGCGCAAGGGGTGACGCGGCCGACGCCGCCCGTCCAATGCGATCCGACATCGGCGAAAGCGCGCTGCGCTCGACGATGCAAGGGCGTCCCGTTCTATAGCACCCGAGAGCCGCGGCACCGTGGAAGAATTGCATCTCATGGACGATGAAGGATCCGTCGCTACATCGCCGAGAGCTATGCGGCGTCGCGGTTCTCGTCGCCTCGGCCACGGACGGCTCGCCCGAGGTCGCCTGCGGCGATACCTTCTTCTTTTACGAGCCCGACGGTCTTGAGATGGCGCGCTTCCCTTCACCACTGTCCTCACGAATGATTACGCCCCGGGAGCATCACCTCCGGACTGGAGGCCGAAAAACAGCCACGCACGGGCGGCGTCTGCGCGGCGACCCTAGAGTCGGATCACCGACCGGATCACAGTTCCGCTGGTCATCGCGGCGAAGGCGTCCTCCACCTCGTCAAGTCCGATCTCGCGCGTGACCATCTCATCCAGCCGCAACGTGCCGTCCAGATACCAGCGCATGAGCCGCGGGAAGAACTCGGAGGGGACCATGTCGCCGCCGCTGCATGATGTGAGGGTGACCTTCTTGTTGAAGAGACCGCCCCGCGCGAGGGGCAGCGTGACCGTCGAATCTGTCGGTGGGACGCCGACGACCACCACAGTTCCGCCGTACCCGACCATGCCGACGGCCTGTGCGACCGTCGCGGGAAGGCCTACTACTTCGAACGCGTAATCGAGCGGCCCGCCGGCAGCCGCACGAGCAGCTGCGACGGGATCGCCGCTGCGCGCGTCGACCGCGTCCGTCGCGCCGAACTGGCGAGCCCACTCGAGCTTCTGTGGCGTGAGGTCGACAGCGACGATCCGATCGGCGCCGGCGATACGCGCGCCCTGCACGACCGACAGGCCCACAGCGCCGCAGCCGATGATCGCGACGCGTGACCCTCTGCGGATCTTCGCCGTGTTCAGTGCCGCGCCCACTCCCGTCACGACGCCGCAGGCGATCAGACAAGCCTTATCGAGCGGAATCGCGCGCGGCACCGGGATGGCCTGGGCCGCATGAACGACCGTGCGGGTAGCGAAGGTACCGGTCGCGAGGACGCGGGCGAGATGCTGGCGATCGCGGGCACGGCGGACGCGAGGCTGGGCGACCCTTTGGGTCTGGCAGAGGACCGGATCACCGCGTCGGCAGATCGCGCACGCGCCACAGGGGACGCGCCACGAGATCACGACCCGGTCATCCGGCCGCACGGAGGTCACCGCGTGGCCGACGTGCTCGACGACGCCGGCGCCTTCGTGACCGAGGAGGATCGGGAAGGCCATGCCCCAGCCGTTCGTGCGCTTGACGTGGAGATCGGTGTGGCAGACACCGCTCGCAGCCAGGCGGACGAGGATCTCGTCGTCCCCGAGATCATCGAAGGCAATCGGCTCGACAGCGACGCTCTCGCCGGGCGCGTTCAGCATCGCCCCCCGATCGCTCACCGCGAGAGGCTACGCCGCCGTTTCTACCGAACGGTCGTTTGGTATATCGTCCGCGCCCGTGGCACGGCCGGTGGGGAGGGTGAGCGCGCCTACCCTCGGGCGGCGACGGCAGCGTCGGTCCGCCGTGCGCGAGAAATCCATCCGCGCCGCGGCGCTCCGCATCTTTCGCCAGAAGGGTTACCACGCCGCCTCGATGCAGAACATCGCGGATGCCGTGGGCCTCTACAAGGGCAGCCTCTACTACTACGTTTCCTCGAAGGAGGAACTACTCGTTCGACTGTTCGAGGGGCGAGCTGATCAGGTCCTGGGCGAGATACGAGCCATCACGTACGGGACAGGAACGTGCACGAACCGGCTGCGCGCAATGGTGCGCGCGTACGTGCTCGGCGTTCTGAGAAATCTCGATTCTGTTCGCGTGTACCTCCGCGAGGAACATGTGCTGCCACCGGCGGCGCTGCGGCACGTGCACGCCGAGCAGCGGACAATGCGTGACCTGTTCGAAGGCGTCATCGGCGATGGTATGCGCGACGGCTCGTTCGTCGGGACCGACCCCAAGCTCGCCGCCCTCGCTCTCCTCGGGATGTGCACCTGGGTCCATCGCTGGTATCGGCCGAGAGGGCGGCTCAGCGAGACTGCGATCGCCGACGACTTCGCCGAACGCGCGATTCGGATGCTGAACGTGTGACGCTCGAGGTCCGCGTCGCGCTGACGTTGGTCTAGGAACGAGGAGTGCGGTAGCCGCATGCTCTCAGTCGAACCGGACATCCTCACCGATCTCCCGTGGGGACAGCTGCTCGTCAACGGGCTCGCGCTCGGCAGCCTGTACGCCCTGACCGCGTTCGGCATCGTCCTGATCTTCAAGACGACCAAGGTCATCACCTTCGCTCAGGGTGAGACAGCGATGTTCAGCACGTTCGTCGCTTTCACGCTCCTGACCGCCTTCCAGCTCCCGTTCGCCGTCGCATTCGTCCTCACGATGCTCTTCGCCGGCGTGTTCGGTGCACTCATCGAGCGCGTCGTCATCCGGCGCATCAGCACGACCACGGTGTTGAACCCGGTGATCATGACTGTCGGGCTTAGCCTCATCCTTCTGGGCGCTGCGGGTTGGATCTGGGGCTACGAGATACGGACCTTTCCCGATCCGGTGGTCGGCACCCCCTTCCACCTCGGTACGGTCGTCGTGAGCCAGCTGAACGCACTGATCTTCCTTGTGACGCTCGTTTTGATGACGGTCCTCTTTGCGTTCTTCCGCTTCAGCCCAACTGGGATCGCCATGCGGGCCGTCGCGGAGAACCGAGCGGCCGCACAGCTGATGGGCATCAGCATCGGTCGCATGAATGCCCTTGGCTGGGGTATGGGTACCGCGATGGGCGCGGTAACCGGCATGCTGATCGCCCCGATCAACTACCTCGACCCGAGCATGATGGGCGACGTCGCGCTCAAGGCATTTGCCGCGGCTGTGGTCGGTGGACTCACCAGCCTCCCAGGCGCCGTCGTCGGCGGACTGTTGCTCGGCATCGTCGACAGCGTCGTCGGGTTCGAAGTGCCTGAGCTTCGCAACACCATCGCGTTCGCCCTCATCGTGCTCGTGCTCGTGGTGCGGCCCGGTGGCCTGCTGGGCAGGCACGAGACCAAGAAGGTCTAGGCGGAGTGACGATGCACTGGCTGCGAACTCGCGGGCGCGCCACCGCGCCCTACGGTCTGGGTCTGGCCGCCGTCCTCGTCATCCCCGCATTGCTCAACGTCATTCCCGGCGTCGCCCCGGGCTACGTCCTTTATCTCGTCTCGCTCGCGTTCATCTACGCCGTCGTCGCTATCGGCCTGGGAATCCTGATCGGACACACCGGCCAGATCTCACTCGGACACGCCGGTTTCTTCGCGATTGGCGCCTACGCCTCCGCCCTGCTCACCCTCCGCTTGGGTCTCCCATTCGTCTTGGCGGTGCTCATCGCGGGAGCTGTTTCCGCGGCGATCGGGTTCCTGTTGGGTCTGCCGGCTCTGCGCCTGACCGGTCCCTATCTCGCGGTCACGACGCTTGGCTTCGGCCTCGCAGTCCCGCAGCTCGTCGTGTGGCAGGGGTCCTGGACCGGCGGCTCATCGGGACTGCACGGTCTACCGCTCGCGTCGCTCCCGCTGGGCGCGTTCACGATCGTGTTCCGCACCGATCAGGACTACTACTACCTGGCCGCGGCCGTGCTCATCCTGTTGACGATCTTCGCGAGGAACGTCGTCACGAGTCACACCGGCCGCGCGTTCGTGGCCATACGCGACAGTGAGATCGCCGCGCGCGCGATGGGAGTGGACCTCGTGCGCTACAAGACCACTGCGTTCGCGCTGAGCGCGCTGTATGCGGGGATCGCGGGTGCCCTCTACGCGCACCTCCTCCACGGCATCAGCCCCGAGGACTTCACTGTGCTCCTCTCGGTGGACTTCCTGACGATGATCGTGCTCGGTGGCCTCGGTTCCGTTGGCGGCGCGCTCTCAGGGGCTCTGCTGCTGACGTTCCTGCAGAACGCCCTGACGCGACTGCCCGTGGTGCACGACTTCAAGAATCTCTACATCGTCGTCCTGGGCGCGATCCTCATCCTGACGATCGCGTTCCTGCCGCATGGCTTGGCCGGGGTCACGCGCTCCGTGCGGCAGCGCTGGGCGGCACGCGTGCGCGACGGAGCGCCGCGCGTGGACCAGATCGTCGAGCTGGGTGAGGGGAGCGGCGTCAGGTGAGCGGACCGCTCCTCGAGATCACGGGGCTCACGATCAACTTCGGTGGACTGGTCGCCGTCGACGGCGTCGACCTTTCGGTGAATACCGGCGAGATCGTCGGGCTCATCGGACCGAACGGAGCGGGGAAGACCACAGTCTTCAACTGCATCAGCCGGTTCTACGAGCCCGTGCGCGGGACCATCCGTTTCAAGGACCGCGACATCACCCGCGCTCGGTCGCACGAGATCATCCGCTTCGGTATCGCGCGTACGTTCCAAAACGTTGAACTCTGTCGCAGCATGACGACACTGGAGAACCTCCTGGTTGGAGAGCACGCGGTCATGCGCGGCGGCGCGATCCGTGATGGCCTGCGCCTGCGCGGGGTCGGCGCGGACGAAGCCCGCGCGACCGCGCGCGCCGATGAGATGCTCGATTTCCTTGGCCTCACGGGCCATCGCGACAGCGTGGTATCCACGTTGCCCTTCCGCCTCCAGAAGCTGGTCGAGCTGGGCCGGGCGCTCGTCTCTCACCCAGGGCTGCTGTTGCTCGACGAGCCGAGCGCCGGCGCCGACCACCGCGAGAGCCAGGGGCTCGCGGACCTGATCCGCCGGATCCGTGAACGGTTCGACCTGAGCGTGCTCGTCGTGGAGCACGACATGTCACTCGTCATGGGGCTCTGCGATCGGCTCTACGTACTGGACTTCGGCCGACGTATCGCCACGGGAGCGCCGTCGGACGTCCGCCGTAACCCCGTGGTCATCGAGGCCTACCTCGGCGAACCTGAGCTCGAGGTCTCCGATGCTTAGTGCGGCTCGTCCGCTGCTCACGGTGAATGAGATCGAGGCCTACTACGGGCGCGTCTGCGCCCTGCACAGCGTCAGTCTCGAGGTCGCCGAGGGGAGCGTCGTCGCGCTGCTCGGGGCGAACGGCGCGGGCAAGACGACGACATTGCGGGTGATTTCCGGTCTCCTCCGGCCGACGCGCGGCTCGGTCAACTTCGACGGCAAGCGCATCGATGGATGGAGTGCAGACCGAATGGTGCGGGCGGGGATCGTCCAAGTGCCCGAAGGACGACAGATATTCGCGGATCTGACCGTGCGCGAGAATCTGTTGCTCGGCGGCTACGCGCGACGGGATCTCGGTCCCGCACGCCAGGAGGCGTCGCGTATGTTCGATTATTTCCCGCGCCTACGCGAGCGGCTGCAGCAGCGCGCCGGAACGCTGAGCGGCGGCGAGCAGCAGATGCTCGCAATCGGACGGGCGCTTATGGCTCGGCCACGCCTGCTTGTGCTCGACGAGCCATCCCTTGGCCTCGCGCCGATGCTGGTCAAGGAGATCTTCCGTGTCATCAGCGAGATCCGCGCCGCCGGCACGACCGTGCTCCTCGTCGAGCAGAACGCGCATATGGCGCTCGACATCGCCGACCATGCGTATGTCCTAGAGACCGGACGCGTGATCCTTGGCGACCGGAGCGCGGCGCTCCGACAGCGGGAGGAGGTGCGACGCGCATATCTGGGGCACTAGGGCCGCGAAGGCCAGAAGGAGGGAGATGTCTTGATCCAGCAACTTTCCGGGATGCAGGGCCGATCGCTGGCACGGGCGGCGCAGGTCGTCCCCTTGCTCGTCGCGCTGCTCGTGGCCGCCTGCGGATCGGCGACCCCCGGGACATCCGCGTCCGCGACGGCGGCGATTGCCACCGCCAAGCCGGCCGTCGTCGGTGTCACCGACACCGAGGTCGTCGTCGGCAGCTGGGGACCGCAGGATGGGCCGGCGGGTGCGTACGGCGCGATCGACCGCACGCTCGACGCGTACTTCAAGATGGTCAATGACCAGGGCGGCATCAACGGCCGCAAGATCCGCTTCATCTACGAGAACGACAGCTACCAGCCGGCCAAGACCGTGGCCGCGGTGAAGAAGCTCGTGGAGGAGGACAAGGTCTTCGCGCTCTGCGGTGGCCTTGGGACGGCCCACAACGCGGCGGTCATGGACTACCTCGTCAGCAACAACGTCCCGCACGTATGGCCGGCGACCGGGACGACCGCACTCGCGGTCCCGCTCAAGAAGAACATCTACGCCGTCCAGCTCAACTACACGACCGAAGCGACGCTCGCGACGCAATACGCGCTCGACACGATGGGCACGAAGAAGATCGCGGTCTTCTACCAGAACGATGCCTTCGGCAAGGAGGGGCTCGACGCCGTCCAGGCGGAGCTCAAGAAGCGCGGACTTCCGGCCGCGACCGGTGTGTCGTACGAAACGGCCGACACCAACTTCAGCGCGCAGGCGCTCAAATTGCAGACGACCGGCGCGGATACGGTGATCCTCTACGCCGTTCCGAAGCCGGGCGGCTCGATCATCGCCGAGATGGGCAAGATCGGCTACGCGCCGAAGCTGCTTTCATCCTCGGTCATCAACGACCCGTCGATCTTCCAGCTGGCTGGCACCGCGATCAACGGCATGCTGATCGAGGCATACCTCCCCGCGTTCGATGACACCAGCAACCCGAAGATCGTCGAATACCAGGCGTTCATGGCCAAGTACGCTCCGAAGGAGCAGATCGGTGGGTTCACCGAGTCGGGATACGCATACGGGCAGGTGTTCATCGAGGCGCTCAAGCGCGCGGGCAAAGAGCTGACCCGCGAGGGCTTCATGGCGAACCTCGACCAGATGAAGGACTTCACGGGCTCGCTCGTGCCAAGTCTCAGCTACAGCCCCACGGATCACGCGGGTGTGAAAGCCGCCTATTTCCAGGCGGCGAAGGATGGCAAGTTCGTGACGGTCACTGGCTACATCACGCTCAAGTAGCGACGGGCAGACGCTGTGCGTGCGCTACGCGCAGGGCGAGCGGGGTCGAGATGCGTCGAGTTGACGTCGACCCCGCCCGCCCGGACAAGATCGCACCTGGCTCTCACCCGAGGCCCGGGCTGATGCGCATCGGACTCTTCGACGGCGCGCAGCGGGATCGGCGTCCGGCGACGCTGGACGAGCTCGTCGAGCGCGCCCGCGTCGCGGAGGACCTCGGCCTGGCGTCGGTTTGGTTCAACAACATCTTTGGGCACGACGCCATGACCGCTGCCGCGCTCGCGGCTCGGATGACCACACGCATCGAGTTGGGCACGGCCATCACGCCGACATACCCGCGCCACCCGTACGCGATGGCCCAGCAGGCGGCGTCGACGCAGGCCGCGGCGCGCGGTCGCTTTACGCTCGGCGTCGGGCCTTCGCATCGCGTGGTCGTCGAGCAGATCTGGGGTCTCTCGTACGAGCATGCCTACGCCCACACACGTGAGTACCTCTCCGTCCTCGTCCCGCTTCTGAGCACCGGTGAGGTCGATCACGCCGGCACGCGGCTCACCGTCCGCGCTCGCGTTACCTCGACAGATGGGCTGCCGGTGCCGGTGCTACTGGCCGGTCTCGGTCCGAAGATGCTCGCGCTGGCCGGTACGGTCGCGGCCGGCACGGTGACGTGGATGGTGGGCGCGCGCACGCTGCGCGATCACATCGTGCCTCGTCTGTGCGAAGCGGCGGCGCGGGCCGGCCGGCCTGCACCGCGGATCGTGGTAGGACTCCCGATCGCGCTCACGGGAGACGCGGCCGCCGCGCGCGAGTTGGCGGCACGCGTGTTCAAGACTTACGCCTCGCTTCCGTCCTATCGCGCGATGCTCGACCGCGAGGGTGCCGCCGGCCCGGCGGAGGTCGCCATCGTCGGAGACCACGACGCGATCGGCGAGCAGTTGTTGCGGCTCGCCGAGGCTGGCGCGACCGAATTCATCGCCTCGCCGTACGCGCTCGGTGAGCACGACGCGGGAGTCGAGGCATGTCTTCGCACGCTGGTGACGCTCGGTGCCGAGATCGCGGCGCGCCCGCCGGAGGTGTCGTGGCCAGGCTGATCGATCGCTTCAACGCGATGGTGCGTGGGGATGGGCCGGGCGCTCCGGTGGGCAGACTCATCGGCTTTCGACCGACCGCGATCGAAGCGGGGAAGGCGATCTTCGAGCTCGAGGCCGGCCCGCAGCACGCCAATCCCATGGGCACGCTCCATGGCGGGATCATCTGCGACGTCGCCGATGCCGCGATGGGGACGGCATACGCCTCGACGCTTGATGAAGGCGAGAGCTTCACCACCCTCGAGCTGAAGATCAACTTCCTGCGGCCGTTCTGGAGCGGCCGCCTCGTGGCGACGGCGCGCACTGTGAAGACGGGGCGGACGATCGGCCTCGTGGAATGCGACGTGACCGACCCGGACGAGCGGCTCGTCGCCCGCGCGATGAGCACCTGCATGACCCTTCGCGGCGAGTCGAGCGAGGGCCGCTGATGGATCTCCGAGATGGACCAGAGGAGGCTGCGTTCCGCGCGACGCTGCGCACCTGGCTCGAGGCGAACGTGCCGTCGGGGCTGCGCGGCTTCCGCGGCTGGACCGGCCCCGCCCTCGCGCTCGGACGCGACTGGAGCAAGCGCCTCGCCGAGGCCGGGTACGCCGGGCTCACCTGGCCGAAGGAGTACGGCGGTGCGGGTCTGCCCTGGCGCTACCAGGCCCTCTACCTCGAGGAGCTCGCGCGCGCCGAAGCGCCACAGCATCTGGGTGTGATCGGCCTCGGCATGGCCGGTCCGACGATCATCGCGCACGGCCGGCCGGATCAGAAGAGGCGCTATCTCGCGAAGATCCTGTCGGCTGAGGACATCTGGTGCCAGGGGTTCTCCGAGCCGGGCTCAGGCTCCGACCTCGCTTCCGTGCGCGCGCGCGTGGATCGTGTTGGCGATCGGTTCGTGGTGAACGGTCAGAAGGTGTGGTCGTCGTACGCGCATGTCGCCGATCGGTGCATCCTCCTCGGCCGAAGCACCACGGCGGGCGATAAGCACGAGGGCCTCACGTACCTCATCGTCGACATGAAGAGTCCCGGCGTCGAGGTCAGGCCGCTGCGCCAGATCACCGGCGAGGCGGAGTTCAACGAGATCTTCTTCACCGACGTCGCGGTGCCGAAAGAGAACCTGCTCGGCGAGGTCGGTGGCGGCTGGCGCGTGGCGATGACGACCCTGTCGCACGAACGAGGCACCTTCGGCTTCGCCCTCGCCGGCGCCCTCGACGTCGCGGTCCGCAAGCTCGTGGCTCTGGCCCGCGAGCGGGCAGGCACCGACGCGCTGGTGCGCGACCGCGTCGCACGCGAGTGGATCGATCTGCAGGCCCTCCGGTACACCAACT
>Ga0209161_10001879_pt1 | contig 17251 bp, 24 predicted proteins | sample GraSoiAngelo_155_FD_186169 | JGI IMG/M metagenome (GOLD analysis project Ga0209161, IMG submission 186169) | Grasslands soil microbial communities from the Angelo Coastal Reserve, California, USA - 14_1009_13_30cm (SPAdes) (version 2) | ecosystem: Environmental > Terrestrial > Soil > Grasslands... | reverse complement strand
TCTCCACACGCTCAGCAAGATCATAGGTTGTCTGTGATTCAACCTTCCACGAGGGGTCGAGTCCTTTGGACCGGGCCTCTGACGCGATTCCGTACTGCCGATTGTATTCATCCTCGATCTTCTTCGAATAGACCTGGCTGGGCCGGTTCTCTAGAACTTGCACGACTGAACCTTCGACCGCCGCCTACTGTAAAAGGGTTAATGGTCAATTTCTTGTTGAGACGACCGAAACTGTTTCTAAGCGATCGCGCAGTTTGTCTGAGGAGTGAGTCTTAAGAGTGGGACAGGAGCAGTTAGAGATGAAACAATGACCGACTGTTCCGCTGTCGAAGGCGCCTCGATACCATGATAGTTGGTCCTACAACGGAGAACCTGACAACGGTGCGTCGACTTCGCAGCATCGAATATCGGGTGTTTGAGGATTCAGATGATATCCATGACCTCATCAACACGGAGGTCCGGCGGGAACTCGAAGCGGATTTGGAGAGCATGGGACGGGACCCAAGTGACGACGCCTTGCTTAACTCGCTTCCAAAACGGAAGTGGAGGCTGGAAGTTGTCAGCATCAACGATGTGCGACTGGATCCTCTGATCCTGAACTCTTCTGACGTCAAGACTGGTCGAAAGTTCGCGGAGCGACTGAAAGAACGCCGGTTGGAGTTGCGTGGAGCGTTGGAGGCACGCAGGGCGGTTATTTGGCCGATAGTTTTGGCGCGTGAAGAGAATCTTCTTGTCGATGGCTACTGTCGTCACTCGACGCTGCTAGAAATGGGCATACCCGAAACCTATGCGTATGTTGGCACTTCTATCATGAGATGATGGGCCCAAATCTCAAAAGGGCAGAACAGAAGCAGGCTGCTTGACTGTTTTCGAAGCAACGGCCTACTCTGAAGCTTATCTGGTAGGGGAACCATTACTATGCTGCAGGTTGGAGCTGTGTCCGCGGCTTTTACGAGAGCTTCGGTCAAAGGCGAGAGAGGCCAGAGAGATATTTCCGGAGTTTCAATTGACCCGACGGTCTTCTTCACGATTCTGCCGGCTGATATCTTGTTTGAGGTGGGTGCTTCATCAGAATCCCTGAAGGCGAAGCTGGAACTGGAAGGCGGTAGCATTGTTGAGGCTCCAATCTATTCGGTAATAGTCTCGGCTCACGGCCGCGAGAACGTAACTCTAGCCGCGGCCTACGAGGGTGCCTCCCCCGTATTGGGAGCGAAGTTCCTCGAAGACTTTGGGCTGAAAGTCGATTCGGAAACTGGTTTGTTGAAGCCCACGAGACACCCCGGCTTTGCCTACAACTTCGAAAGCTAGAAAATGTCCGCCAACTCTAGGTCTAGAATAATTCTTCACTGCGATCTGGACGCTTTCTATCCGTCTTGCGAGATCCATCGGGACCCTTCACTAAGAGGTAAGCCATTGATCGTGGGTGCCGACCCGAAAAATGGCAAGGGCCGTGGAGTCGTAACCTCCTGTTCCTACGAGGCCCGAAAGTTTGGGGTTCGATCCGGTATGCCGATCAGTATGGCCTGGAAACTATGCCCTCAAGGAATCTACGTCCCGCCCGACTTCGAACTCTATGGAGAAACCTCGGAGAGAGTGATGAATATCATGCGGGACTTTGCGGATACTTTCGAACAGACCAGCATCGACGAAGCCTACATGGACGTCAGCAAGAGATGCAAGACCTACGATGACGCGAAACTGCTAGCTTTCAAAGTGAAAGAGGCCTTGAAAGAACGAGAAGGCCTTACCGTCAGCGTCGGGATATCTCCAAGCAAGTCCATTTCGAAGATGGCCTCGGACATGCAGAAGCCAGACGGACTTACCGCGGTTCAGCCAGAACAGGTCGACAAATTTCTCGAACCGCTACCCGTCAATAGGATCAGCGGCGTGGGCAAGAAGACAACTGAATTTCTCCATGAAAAGGGGATCGAAACTATAGGTCAATTGCGAGAGGTAGAGGCGAAGAAGCTCACAGATTGGTTTGGAAAAGGCGGTGTATGGCTCTGGGCCATAGCGAACGGAATCGAGGAAACACCTGTGGAAGAAAGGGGTCTGCGGAAATCGATTAGTGTTGAGCAAACTTTTGAGAGAGATATTCAGAACAAGACTATGGTCCGTGACGCGTTAGAGTCTCTGAGTCACGAGGTTCACGACAGACTCTTGGGTGAAGGTTTGTGGTATCGGACTGTTGGGATCAAGGTCCGGTTCGAAGGGTTCGTAACGTTTACCCGGGAAAAAACTCACACCGGATATGTAGATGACTTGGGAGTCATCCGGGAATATGTGACGTTGCTATTTCGAGAGTTCGAGAAAGATCGACGAAAGATGAGGCTAGTTGGAGTTAGGCTATCTGACCTAAAGCCTGCAGAAGGTAAGCAGATAAAACTCGCCTGAAAATAATTTCAACCGATTCAAACTAGGGAGAGGGCCCCTGAAAAAAAGGCCCCGATTGGACCCGAAAACGTTCACCTTATGCGGTGAGGGGTCTCTCTTTCAGATGAGGCACTTCGAAGAATGGCGCAAGGGTCGCTTTCACAGCCCGTTGTGCCTCAACGCTGAGTTGTTCGAAGCCCTTTCCACAAAACGGGCAGTTTTCGAACTCACCACGGTTAGCCTGTTTTGCGAACCATTCTCCGCAGTGCCAACACTTCACTACTGCTGTAACGCACATGCCTTCTACTTCACCTCCCTCAGGACGTGTCCTAGTTCGAGTCTTGCTCCAAGTCGGGATTTAAGGGCGACGATGACCGCGAACCCTCCGAGGGTCGCTATTGTCCGTTCAAGGAACATGAGCGGTGTGACGCCAGTCCAAAAGACTCCTGTGAGATTCAGAAGCGAAATGCTGAGGACGTTCAACGTCACCTGCTCAGACATTGCTGTGTAAAGAGCCAGCAGACCTAGCTGGTATGGTTCTCTGACTCTCAGCGCTACCGGTAGAGAGGCAATCACGAGAATGTATGGTGCCAGCCAGAAGAGAGTTCCTCCTTTCGAGAATAGGATGTAGTAAACGGCGCCTGCCAAGACATACCCCCATGGAATGATTGCTCCCCAGTCGTAGTGGAAGGCAATACTCCCTAGCGCAACGGCCAATAGTGGAATCAATAGTCCTGCAAACCCAAAGGTCGAGTAGAAGCCTGTCTGGATGAATGTTGACCCTATGCTACCGAAGAGGACGGCAACCGTGGCGAGAATTGGCCTGAGTAGAAAAGCTACGATCGGGAGCATAACGATTTCGAGCGTGATAAATCCCGGTCCACCGATAAACGGGGTAAGGGCGAAGAATGCTGAAACAATGTAGACAGCTGCAAGGGTTGAGGTTAGCGCTAGTTCTATTGTTGTGACTCGAGTCTGACCTGCTCTATTGCATGCTTGCATTTTTTGCCTCCCTACTCCGGGGTTTGTATGGCGCAACGGGTGGAAGGCACCACTCACGCGCCCATTGATTTCAACCCCTACGTGGTACTGTCTTAAGACTTATGAGCAGCTGCAAGCGATTCGCTTGCTAGGAATAAAGGTTCTAAGACGATCTCACTAGTTCAGGGCTGAACGCTTGCGTGAGTGTCATTAGTCTGTCGTAGGCTATCCGGTGCCGCAGAGTAATCTTCTCCGGTTTCCCCTCTTTCGGCGTAATTACGATATGGCCGGTTCCGAGCAGTCCCGGTTTCTTGAGTTCTATTCGACTTATCTGATTCTTCTCCATCTCGAAGTCCCTCATTCGTTCGAGATCCGTAATCGTCTTGGCGCTCTCTTCTGGAGAGAGCTGCGGCATGAGCTCACCGTGGATAAAGCCGGCCATTGTGCCGCCCAAGGCACCACCGCCGTTCGCGCCTAGGTCTATGCCCATCAGTCTGCTCGTTGTGAAGTAAATTCCATATCCGATATGGGTGAGGCCTCTCGCGAGAAATCCGCCGAGAAACGATTCACTATTTCCCACGTCCTAAGCCCTCAGACCAAGTCTGCAGATTCTCGCTGATAAGAAAATCGTTCTCTGACCGGGTCTAGATCCGACTAAGTAACTGGGCCAAGTTCAATATCTTCTGGCTAACGTGATGTTTTAGAGGTCGGGTCGCTAGCTGAACACGTGAAATAAAGAAGAAGGAGGCTTCCGGCGGGGGTCCCCGAACTTTCAGGCTTGTATTGTTGCTTCTACCGAAACGGCCCGTGCTAGGGCTTGTTCTCGAGTGAGATCCATGCTGTGAGCATCTTTTGCGTGAAGCTGGACATGTTTCACTAGTTCATCATCAGATGGTGTGCGTAGCATGAAGCCGCAGTCGCATGTTACTTGTTTCGCCATGTTTCTTCATCCGGCTCGTTCGTAGTCGTCCCTAATAAGATAGTAATAAAGAAGACTGAGTTGTCGGCCTCGGGTTGATTAGCGACGCGGTCTGATAGAAGGCCAGTTGTCGGCGACTATTCCTCGGGGAGTCTCCTTGACCCAGTCTGGTATGATTACGGCTCGGAGAAGTTCTTGCACGGAAATTCCTCGGTCTATCGCAGCCCCCGTCAGGACGCGATAGTTCTCGTCGCGAAGCGACATCATAAATTTTGTCAAACTAATACCACCTACCGCTGTCGCCGCTCCTAATAGAGTCATGTTCTGGAATCCTCAATTAGCCCCCGAATATGCTAATAGTCGCAATCTCACGAGGCAAGTTAGGACCGGTTTCATGAGGCTTAGCAAGCTATCTTACCTGACACTCTGGGCAGTCCATTTCGATCAGGTGAAGAAGCTCTACAAGGATACTCTCGGTCTTCCAGTTGCCGAGGAGAACGAGAACTTCATCATGTTCGACACTAAAGGGTCCCGGCTCGCCTTTCATCGGCTCACCAAGGCCCCGCCTCTCTCCCGTTCAACGATCGAGGTGCACCTGGAGGCTAATGATGTCGATGAGGTTTACTCGTCTCTCAAGTCTAAGGGTGTGAAGTTTGACGATCCTCCGGCGAACCGGCCGTGGGGGACGCGGTCCGCTGCGTTTAAAGATCCCGAAGGGTACGTGGTGGAGATTGTTGGTCCCTTGAAGGCAGGCGAGGCAGCGAAAGGGGACTAGTGCTGCCGCGTTATTCGTGCTTGTGTTTGGGTTTGGCCTTCTTCTTTTTCTCCGTCGTTAGAACTGGTGTTTGCGGGAAATAGTATGGGGTCGTTTGAGGTGCAGTCGGTGGAGACCCGACGCGCTCCGGTTCATGCACTACATGTTTTTCTGGCGGGGTGACCTCCAGGACCCCGCTCTGGCTGAGGACCCTGTAGTGGTTTAGCCCTTGGTGGTGGAGGAACTTGTGGAGTAGTAGTTTGACTTCTTTGGTTTTTGCGCCTTCGATCTGGAGCTGCGTTCCTTTGGTCTTCATTTTCCCTTCGACCTTGGATTTTAGAAATTGAGCCGCTTCGCTTGAGCGGTCTTGCAAAGCTTTCAACTCGACGGTCAACACAGGTTTCGACATTATAGGAATAAAACGCGTCTTGCTGGTTTAAGCCTATAGACAATTGTTCTCTCGTTCTCAAATTTTCACGGTGGGACTTGCGCACGGACAACTGAGGGTTCTCGCATGTTTCGCGCTTAAATACGCGAGAACGTGAAATTCGGAAGCGGTTCGGATCATGCAGACTACCATGAATGAAAAGGAACACTCACTCGCTGTCGGGATGCGTAAACTCTGGTCTGACCATGTATTCTATACCCGCGAGTACATTATTGCCGCGGGACTTGGCACGGCAAACGCTGATGCGGCTGCAGACAGATTGCTCAAGAATCAGGAGCACATAGGCGACGCTGTCTCCCAGTACTATGGAAAGGACGCCGGAAACAAGCTTACAGGTTTATTGAAACAGCACATCAAGATCGCCGTCGAGCTCGTCGGAGCTGCAAAGAATGGAAACCAGCAGAAATTCCAGGAAGAAGACAAGCAATGGTCTGATAACGCAGAAGAGATTGCCAAGTTCCTAAGCGGTGCGAACCCTAACTGGCCTAGGCGCGACGTTTCCGACTTGTTGAAGCAGCACCTTGATCTGACGAAGAAGGAGGCTGTGGCAGTACTCGGCAAGAAATGGAAGGATTCAATCTTAGCCTTTGACGATATTTACACTGAGATACTGACTCTCGCGGACGCGCTCTACAAGGGTATCGTCAAGCAGTTTCCTGACAAGTTCCGGTAAGACATACCCGTCGAAACCACACGACCCAATCGCCTTCTTCGACGCTATCTCTCACATTTCAGGCTACACAACACACCATTGTACATGATCCCTCTACAAGAGAAGCAAGAAGTCGCCTAAGACATGGAAAACTCGCCTTTTATCAGCCCTGATCCCGATTCCAAGCCCGCGATTTCCAGAACACGATTTTCCACGCTTATTCCCAGGGGAAACCCATAGGGATCGAAAAACCCGGACAGGTCAAAAACACGCCCGTCTCATGGAAACAAGCCCATAATCAAGCCCGACATGAACAGGGTCGCGAAAAAAAAGGATCCAGATTCTGATTTTGGTCCTGCGATGCAAGACCGGTCTGGAATGAGAATCGATTGAGAATCGCCCATTACAAGCCCCGATCTCGAATCTGAACCAACCACAAAATCTAGCCTGAAAATCGTTCGGGAATCCCGGGATAACGCAAGACAACAACTGACCCATGGAAGCCCAGATGATGCCCTGATCAGCCTGTCTCGCCCATTATCAGTGCCGGACAGAAAATGTCCCAGGAAAAAAGGGGGGTATGTCTCAACCGGTTTGCTCGGCATGAGTGGTCTCCGCGGACCTCTGTGAAAGTGAGATCTAGGGAGGAAAATCGTCTCTTTCGAATCCTACAGAATCGCCCTGAGTCAATGTTAGGCAGCTGGCCCCCTTAACAAGAGAGGAGGTATATTTCAAGCGGCCCGCGACGCGCAAGTGCCTTCTCTCTTCCCTGTTTTTACTATAGTTCCGTGAGAAAGTTGGGTCAGTATCATAGCTGAATCTTGCATTCCATATCTCGTGATCGATGCTGTAGTGCTTGTATGCTAAAGACCAAGCTCGTCGCCTTCCTCGGCCTTACCCTGACGCTCTCGTCTCTCCTCCTAGGTTCCCGGATACTCGGCTACCAGCGAGCGGTCCTCAGCCTACAGCTCGGCGGCCTATTCCTCGTCCTAGGCGGATTCTTCCGGTTGTTCGACGACCATCCGCTACAGGACGCTCTCGCAGGCCTCTACGATCTCGAAGCTGCAACGAGCTAAATGGTTTCTAGTATCTTCTAAGCTGCATCTTTGTAGAACTTCGCTAGGTCCAAGGATTCCCGCGTCTGCTTCTCCAGCTCCTCCATACTCGGATAAATTGCCCTGTAGACCTCGAGGACGCCGTTCTTGGATCTCACATGCACAAGATACGTTGGGTAAGCGGCGTGTCGAAAGATTCTTTTGCTATTCCAAGACTCCTTCCGATCGTCTTCGGCATACCGGACATGAACGTTTGCGAAATGAACGTTTCCGCCGAGATCCGATTTCATCTTTCGTGCAAGTTCTCGGAACAATGGCTTCTGTTCCATACAGCCTGAACAGCCGTCCCGTGTTATCGAGGTAACGTAGACGATGCCGAGCTCTTTCGCTAGAGCTTCGACCGCGCCGGTATCCGACAATTCCTTCAGCCGTTGAAACTCGATAAGCTCAACGTTCTTGTCAACTGAAAGCTGGCTTGAAACCGTCAACAGCACTTCTCTGGAAAGCATGGTTGGATGCTCGATATAAGAGTAAACTCTTCGGATGTGGAGATTCAGACAGAGGAAAAAGGGGGTTGGTCCCTGTTTAGGGACCAGAACTTACCCATGATACAGAGAAGCTAGTGCTGTCGGTTGAAGGGTTCGAAGGCGAAGCCTTGGTCGCGCCGCCGCTAGTGACCATTGTTATCTTCTGAACGTTCGCACCGAACGTTCCAAAAGCAGCCGTACTTCCGTTGATCGTAGCAAAGCACGTGTTGCCCACACCGGTGTGGTCGAGCCCGAAGTTCACTGTTCCGAAGTTTGCGAGAGGTAAGATGCCGCCGCTGCTCGATGGGGCCTCGGCGATCCATTCTGCCGAGGACTGTTGTGCCCGATGAACTGTCGACGAGGTGCTAAAGCTCTGTTTTGTTGTAGTGTCCGTAATGCTCACTGTGAATTTTCCGTTGCCCGACGCATGTGCTTCTGCAGATATTACGTCTCCTGGATGGACTGAGATGCTGTTGATGAGGAAGGATGGATGTGGGAAGAACTCGTACCAAGCATAGTACGTTGGAATCCCGTTCTGGCAGTCAGAGTCAGTTCCTGTCTGTTCCACAGTGCCTGAGCTGTACCCGTCGATTCCGACCCAGAAGCTAGAGTACTGATTAGTGCCTGGACATGTGCCCTGGATCGTTGGCACCACCCAAGACCCTTTTGCGTCGCTGACAGATCCTGCGGAGCCTGTAACGGCGAATCCGCTCCAGTTGGTGCTGCTAACGCTCGCTTCGTGGATCCGTGGTGCAACGATGATTGAGGGTGCTGGAAGTGCCGCCGCGAAGCTGAGGGTTGAGAGAAAGATGATGGCTGACGCTGCTAGGGTTGTTGTGACCAGATGTCGAATTGCCAATTTTCTCAAGCGTTTTCTGCGAGAGCGGAATCAAGATAAGCCTTGTGGGATTCGGCTCTGTTAACTTATCGTCGGGTGCCTCTCTGGCTTATGCCTATGATGGTGCTTCTCGTTTGTTGTGTTGGCTGTCAAGTCTGTCTGGCAGTACTATGTTCCCGTGGCTGGTGTTCTCCGGTTGCTGGACCTGTTCAGACGGATGGTTAACGATTCCCTGCGTATCGGTCTGTTGTACGATGCGTTATCGCTGAGAAAGCTCTCACTCCTCTCATACAACCAGCTCGCCAAGTACGATTCCCCTAGCTACTACAAGCTCTGCGCAATATCACGCGCCGCTGGAATCCTGGCGGCAAGGAAGAAGTCTGTCCGGAGAGGTTATGTCACTAGGACCCCATACGCCGTCAGACCCCAACTCGTGTCCTGCTACGGATTCAAGATAGAGAACGGAGGGTTAAGAATTCCGGTATCGAGAGGGAAACGTTTCAGCATTCCATTGACCAATCATACCCTCCAGATCATATCTCAGTCAGGGGTCAAGGTTCGCTCTTTCACTCTCACCCGGAACAGACTGAGTCTCTGCATCGCCCGGGATGCTCCCACCGTTAACTGTGCCTCCACGGTTGGTGTGGACCGTGATCTCCGCAATCTAACGTTCGGAAACGACCAAGAGACAAGTCACTATGATCTCTCAAAGTGTGTAGGAATAGCCAAGACCTCGGTGCGTATCGTCGCCTCTTTCAGACGAAACGACGACAGGATAAGAACGAGAATAGCGTCGAAGTATGGAGAGCGAAGGACGTCTAGGACTAGTAACCTGCTCCATAACGCTACAAAGACGATCGTCGCCCTGGCAGTCCAGCGGAGAACAGCAATAGTTCTCGAGAAAATCGAGGGCATCCGGTCCCTCTATCGTAAGGGTAACGGTCAGGGTAGAAAGTATCGTGGCCGGATGAACGGATGGAGCTTCGGAGAGGCTCAGCGGCAGATAGAGTACAAGGCGCGATGGGCTGGACTACCGGTTATCCGTTTGTCCAGGAGCGAGACCAGAGGTTCCAGTGTGACTTGTCCGAGATGCGGGGAGAGACTCCAATCAGACAAACAACTAGAACGCAAGCTCTGGTGTGGTAAATGTCGAGTAGTAATGGACCGGGACAGGGTAGCAGCTGTTAACCTGTCTCGGCGGGGACGGGTGAGGTTCGCACGTTCCCGGCCTCCCATCCTACTGGAGGCGCAAGGCGGGGCATTTGAAGCAGTGAAGGGGAACCCGACGACGACGGTAATCCCCGGAGTCGATGCCCCGAAGCTAACTCATCAGACGAAGAGTTAACAGAACCTGGGATTCTTTCTCTCCACATTTCTGTGATCGTCCAAATGGTCGCTAGAGATTGGTACGAATTCTTCAGATGAGCTTCAGGATCATTTCTGCATCGCTCCTGGTTCGGGTCGGAGTTCTACGATGAGGCCATCGCTCCACTGATACTTTGCGTCCATAAGCTCGGATACTTTTCTTGCAAGTTCTGGTTCGTCCTCGGGGTCAACGATTCGGCCTAGTCCCACGTACTTGTCACTGTCTACCTCAAACGAGATTCGTGGATGGTTCATGATGTTCTGCACCCAGTGAGCCTCATCAAGATACTGCGATACGAGGTAGTATCTTCCTTGATGGCGGATATACCAGATTTCGATTCTGTGAGGTGTCTTCGTCTTCCAACCTTCGGTAGTAAGATACAGGAACTGGTGTTTGCTGTCCTTCAGGGACGACCCTCTCTGAGAAGGATTGCTGATACTACTTCTTCTGTTTCTCAGGGACACAAGCAATGCCCTGGATCTCCACTTTCATCCCAAAGAGTAGGTCGCCCGCTTGAACAGTTGTCCTCGCCGGCTTGGGGTCGTTGAAGAAACTGGAGTAGGTCTCGTTCATCGCAGAATATTCTGCCAGATCCTTGAGGTAGACCGTAGTCTGGAGAACGCAGTCCATACTGGAGCCTGCCGCCTCCATAATCCTCTTGAAATTCTCCAGAGTAGCCCTTGTCTGCACTTTGATGTCTCCCGGGATTACTTTCCCAGTTTTGTCGATCGGTCCCTGCCCCGAAACAAACAACAATTCTCCGAATCTAACAGCGGGCGAAAATGGAAGACCTAGAGGCGCCAGACCCGTTTTCACAGCTTCCTTCTTCATAAGATCCAACTTGTCGGCATGCCTCATTGGTGTTTAAGAGTTGAGAATCAGCATCATTGTGCAGATTAGTAATGCCGGGAAAAACCGTTGCAACCTCGGAAGTACTCGGTCCAATCCCCCTGAAACTTATCGAGGAAGCCAGAGAACGGATCAAAGGAAAAGTTCTGCGAACTCCACTCATTCGTTTGAACGTTGACGATGCGTCTGCGGAGATCTTTCTGAAACCGGAGAACTTACAACCGACAGGCTCCTTCAAAGTCCGAGGCGTTAGCAACGCGATCGCCCTCGCGGGTCCAGATGCGAGGAAGCGTGGAGTATACACTTGTAGCGCGGGAAACATGGCCCAAGCTCTCGCTTGGCAAGCGCGTCAAAACAAGATTCCCTGTACAGTAATCGTTCCCGACAACGCTCCACAGACGAAGCTGGAAGCAATCAAAAGGTTCGGCGCAAAAACCATCCAGGCCTCGTTTGACGAAGTCTGGAATATCGTCGTCACACATCGATACCCTCCCCTTGATGGCTCCGTGTTCATTCATCCTTTCGCCGATATCCGAATGATGGCAGGAAACGGAACCGCAGGCCTTGAAATCCTCGAAGACCTTCCCGACGTCGACTCTGTTGTCATACCATTTGGAGGCGGAGGACTATCCGTAGGCATCGCATCAGCAATCCGCGCGAAAAGACCTCAGACACGAATCTACGCGGTCGAGCCAGAAACCGCCGCGCCGTTGTCCGCGTCCTTCGCCGCCGGCTCAGCTAAAGAGATCGAGAGAACCCCCAGTTTCGTCGACGGTATCGGTGGAAAAAGTGTTCTGCCCGAGATGTGGGAGCGCGCTAGGATTCTGCTTCTCCCCCGCGTCGTTTCTCTCTCAGAGATTGCCGCTGCCATCAAGCTCTTGATAGAGCGCAACAGGGTTGTTGCTGAAGGTGCTGGAGCGGCATCTGTCGCCGCAGCTACAACCGGCAAGGCCGGATCGGGAAAAATTGTCTGCATTGTGTCCGGTGGAAATATTGATTCTTCAAAGCTGGTCAAGATTCTCGCCGGTGGCATTCCGTAGCTACTGGGTTACGAGTTTCAGAACGTAGGAGCCGAGGACCTTACTCGCCAGTATTACCAGAATTCCTAAGATGACCATTTTCACCGCGGATTTTGTGGCCGACTGTTTCAAGGTAACTCCTCGGAATGCTCCTAGCAAGAAGAGCAATACCACCCCTATGACTATTGACGCGGTTACAGCATACGTGTCGGGAAATATTACCAGGGGAAACAACAAGACCAAGGATGCGAGAGCGGACGTGATAGCCGTCACTATTCCGGAGCCTAACGCTCTTCGATTGATTTTTCCCAACAATCGATGGACTTTTGGGTGATCAGCTGTGAGGGGAACCGGTTTTTTCTTGTTGCTGTTGGTTTGCCTTGACCTCTGGCGGTTCGTCCTTGTTATCGCTTCCAGTAGCTGAGTTTTCTTTTCATGCGTCTCGGATAGGTAGGTTGCAGCGAAAACGGAGAGTGCACCAGCGACCGCTCCCCCCACACCTGTTGCGAAGATTTGGACTGGTATGAGTGCTGCTGAGCCTGCTGCTGAAATGATGCCGAGGACAGAAAACAGCCCATCTATAGAGCCGAAGACAAGTTCGGCGCTTCGACTTCCCGTCTCTTGAACTACTAGCTCTGTGCTCTGTACTGCCAGGAAGGGTCAACCCCTGAGGGATATGTACGGTCATGACTAGATTCTCCGGAATGAGCATGTTGTTACTGGAGGCACTGTCAACTTTTCGGTGCTGTTTCTTGTTCTTCGGTCGTCTCTAACCGTTATGTTCGCGGAGTGACCGGTTATTCGTTAGGGGGCGTTCGTCAAAATGAGCCCTGTTACGCTGGGGGAGGTGATTCTGATCGCGTGACGGGTCTGAACTGGGATACCCTGGTTGGTTGGCCACTGTAAAATCCCTGCCTTGCAACGGGCCAAGCTACCACGCTACGGGGGTGAGGGGGTGGTTGAGGTTCGATCGTTCCCTGCCGAAAAGAGACCACGTGTCTCTTGAGGCGCAAGGGCTCTCAGGTGAAGCAGTGAAGGGGAACCCGATGACGACGGTAATCCTCGGAGTCGATGAGAGCAAGTCTAGTCTTCGAACAACCGAAGACTTGACAGAACCTTACTGGACGATGGTTCCGATAGAGAATCGTTGCTGGGGCTGTCTAGGTCATGTCCGCCTTAGCCACTATGCCGCGGGTCCGTGCACGGTTTATCGGTGAATCGTGTCAGCCGGAATAGGTTGAACTTCAGGGTTCTTGCCAGGAGTATTCCCGATCTTGGCGTTCTTGGCCGTAAGAGCCGCGGCATGAAGGATCTCTGCGGTATCCTCTATCGAGCCGAAACTAGTATCCAAGATTAGTTGGTATATGGACCAGTCATCTATGCTGAACCCGTAATGTTTGCGATATCTTTCAGCCTGCACTCCTTCTCTGTGCAATGTCTGTCTTCTTGCCTCCTCCAGACTAATGTGGTCTCTTGCGGCAATCCTCTCTAACCGCACCACTAGGGGCGCTGTCAATAGGACTCTCAGGTCAGAAATCTCCTTCAAAACCCATCCCGCGAGCTGCCCATCAACTACGATATCACCTCTCTCCGCTTCTGCCATCGTCCTCTCGTCTACTAGCCGGTCAAAATTCGGATCAGCGGCAGCAAGCTCCTGAAATTTTTCCAGCGAAACCTTCCTCTCATCGGCTAGTTTCCTGAACATTAGCCCAGCTGACACATGACGGAGACCTAGCGATCCCGCCAGTCTCGCCGCGTAAGTGGACTTGCCAGACCCGTGCGGCCCGCTAACGGTCACAATCAATCGATAGAACCTGACGCGCGAGCAACTCGTCTAATCTCAGACGCCAGACAGTTGCCACACAACACTCCAGCAAACGGACGCGAGGGAACGCGGGAACTCTTTGCCACCCCGACCGGCCTGCCTGTCACCACTCCATGCAACTCCGCTCCACAACGGGAACACTGCGCACTCTTGTGCGCTTTGGGAGCAAAATGGATAGTACGAATACCGGACGGCAGAGTAAGCACCTTCTTTCGGCGTCCACTCGTCCTCTGCGACGGCCGCGTCAACTAGAATCTCCCGTCGTCGGAGTCATAGAGAACGAGGATTGGACTCCGAACAACCTCGACAATGGAATACTCAGAGTAAATGAGCAGATGAGATACCAGTAGAACAGGGACAATACTGAAAACATGTCGTTGGCTGTTGTTGTTGTAAACGGTAGGATGAAAGGTGCGTATGCTACCGGGATAGAGCCGATCGCCCTTACGACCGTATAGTAGATCAAGAGAAAAGGTACGATCGTGATTGGGTACGTCTTAAACTGCTCGAAAGTCGATCGCGAACTCATCTTCATCATCGCCGACTGTCGTCTCATCAGCTTCTCCAGCGCCTTCTCGTCGCCGTCTTTCTTGGCTTTACGCACCGCGCTCGTCCAAGCCATGTACTCTCGTCTTGAGTTTGCAATCATTTTGTAGTTGACAAGGAACCTGTTAGCAGACATTGTAATTAGTGACAGAACTATTGCTGCGCCCAGCACTAGGAGTGTTGCAGAGGGTGGATGGCTGTACTGACGGAGAGGTGCGGCGAGGGTGTTGAGAATGTCGTCGATGAAACTCATGGTAGTGTCCGCTTCTGGATTAGGGCTAATAGGTCCTCTGCCGCTCGTCTCTGATGTCCATCAGGGTTCAGAACGATCTGGATAGGAGCGCCAGCCAGAACAGCGTTGGCGCTTGCCATGTACCTCGACCATTCCAGGTCCGTACGAGCCTCATCCACTGTCTTGCTGTCTCTCTCACGTGTTCTATCAGCATTCCTTCTCCTAGCAATATCCTCGGGATCCGCTTCGATCAGGATGATTAGGCCAGGGTCCAGCTCTTCGAGTACTCTCCGAGGAGTTCCAGGCCAGATTCCATCCTTGGTCCTAACGAACATGTGAGTGTCAACGACCACTGCAGCTTTGCCGCCGGTCTTTCCGATCTGGCGGGCTGCTTGTTCCTGGACCTTGGCTTGAAGCTCGAGGTCCTGGCGTCGCATATGGTCCCGATGGACGGCTTTTCCGCGCTTCTTGAACAGCTCGTTCATCACGTTTCCAAAGTTGACAATCTTCAGTGAAATGTTCTTTTCGCGAGCGACGGTCTCAAGCTCTTGTAGAACCGTGGTCTTGCCGACCCCGGGTATGCCTGCTACTATGATTGTGCGTGACAAGCTCTTGGGCTCACTGCCCGAGGAATCCCTTGACTCCAGGGTATATTTCGGTAATTCTCTCTTTGACCAGTATCTCGTAGTATTGTTCGATGATGCCTACTGTCAGTAGAATTCCTGTTCCGGTGCCGAAAGCGCCGAGGAAGTCTGCTCCCGCTGCTATGGTTCCTATGACGATTCCACCCATGATGGTTACGGTTGGTATGTAGCGGTCGAGGATCTGTCTTATCGTAGTACCGGAGCGTCTGAATCCCTCTACCTGCATTCCCGAGTCGATCAGTTGTTTTGCTACCGTCTTCGAATCCATTCCACCGACCTCCACCCACGTTACCGCAAAGAAGACGCATGCGAGGACGAAGATGCCCATGTACACTGCGGCTCTGATCGGATCCTGAAGAACGACGGTGATGGATCTCGGGGCAAACGTGTAATATGCGAGTCCCTTGCTAGGCACGAGTTGCGCATTGGTCGAGCTGGTAGGTACGAAACAGCCAGGGAAGAGGCTGAGCCAGAAGTTTAGGCCTGTGCTGGAACAGGTCGGATTGTACCTTTGGAAGAGAAGTTGTCCTATGAAAAAGATGTTTCCGAAAAGAGCGGCAGCGAAGATGACGGGTATGTTGGACACGTAGAAGAACTTGATCGGGAAACGTCCCCTGAAGCCCCGGTATCGCGCGTATGAGACTGGGACTTCCACCCGTAGCCCGTTGAGGTAGATTATTAGTATGAACACGCCAAGGGTGGTGAAGAGTCCGACCATGTCTGGAAGACCGCTTCCTCCCCGGTAGAGGGCGCTCTGCCATGCAGAGAAGCTTCCGGGATTCGAGAGTACTGGTCCAAGCGACTGGGCGAAGGCGAAGATCGCGCCGAAATATTTCCCATCCGCTACCGGCGAGATTGGCCCGAGAGTGCTCCATACAATGGAGAGGCAGACTCCTGCGGCTATGAAAAGGCTGATTCCGCTGCCAAAGCCCCAGTTCTTCTGCAGCATCTCGTCTAGGAGGATAATCACGACTCCGGCGACTACTAGCTGGACGAGGATTAGGAATTGAGACTGTAGACTAGGCGTGATTAGCTGTCCCGAGCTGTTCGTGACATTATAGGCCCCGCCTATTAGGAAGGCGATTCCTTCGAAGATGGTCATGAACACCGACAGCACTTTACTCGCGCCGGTGAACAAGGCTCTGTCCGCTGGGTTTGTGAAGTCAACATTGATCATCTTTGAGCCGGAAAGCACTTGGAGGATTAGTCCGGCTGTGACGATCGGTCCGATTCCAAGCTCGACTAGTGTTCCACGGTTGGACGCGAAGATGACTCGTAGCGGCCCGAACTGGTCGTTAATGTTCCCTGTATGTGTGATTCCGTAGATCGGGGTCTCTGCCATTATCAGATAGACGACGAGTGTGATTGCGGTCCAGATCAGCTTTTCGGTGAAGCCGACGTCTCTCTGGGGCGATTTGACTCCTGGGAGAATTCTGGTGAGGGGTTGGAATAGCTCGATAAACCTGACCGTTATTGATCAGTCCTGTTTGTTCTTTGTTGGGAGGACGATTTCTCCGCCTGCCCTTCCGATTTTCTCTTGGGCACGTTCGGAGGTCTTCGCAACAATTATTCTTAGCGGTTGGTTTATCACGCCGTTTCCCAGCAGCTTCTGGTAGCCTGCCTTTCCAAGGTCGACTTCGACCATATTGCCCGCTTGTTTCGCGGAGCCTTCTTCCATTAGCCTGTCTAGCTGTAGGACCAGGTCGCTTACGTTGATCGCGTTTGTTGTTTTCTGTCGGACAGGGTGGAAGCCTCTGCTCCCCATCTGTAAGTCATAACGGATAACAGCGGACCACTTGTGGCGTTTCCAGCCCGCGTTGCCGTGGCCTCCGAGCATTCCGGAGTCTCGGTGCTGGCCGGAGCGTCCCCAGCCGTGGCATCTAGACCCTCGGAGCTTTCGGGTCTTTCTCTTCGCGGTGGTCATGACGGGGGTTCACATGTATGATTTTTGGGTCTGCTAGAGCATGCTCTAGTCTGAGTGTTCGGTGGGACCGGTCGCGGCGGAATTAAACGTTTTTCCAGTACTGTTGAATCATGGCGTGATTTGGGTGGACGCGGGGAAAGCCAATTAGGGCCTTGCGTTCGCTGAGTTGCGACGCGGGAAGAGCTTGGATCTGCGGGAGTTGCCAAGCCAGGTCAAAGAGACCCTCTGTTGGGTCTTGGAAGCGCAGGCCTGAGGCGCCTGTCCCGTAGGGGTTCGTGGGTTCGAATCCCACCTCCCGC
>Ga0209161_10001876_pt1 | contig 17263 bp, 19 predicted proteins | sample GraSoiAngelo_155_FD_186169 | JGI IMG/M metagenome (GOLD analysis project Ga0209161, IMG submission 186169) | Grasslands soil microbial communities from the Angelo Coastal Reserve, California, USA - 14_1009_13_30cm (SPAdes) (version 2) | ecosystem: Environmental > Terrestrial > Soil > Grasslands... | reverse complement strand
AGAACGGCAGAAAGTAGTTCGCGCAGCATCATGGCAATCTCCGATCTCCGGAAATTTTCTTCAGAAGGACGCGGCCCGGTGCCGCGCGACAGCATCACTCCGCCTATAATATCGCAGAGACACGTCGGGACCGTCGCACCCTGGAGGCCGGCACGAGCGATAGTGGGCAGAGCGGCAGACACCACCATAGGACGTTCGCCGCGCGGCGCGCCGCGCTGGCCGAGGTCACGGCGTTCGTCGCCGACGTCTGCGACGCCGCCCGACTCGGACGCGAACCCTCGCTGCGGCTCAGGCTCCTGATCGAGGAGCTCTTCATCAACACCCTCGACCACGGCTACCGTGGCGATTCCGAGGGGCCGGTGGAGGTCGCGTTCGAGGTGGGCCAGGACGGCATCGAGCTCACGTACGAGGACGCGGCGCCGCCGTACGATCCCTTCGCGGCGCTGAGCCCGCCCGACGAGGGCGCGGCCGTCGAGGACCGGCGCGTGGGCGGCCTGGGCGTGCTGCTGGTCGCGGCGATGGCGGAGCAGGTCCGCTACCGGCGCGCCGGCGACCGCAACCGCATCTCGCTGCTCATCCGCGCCGCCCGCTGACCCGCCTCACCCGTCGTCCTTGCGACGAATGAAGTAGCGCACCGCCTCGCCGTAGCCGAGGGCGCGGCCGAGCGGCATCGTGACCTCGAGCACGGCCTTGAGCCCGCCGCGCACCGGCGGGCTCTGGAGCAGCGTCAGGCCGAGGCGCGCGGCGCCGCTCTCTCGGCCACTGAGCCAGTGCTTCATGCTCCGGGTGAGATAGCGCGGCTTCGTGCGGTGCACGGCATCGACCACACGGCCGCCGGCCCGCGCGACCATCTGGTCCATCGTGCTCGGCGTGAAGTGCACCAGGTGCCGCGGGAAATCCAGCCCTGACCAGTACCGGCCGAAGAGTCGGCCGCCCACGCCGCCGACGTTCGGGACCTCGACGACGATCAGGCCGCCCGGGGCGAGCCAGCCCAGCATGCGACCGAGCGCCTCACGCGGGAACGGCAGGTGCTCGATGACGTGAAACGCCGTGATCAAGTCGAAGCTCGCCGGCGCGAACGGCGCGTCGACCGGATCGCCGACGAACACGTCCGGCGTGATCGTCTTCGCCTTCAGGGCTGCCTCGGGGTCGAACTCGACCCCGGCGACCGACCAGCCCATCGCGCGCATCTGGCCCAGGAACTTGCCGCTGGCGCAGCCCACGTCGAGGAGCCGCCCCTGCCCGTGCCACGGCGGAAAGGCGGTCACGATCTTGCGGCGGCGCCACCGACCGGCCAGGCGGTCGCGCCAGCCGACGTCCGAGACGTCCACATGACCGTAGCCGAGCCGCTCGTGCAGGACGAAGCGCACCGCGCGCCCGCGGCTCGTCAGGATCCGCGGGAGCTCGGGATCACGGGCGTGCGGCCCGTAGTTCGGCGGATAGGCGCGATCGAGGTGATCGACGCGAACGCGGGGGTTCTGATGGAGCAGGCCGCAACGCGCGCACCGCGCCAGCGAGAACACGCCGGGCACGCCCATCGCGACGTCGCGCGAGCTGGCCACGTGCACCGCCGCCGCGGCGCCGCACAGCGGGCAATCGACCTGCTCGAGCGGCAGCGGCGCCACGGCGGTGCGCACTGCAGGCGGTTGCGGGGCTGGGGCCCCGCCGGCCGAGGCGCGACTATCAATACTCACGCGCTGATCCTACGACGAGGCGCCCCACTCGCCAAGACGACGCCGCCCGACGCGGGGCGCGCCTGTCGCGGGGCGCGCCTTGACTTGTGCGACCGGTGGACCTATAGTCCGGCGCCAAGATCCGCTTCGCTCCGAGCTTCGCTCGCTGACCCTGGTAACGATCGTCGCGCAGTCGCAACGACCGGCCCTTTCGGTTCCGTCTCGGCCCGCTGTTGAGGTCGAATCGAACCATGAGGGGGGTGAGCACATGAGAGCGATCCTTCTCGGCGCAGCGCTCGTGTTCGCGTCGGCGGCCGTCGCCGGCGCCGGCGAGTGTCCGATGCTGCAGGCGCAGATCGACACGCAGTTCGGCAAGCGCTTCGACCGGCAAGCGACCGAAGCGAGGACCAAAGCCGCCGAGGCGATGGCGCTTCATAAGGCCGGCAAGCACGACGAGTCGGTGAAGCTGTACGAAGAGGCGGCAAAGCTGGGCAGCATCCAGCTGACGCGCAAGCAGTAGGTCGCGGTCCTCGGCCCTGGAGCGGTCCCCCGCTCCAGGGCCGCTCGACTCGACAGGCGCGCGCCGCCTAGTCCGAGTCGCCCTGGAACCGCTTCATGGCCTTGCGGCGCTTCTTCTGCGCCTGGGCCGCCTTGCGCTTGCGCTTGACCGACGGTTTCTCGTAGTGGGCGCGCTTCTTCATCTCTTGAAAGACGCCGTCCTTCAGCATCTGCTTCTTGAGCTGCTTCAGCGCGGCCTCGATCTGATTGTCGAAAACCTCGATCTTCACTCAGCGCCCCCGCAAGTGCGCGGTCGATCGAAACGTGCGTACCGGCTGTGAATTGTCAACGACGTTCATCTGCGCCAGCCGCTTCGTCCCCTGCGCCACCGCGCTGGCGATCGTCACGAAGGTCTCGCTCGATTCCTCGATGACCTCGCCTGCGTAGTTGACGATCCGCCAGCGCCACCGGGGATTCCGCGGGGTCGAGACCGCTACGACTTGCATCGAGGGCTCGGGCCGGCCATAGGGCCGCTATGATGGCACATTCGCGCTGCCCGTGTTGCACAGAGTTGCCAGTCTGACCAGGACGATCCCCGGCTAGGAATTCGATATTGCGGCGTTTTCGGACTCCCCGGGCCGATGGCATCGCCCGTGCTGAGTGTTAACGGAAGCATCACGCCATGAACCGAGAAAGGAGCCGCGCTATGAGACGGAGTCTTCTCGCGCTGACTGCCATCGCCACCGCGCTCGCTCTGTCGCCCGCCACATCCGGGGCGGGTGAGATGAAGGACTCGTGGGTCACGACCAAGGCGAAGATGGCCATGGTCAAGGACGACCGCGTGAAAGCCCGGCGCGTCAAGGTCGAGACGCAGGACGGCATCGTCACCCTGCGCGGCAAGGTGGCCACCGTCGACGAAAAGACTGCGGCGGAAGAGATCGCCCGTGGGATCGACGGCGCGACGTCCATCAGCAACGCCCTCCAGGTCGTGCCCGACGATCTGCGGCCGTCGGTCGACGCGAAGGACGAGGAGCTCGCGAAGACGGTCAAGGCGCGTCTCGACAAGGAGGACCGGCTCAAGGAGGCCGGCATCCAGGTGCGCGCCGACAACAGCGTCGTGACGCTGATTGGCAAGATCGCCGACCCGAAGCTCAAGACGCGCGCCGCCGACTTGACGCGCGGAGTTCCCGGGGTCAAGGCCGTAAGGAACGAGCTCGCGCAAAAGAGCTAGGGAACGGCATGCTGGCCCAGGCGGACCTCCAGAACGCGCTCGCCCAGGCTCTCAGGGAGTTCGGCCCGGCGTGGAAGGTCGTCAGCGAATGCTCGCCGGTCGATCCGCTCGATCCGAGTCATTGGGCGGTGGGCTCTCAGAGCTTTCACGTCAACATCCGCCACCGCGTCACCGGACGCCTCAAGGTGCTCGGCCGCCGGGTTGCCGAGGAGCCGAGCGCCAGCCTGCACCGCGCGGTGGCCCATTCGCTCGTCGACTCGTACGTCCACGGCAACGCGGATCCCATCCGGCGGTACCTGGAAGACATCGGCGTCGCCGCGAGCGCCGAGAGCGACGCGGGACACTTCTTCCGGCGCCCCGCCGCCGTCGCCGCGGCGCCGGTGTCGACGACGCGAGCGGTCGCGGAGGCGTTGGAGTCTCAGCCGCCCGTCGCGCGAACGCCAGTTGCTCGCGCGTCCCTCCCCGCAGCCGAGCCTCCACGTCGTCTTCCCATCGACGAACAGCGGCGCCCCCTTCCCGTCGCCGAGCCAAGGCGACGCGTCTCCATCGTCGAGCCTTCACGGCCGGTCTCGACTACCGAGCCTTTGCGTCCGGCATTGCCCGTCGCGGCGCCCGCTTCGGGGGCGCTGAGGGAGACTGGCGCCGGGGGGAGCCGGGTTCTGAGGCGCTTCAAGCGAGAGTTCCAGATCTGGCAGTGGCGCCGCGCGGCGGGCAGCAGCGCCCAGAAGAGCTCCGGCAGGGACGACTGATCGTGGAGGGCCGGCTCCGGCCCTCCCTCAGCGCCGCTCCAGTCGGACGGCGTAGACCACCAGCTGAGCCTCCTCGTCACGGTAGACCGGCACGAGCCACGGAACGCTGCCGTCAGGCGTCCCCAGCGGCGCGAGCGGTTTGGCCAGGCGCCTGGCCCATCGGTCGTAGACGAGGTAGTCGGGCGGGTTGGCGCTGAGGAGCGTCTTCAGCTCGTCCACGGAGTTGGCCCCTGGCATGTCTCGCCACTGCCGGCGGCTCAAGTACGCGATCTGCGCCCTCAGCGACATGACCGTCGCGTCCGGTCGCGCCACGCTGTGCAGATGCCGGGCCGCGGGGAGCAGCTCGACCGGTTGGCGGGAGAGCGTCACGCGCACCGAGCGCACGGCGTTGGGAATCGAGGGAACGAGGATCCACAGGGTGACGACCGCGACGACCGCGCCCATCGCCAGCCCCGACTCACGCACGCGCCCGACCCATCGCGCGATCTCGAAGATCGCGAACGCCGCGAACCCGCTGTAGCAGGCGAGCAGCAGGAAGAAGTACCGCGTCTCCCAGTGCGTGAGCGCCATGAGGAGGATGAACGACGCCATCCCGCTCAGCACCAGGAGCACCGGGCGGCGTCGATCCCGGACGACGCTGAGAACCATCCCGGCGGCGGCGAGTGGTCCCACCGGCAAGACGGCGAAGCTCGCGCCGAACGACTGAAAGAGCGTCCACAGCGCATGGAGCGTGTAGCGCCACGCGAATCTCACGGGATCGGCGAGGATCACCCCGGCGACCGATCCGAAAGGGCGCCCGCCGCCGTGCAGCCCGAGGGCGCGGGCGGTGTCCTCGTGGTTGGTGCTGTAGAACGGGGAGCCGTGGTGTACGTAGTTCAGCCACCACCACGGCGCGGCGACCAGTGCGAAGACGCCGAGGTAGAGGGCGGCCAGCCGCGCGCGTGACGCTCGAGTTCCTTCACGCCAGAGCATGGCCACGAGGCCCGGCACGAGCAGGAACGCTCCGTTGTACCGAAGGAGGTAGGCGACGCCGCACACCACCCCGGCGAGCGCGGCGAACCGCCAGCCAGTCGGACGATCCGCGGTGACGACGAGCAGGGCCGCCAGGCACACGCAGAGGAACGGGACCTCGGTCATCGCGCTGATCGCGTAGCGGTTGAACGGACCCGACGACAGGAGGATGGGCACCGCCAGCACGGCGGGCCACGGGCCGAAGAGACGCCTGAAGAGCTGAAAGGCCAGCAGCCCGCTGAGCCCCGCGGCGACCAGGGACAGCCACTTGGCCGAGGTGAAGTGATCGCCCGTGAGCGCGGACGAGAGCACGACCAGGAGTAACGGATACCCCGGTGGATTGTACGTGTTCCCCGGGAATTGCCCGCGCGCGATCAGATCGGCGTCGGGCGCGTACCGCACGTAGAAGTCCGAGAAGACTCCGACCACGTGCAGGTGCGCGGGATACGCGAGGATCAGGACGTAGAGCGCGGAGAGCGCGAGCGCGCCGGCGGGGATCGGTGAAGTCGGGGAACGGTCGCCCGCCGGTACGACCGATGGGAGACTCGTCAAAAAATCGTGTAGATGAAGGGCGCCACGGGCGTGCTCGAGAGCGCGACGAGGACACCCATCAGCAACAACACGGCCAGCAGGGGCAGCAGCCACCATTTCTTGTTCGATCGGAGAAGGTCCAGGAGCTCGCCCAGCAGACCGCGGTCCGCCTCCCCGGCGGCGCGTTCGAATTCCTTCCGAGGCGCATCCCCCATGGCTCAGAACTGCCGGAAGTAGCGGCGGACATCCGTCGCTTGCGGCCGGGGCTGCCAGTAGCTCTCGGTGTTCCGCCGCTTGAGGGCGAGCGGGTCGCGGCCGGAGAGCCTGAACACGAGCGCCAGCGGCGTGAAGAATCCGTAGAAGACGATGGCCAGGGCGATGTGAGAGACGAGCCAGCTCAGGGGGAACGCGAGCATCATCCAGCCCACGAACACGGGCCGCACGACGCGGGGCCGGGCAAGTCCCACGGCACCGAGTAACGCGACCGCCGCCGCCAAGACGCTCGTCGTCGACAGCCCATGGGCCAGGCTCTGCCACGCCGCCAGACCGAGAAAGAACACGAGCCAGAGCCCGCCGAACTGCCGGAGCAGCCGGCGCGGCGGATCACGTGGGATGTCCGACCACCTCATCGCGGCGACTCAGTCGGGCCGAAACCGGGCCAGGTACTGCTCGCGCTCTTCGGCCAGCGCCTCCGGCGCACCAGGACTCTTGACCAATACGAAGTCCTCGAGGACGAGCGCGTCGATGCCAGTCGCTCGATAGCACCGATGCGCTTCTTGGGGCGTGCACACGATCGGCTCGCCTCGCACGTTGAAGCTCGTGTTCACCAGCACCGGGCATCCGGTCAGCGAGTGAAACGCTTCGAGCAAACGATAGAAACGCGGATGACGCGCCCGGTCGACCGTCTGCACGCGCGCGCTGAAATCGACGTGGGTCACCGCCGGCACGGTCGACCGCACCACGTTGATCCGCGCGGTCAGGTCGGGGTCCTGCCGCATGATGCGCGAGTCGTGGACCCCGATCGGCACGTGATGCTCTTTCCGCACGGGGGCCACCAGCATCATGTACGGGCTCTCGCCCGCGCGCATCTCGAACCAGTCGGCGGCGTGCTCGGCGAGCACGACGGGCGCGAAGGGCCGGAAACTCTCGCGGAACTTGATCTTGAGGTTCATGTTCGCCTGCATGGCGGGTGAGCGGGGATCGCCGAGGATGCTCCGCGCGCCCAGGGCGCGCGGCCCGAACTCCATGCGGCCGTGGAACCAGCCGACGATCTTGCCGTCGGCCAGGAGCTCGGCGGTGCGGCGCAGCAACTCGGCTTCGTCGTCGAAACGCTCGTGGGGCGCGTGGACCTTCGCGAGGAACCGGGCGATCTCGTCGCGCGAGAAGCATGGACCGAGCAGACTGGCGCGCTGGCGGTCGCGGCCGGCGGGCGCGCGGGGATGTTCGAGCAGCTGGTGCCAGACGAACAGCGCCGCGCCGAGCGATCCACCGGCATCACCGGCGGCGGGCTGAACCCAGATGTCGTCGAACGGCCCCTCGCGCATGAGGCGTCCGTTGGCCACACAATTCAGGGCCACGCCGCCGGCCATCACGAGCCGCTTCTGGCCGGTCTCGGCGCGGACGTGGCCGCCCATGCGCAGGACCGCGTCCTCGGCCACGGCCTGGATGCTGGCCGCGAGGTCCATGTGGTGCTGCTCGATCCGTGATTCGGGAGAACGGGGCGGGCCGCCGAACAGCTCGTGGAAGCGCGGGCTCGTCATGGAGAGGCCGTGGCAGTAGTTGAAGTAGTCCATGTTCAGCCACAAGCTGCCATCGGCCTTGAGGTCGACGAGATGCTCGTAGATCTTGTCGCGGTAGATCGGCTGGCCGTACGGCGCCAGGCCCATGAGCTTGTATTCGCCGCTGTTGACCTTGAAGCCGCAGTAGTAGGTGAACGCCGAATACAATAGTCCGAGCGAATGGGGAAATTGCAGGTGGTGAGTGAGACGCAGGCGATTACCGACGCCGACTCCGTACGCCGCGGTGCTCCATTCGCCGACGCCGTCGAGCGTGAGGATGGCCGCCTCGTCGAACGGACTCGGAAAGAAGGCGCTCGCCGCGTGACTCTCGTGGTGGTCGGTGAACACGATGGGAACACGTCCGGCGTCGGGCAAGGCCTTCCGCAACATGCGGCGCATGTTGAGCTTGTCCTTGAGCCACACCGGCATGGCCTTGGCGAAGCTCAGAAATCCGCGGGGAGCGAATGCCAGGTACGTCTCGATCAGCCGGTCGAACTTCAGGAGCGGCTTGTCGTAGAAGGCAAGGTAGTCGAGCTCGTGCGGGGCGAGCCCAGCCTCGGCCAGACAGTATTCGACCGCGCGGACGGGAAAGCCCGCATCGTGCTTGCGGCGGCTGAATCGCTCTTCTTGAGCGGCGGCGATGACGGTGCCGTCGACCACGATGGCCGCCGCGCTGTCGTGATAGAAGGCCGAGATGCCAAGAATTGCCGTCAACGACGCGCTCCCTCAGGGCGTGTAGCCGTTGCCCCCAGCGCTGATTATCGCAACTCCATGTGCCCCGCGCCATCGATCGGGTGGCGCCGGAAGGACCGGCGCTCCGCGTCCAGGGTCCCGTCGTGACTGAGCGCGCTGCCGCGCGACGGATTCCCGGCCCCGACGTCCCGCTCTTGATCGCGCTCTACGTCTTCGAGGTGTCCGTGCTGCTGGTCCTGGTCGTCACCCACAAGAAATCGATCGGCGCGCTGCTCATGCGCCCAGCCAGCGGTGTTGGGCTGACCGTGATCGTGGCAGGTCTGGTCCTCCTGCTGTGCGCCGGCGGCGTGATCGTCCATCGCTGGATGACGCGCGCCCGGCGTGACTCGCGACGCTTCGGGCTCACGGTCGCCGTGAACCTCGTGCCCGTCCTCCTGCTGCTCGGCGCCGGCGAGATCGCCGTCCGCCTCCTGGCGCTCCGCACGCCGCGCGGGCCCGTGTTCATGGAGCGCACGCTGCTCCCGTGGACGTGGGCCGACGTCCTCGCCCACAACCGCGCGCTCCTCGAGCGAACGTCCCTCAAGGGGTCGTATCTGGTGGCCGACGAGACGCTGGGCTGGGTCATTCGGCCCGATCGGCGGAGCGCCGACGATCGGTACTTCAGCAGCGCCGAGGGACTGCGAAGCGCACGGCCGGGTGAGGTCTTCGCGCGCCGCGCCGCGCGCCAGCGCGTCGCGATCGTCGGCGATTCCTTCACGTTCGGCCTGGAGGTGGGCTACGAGGACACCTGGGGCCATCGGCTGGAGCGGGCGCTGGGCCCCGACGTCCAGGTCCTCAACTTCGGCGTCGACGGCTACGGCGTCGACCAGGCGTACCTCCGGTACCGCCGCGACGTGCGGCCGTGGCGACCTGACGTCGTGATCTTCGGCCTCATCACCCACGATCTCTACCGGTCGATGGCGACCTACACGTTCCTCAGCTTCCCGGGCTGGCCCTTCCCGTTTGCGAAGCCGCGCTTCGTCGTGCGCGACGACCGACTCGCGCTCCTGAACGTGCCGCTGCCGCCTCCCCAGACGATCCTCGCCGCGTCCTCGATCAGGGAGCTTCCGTTCATCGAGTACGACCCGGGGTACGTCGCCGAGGACTGGGAGTGGAACGTGCTGGATCGCGCCTGGCTCTTTCGCTATCTGGTGTCCAGCTATCGCCACGCGCTGGGGCGCGACGAGCGTTCGTCCGAGACGCAAGTGTCCCGCCTCAACCGGGAGATCGTGCGCGCGTTCCTCCGCGACGCGCGGGCCGACGACGCGATTCCCCTCGTCCTCTACTTCCCGTCTCGCGTCGACTTCCGCCAGCTCGACCGCGTCGCCGGCTGGACGAGCCTCGGCCAGCGGATGCTGCGCGGCGGCGACATCCCGCACGTCGACCTCACCTCGTGCGTGGCCACGCTCGCGCCGGCCGCCCGCTTCGGCCCGCAGCACTACTCACCCGGCGGAAATGCCGCGGTGGCCAGCTGCTTGACCGACCGGGTCCGCGGCCTCTTGTCGGAGCGCCCGCTCCGCTGACGTCGAGTCGTCGCGACGGACGGCGGGTGCGTATTATGGCTGGCCATGCGCGCGTTACGGACCGTCCTGGCTGGCGGCGCGATTGCCATCGCGTCGATCGTCCTGTGGGGCGCAATTCCGGAAGAGATGCTCGCCCAGGACGCCGCGCCGAGCCTGGCCGGCAACGAGGTGCTCAAGGTCCTCGGTGAGGACGTCGTCGGCGCCCCCGAGTCGGCGCCGCCCCTGAACGACCCGGGGCGGGTCGCCCGCTGGGAGCCGGGCGAATGGCGATACCGCGTGATGACCGGCTCGCGCAAGGGCCAGACGGAACAGGAGAGCCTGGAACCGATCGGCACGACGGCGCGGGGCGAGAGCTGGAAGCGCACCGTCGGCCAGGACTACACGCTCTTTCTGCGCCAGTCGGCTGACGGCAGCCTGGTCCTGCCGAGCCAGGTCGCTCACATCCACAGCGCGCTCGTCTACTTCGATCCGCCGTTGAGCTATCTGCTGGCGGGTATGAACCCCGGCGAGAGCCGGACGTTCGACGGTCGGATGGAGGTGTACAGCTCCAAGGACCCCTCGGTCAGGTGGTACGGCGGGCGGATCCGGGCGACGACGGTGTACGCCGGCGTCTATCAGGTCCGGACGCCGGCGGGCGCGTTCCGCGCCACGCTCATCCGGACCGAGTACCGCATCGACATCTTCGCCGTCGTCTCGGTCCGGGACACGCTCTACACCTTCTACGCCGACGGCGTCGGCAAGGTGGCCGAGGCCGAGCACCGACGGATCTCCGCGGTGGGGCTCTTCAACAGCGACACGTACATCGGCAAGCTCCTCCTCTCGTTCACACCGCTGGTGCCGGCCGCGCCGCCCGCCAAGGTGGAGTCGCCGTAGGCGAGCACGGTGGCGCCGACCGTGCGCGGGAGTCGCAGGTGACGCGTCACGCGTGCCCGACGCGGCGCGCGGCTACCGTGTGGGGCCAGGCGGTGCGACAGGGGGTGGTGGCCCGGGCGGTGGCGGTGGAGGTGGCGGCGCAGGAGGTGGCGGCGGCGCAGCCGCGGGCTGCGGGCAGCGATACACCTGCGCGTAGATCTGCGACATGTCGTCGCCGATTCCGAACGTGATCAACCCGGTATCGCCTCCAGATCTGATGATCTTTCGGCGCAGGTCCTTGGCGGAATCGTCGTTGACCCACCCGACGCGCGTGCATGCCTTGACCGCCGAGGCCTCGGTCGTCAGTCTGACGCGGCTCATCGCGAGGCGCTCGATGTCCTCGGCGGCGACGTAGGCCACCGACGCCAGCAGGACCACCGCGACGCCGCCGGCACGCACGTACCGAATCACCACGCGAGCCAGACGCTCCACACCCCGGAGTATACCGAAGCACCGACCCGACTCCGCGCTCCCTACACCGGCTCGCGTGGCGGCACGCGGACGGCGAACGTGAACGCGATGCCGGCCACGGCGAGCACCGCCGCGAGCACGCAGCCGGCGCTGAAGGAACCCGTGAGATCGCGAACCCAGCCGGTGGCGGTGGGAGCGACGACGGCGCCGATGAAGCCGATGCTGTTCGACAGGCCGAAGGCCGTGCCCAGCTCGTCTTCGCGGACGAGGCGCGCCAGCAGCGCGTAGAACGCGCCCCAGATCGACCAGCAGAAGAAGGCGGCCAGGAACAGCACGACGGCGAGCCCCGGAATCGATCGCTGCGTGATGGCCGCGGCCATCGCGAGCATCGACAGGGCCAGCCCGCTGAGCCCGGCCACGATCGCGGTCTTCGAGCCGTAGCCGCGCTCGACGAGGCGATCGTGCGCCCACCCGCTGACGACCATCCCGAGCGAGGCCGCGATGCCCTGCAAGGCCGCGTAGCTGCCGGCGTGCCCGAGATCGGCCACGCCCACCTCGTTGAAGAACAGCGGCGCCCAGGTCGCCAGGGTGAACTGATCGGCGATGGCGCAGAAACTGACGAGCCCCAACACACAGAGCGGTCCGTTGGCGAAGAGGCTTCGGAGGCGCCGGCCGAGCGGCACGCGCGCCGTCGATCGGGCCGGCGGCGGCACGTAGCGGACGATGAGGAGCGCGGCCACGATCGGACCGATCCCGAAGAGCATGACCACTGTCCGCCACGGCAGCACCGCCACCAGCAGGCCGCCGATGACGAGCCCGAAGGTGAGGCCGAGGCCGGGCCCGGAGAACGACACGCCCTGGCCGAGGCCGATGCGATCGGGAGGCGTGACGGTGGCGATGATCGCCCGATCGTTCGAGAAGAGCGTTCCCTGGAACGCGCCGGTGAGCGCTCGCGCCGCGAAGAGCGTGGCGAACGAGCCGGCCAGGCCCGTGAGGCCCGCCGCGAGCGCGCCGCCCAGCAGGCCGAGGACCAGGATTCGACGGCGCCCGAAGCGATCGCCGAGGAGGCCGGCCGGAAGCTGCATGAGCACGTACGCGTAGAAGAACGCGGAGGCGAGCAGGCCGGCGCGCGCGTACGACAGCTGGAGCTCGGCGATGATCGACGGCAGCAGCGCCGAGAACCCGATGCGGATGACGAAGTTCGTCGCCCACGCGAAGATGAGCAGGAACCACACGACGACGTAGTAGGCGACGGGCGACACGCGGTCGGGAGTCTATCTCGACGATCGTCTTACGTCTTCAAATACTCCAGGAGCCTATCCGGGAAATTCACGGTCATGCCGTCGGCGCCCGCCCGGACGACTCGCCGCATCTGCTCTTCGTCGGCCACGCCCCATGCGCGGACGACGAGCCCCGCGGCGTGGAGACGCTGCACGAGCTCCACCGTCACCCCGCTCGCGCGCGGGCAGAGCTGGCGGAGCCCCAGCGCTCGCGCCTGAGCGATGATCGCTTCACTGACTTCCGCGACCAGCCAGCCGGCCGGCAGCTCCGGCGCATGCGCGCGGGCCTCCCCCAGCCTGGCCTTCTGGAACGAGGTGATGGTGACCTGCTCCGCCATCCCGTGGCGGCGCACCAGGTCCACGGTCGCTCGCGACAGGTCGGCGGAATGTCCCTTGATCTCCGTGTGGATGTGGGCGCGCCCTCTGTATCGCTCGAACACGGCGGCCAGCGTCGGGATTCGCTGGCCCGCAAATCTTTGATCGAACCAGGTGCCGGCGTCCAGCGCGGTCAGCGCAGCCAACGAATGGCTCGTCACCGGGCCAGAGCCGTTCGTCGTCCGGTCGACGGTGTCGTCGTGGATCACCACGACGTGGCCGTCGCGCGTGGTGTGGACGTCGAGCTCGATATGGCTCACGCCCATCTCGATCGCCAGATCGAACGCGGCCAGCGTGTTCTCGGGAGCGTAGGACGAGGCTCCCCGATGGGCGATGACCATGAAGCCCGGGCGAGTCACGAGGCGCCGCTGTTCCGGTCGGTGCCGGCCAGGAAGTTGCGGACCGCGCGCTCGGCCTCGGTCCGGCGCGCCATGGTCGTCGGCGCGAGCTGCTCGCGCAGCTCGGTGTAGAGCGCGACCGTGGCCATCAGCGCGTCGCGACAGGACGTGGTGTCGTGGAACGACAGGGTCGATCGCAGCGCGGCAATTCGCGCCGGCGCACGCTGCTCGACGCGGCGCATGCCGCTGGGCCGCACGCCGGCCTGGAGCAGAGCGAGCGAGCCGAGCACCTTGGCCCGGACGAACGCCAGGGCGTCGATCGCTTCGAACAGCTCGCCGCGATTGATCTTGGTCGCGGTGTAGTGCACCCACACCCAGAACCGGTCCTCGATCCACTGGAACCGCGGCCGCGGATACTCCGCCGGCGACCTGGAGATCGCGGCACGTAGCGCGCCGTCGCGATCCCAGAGGATCGCCGGATCCTCGATTCGATGGAGGAGCTCTTCGAGAGAGAGAAATTTCAGATCGACGTGCAGGAGCGGCGGCCCGTAGAGGCAGATGAGGAGTCGCGGTTCGCCGACGTGGTCGCCCGGGAACGCCGCAAGCAACGGCCCGAGCCGCTCGGCGATGGTGGGGCCGTCCCCCAGCACTTCGCGCGACGTCTCGGGAGGCGAGACGACGACGAGGTCGAGGTCGGAGTGCTCGTCCATCTCCCAGGTGATGAACGAGCCGCCCGCCGCCACGCCGGCGAGACGCACATCGGCCTGGAAGACGGGGAGCGCGCGCTCGAGGAAGGCGCGATGCAGCGGCGGCAGCGTCACGAGAGTCCTACGGACTCGATGGGCGAGTTCGGAGGTACGGGTTGCCGTCGTGCTTGGCCTGGAAATCGATCCAGGCGTCGATGTCCCGCGCCTTGAAGTCGCGCAGAAATTCCCAGCTCGTCGCCTTCAGCACCTGGTCGGGCAGGAACGTATACCAGGCCACGCGCAGGCCGAGGGCGAAGTGCTCGGACAGGGTCAACGGCTTCGGGAGCTTGCCCTGCATCACGGAGAGCGTGCCGGACACCGCGGCGCGCGCCTGCCGGACTTCGGCGACCGAATGCGGCGACTCGAACTGCACCCAATCGGCGCGCCCGCGCGTCAGGTACAGATTCAATCGCTCCAGGAGCTCGCCCAGGCCGCCGTTCACGGCGTCGCGAGCGTAGCACTGGGCCATGATCACGAAGCTCGGATCCAGCTCATCGCGTGCGCTCACGGCCGCCTGATACCGCTCCACGGCTGCGTCACGCGAGACCACCTCGATGCCGGGCGATTGCGTGCTGCGCTTGCCCTCGATCGGCTGGTCGTCGATCCGAATTCCGGCCAGTCCGGCGCGGATGCACTCGTGGACGAGTCGGCGCACCGCGGGCGGTCCACCGTGACCGGTGTCACCGTCGAGGATCACGGGAAACGAAACCGCGCGGGCGATATAGCCGCCGAACTGGACGCACTCGGTGGCGGAGAGCAGGCCGGTGTCGGCGAATGCGGTGTAGTTGCCCCCGGTGATCCCGGTGCCGACGAACGCCGCTTCGCAGCCAGCCGCCTCCATGATCTGCGCGTGAAAGGCGTTGGGGGTGCCCAGCACCGCCAGCACCCGATCGTTTCGAGCCAGGAGCGAGCGCAGCCGAGCCGAGGGTCGCGGGGCGGCGCGATCAGGCACGAGTCGGAGTGGGGACGCCCGGCGCCGGCGTGAAGCGGCGGTAGAACCGCAGCGCGTTGTCCCAGAACAGCTTGCGCTTCTGGCGCTCCGGCAGGTCCCACGCCAGCACGGTGTCCACCGACTTCGGGAACCAGCTCTCGCCGTGCGGGTAGTCCGAGGCATACATCAAGATGTCCTCGCCCAGGAGCTGGATGACGGCCTTCGTCAGCTCGACGCCTTCCGACATCTCGATGGTCTGGAAGAAGCGCCCCGAGGTGATGTAGTCGGTCGGGCGCTGCTTCAGCGGCGGCAGCGCGCGGGCGACGGACTGCGCGTGCTCGTCGAGGCGCTTGGCCCAGAACGGCAGCCATCCGTGGCCGGCCTCGAGGACACCGAGTCGAAGAGCCGGATAGCGGTCGAGCACGCCGGCGCCGATGATGGCCGCCATGTTGCGCATCCCGCACCAGGGATGCGCCGCCGAGCGCTGCAACCATAAGTTTCCCCACGTGTCGAGCCCGCCGGGCGCGTAGGGCGGCATGACCGTGAACGTGTGCAGCACGACCGAGAGATCGTGATGCTGCGCCGCCGCCCAGAGCGGCTCGAGATCGGGATGATCGAGCGGCATCCCATAGGGCGCATAACAGAAGAGCGAGAGCGCCCACGGCTCGCGCGCGCACCGCTCGAGCTCCTTCAGGCTCTCCGCCACGCTCCGGCCGGACACCAGGACGACGCCGCTGAGCCGATCTGGATACGCCGAGCAGTAGTCGGCCATCCAGCGATGGTAGGCGCGGTAGAGCGCGAGCTCGGTCGCCGTGTCGGCGGTCGTCCACGTGCCGAACCAGCCGGACGGCAACAAGAGATTGACCTCGACGCCTTCGAGATCCATGTCGGCGATGCGCGCGGCCGGATCGTGATCGACGCGCGGATCGGGGTCGCGGCCCTTGTGGGATCCGGCGAAGGCGCCCATGTACGCGCCGGGATCCGCGGCCCGCGGCGACGTCTCGCCCAGACGCCGAGCGTACTTGCGCTCGCCCACGTGATAGCTGACCTGGCCGTTGCGCCCCGTCACGCGCTTGTCGCTGAGCGGCTCGAGCGCCGCGCGCTCGGACGCGGATAGATAGCCCTCGAGGACATCCATGGTCGGCCCGACGTGCGTGTCGGCGTCGAAGATACGGAAGCCGTCTCGCGCCATTGCGTCGTCCCTCCTCTATAGCCGCGCCTCGGCCGGCGGGGCCCCAGCCCCCGGCGCGCAGTGCCCGGGTGGGGGCGCCGCTTACTTCAGTCGCGGGCAGAGCCTCAGCGCGTTCTGTCCGAGCAGCTTGCGCCGAGCGGTCACCGAGAGCCCTGGCCGACCGGTGATCTGCTGCACGCTCTCCGGCCACGCCGTGTCCCCGTGCGGCCAGTCGGTCGCGAAGAGCCAGATGTCGGCGCCAAGCGTCTGAACGCAGAACTCGACCGACCGCTCCCACGTGTCGATCGCGTGGAAGTAGCGGCCCTCGGCGAGCACGTCGCGCGGCAGGCGCTTGAGGTTCGGCACGTGGCCCGGCGACATCAGATAGTGCGTGTCCAGCCGATCCATCGCGAGCGGCAGCCAGCCGCCGCCGGTCTCGATGATCGCGACCCGCAGCTCGCGGAACATCTCGAAGATCCCGCCGCCGATCAGGGCGCCCAGGGCGGCCATCCCCGCCCACGGGTTCCCGAAGCTGTGGAGCAGGAACCACGCGCCGTCGAGATCGAACGTCCCTGGCGCATAGGGTGGACGCGCCGTGCCGCCGTGGGCGAGCACGGGCAGATCGAGGTCTTGCGCGACTTCGTACAGCGGATAGAGGTCCGGGTTGTCCAGCAGCTTCCCGTCCGGCGCCTGCGGCGAGATGTAGATGCCCGCGAGATTCGCGTCGCGAGCGCAGTGCTTGGTCTCGGCCACCCCCGCGGATACGTCGCGCATGTTCGCCACCAGGGTCCACTTGAGCCGCGTCGGCGCCTGAGCGCAGAAGTCGGCGACCCAGCGGTGGTACGCGCGGTAGAGCGCGTTCTCGAATCCTCCGTCGCGCAGCGCGCAGTAGCTCGAGACGTGGGTGGGATAGAGGACGCCGACGTCGACCATCGCGCGGTCCATGTCCTCGAGGCGGACCTTCACGTCCCAGCTCGCCTCGGGCCTGATCGGCGGCAGGGCGTCGGCGCGGCCCGGCGGGAACGCCCGGCGACCACCTTCCATGTCGGACCGCCGGCTCAGGCCGAACGTATCGCGCGTGCCGAGCGGCCGTCCCGTCTCGATCTGCTCGATGACGGACGTGCGGCTACCGAAGAGGGAGTAGCGGTTGCCGGCCTTCGCTTGCTGGGCGACGCCGTCACAGAGCTGCTGATAGGCCTCGCGGTAGCTCGGGTCGATGTAGTCCTGGTAGAACCGATCCGCGCGCTCGACGATGTGGGAATCCAGATCGATGACGATCTCGCCGTTCCAGCTCATGGGCCTCTCCTCGATCTCTAGCCGTGCTATTAGCGGCGTCTCAGCCGGCGGGCCCCCAGGCCCCGCGACGGCTTGCG
>Ga0209161_10001871_pt1 | contig 17310 bp, 16 predicted proteins | sample GraSoiAngelo_155_FD_186169 | JGI IMG/M metagenome (GOLD analysis project Ga0209161, IMG submission 186169) | Grasslands soil microbial communities from the Angelo Coastal Reserve, California, USA - 14_1009_13_30cm (SPAdes) (version 2) | ecosystem: Environmental > Terrestrial > Soil > Grasslands... | reverse complement strand
GCCGGGGGGCTTGGGGGGCCCTTCGAGGCCCCCCATGTAATCAAGGCGCAGACGGTTTGGGCGCCGGCACCGGCGGCGGCGGCCGCGTGGACGGCGGGCGCGGCGCACGCCGCACGGCGTCGTTCAGCTCGGGCGTGGACCGGCGCATCTCGTTGGTGATCTTGGCGGCGTCGACGGCGGTACCGATCACTCGAGGCGTGATGAGCAGCAGGAGCTCCGTCTTCTCCACCTTCCGCTCGGTGAAGCCGAACAGATAGCCGATGATCGGGATGGTCTTGAGCAGCGGGATGCCGCGGTCGTCGATGGTGACCTTGTCCTGGATGAGCCCGCCCAGCACGAGGGTCGCGTTGTTCACGAGCACCACCGACGTCTCGGCCTCGCGCTTGATGAACGAGGGCGAGTTGGTGGGCGCGACGTTGGGGCCGATCGAGTTCACTTCCTGCTTCACGTCGAGCGCCACCGTGCCGAGCTCGCCGATGCGCGGGGTGACGGTGAGGATCACGCCGGCGTCCCGGTACTCCACGGTCTGGTTGAGCCCGGCCGTGGTGGTGGTGGTGGTCGTGGTGCTGGTGGCCGCCGCGACCTGGCCGGTGGTCTGGCTGGTGACGACGGGCACCGAGGTCGAGACGTTGATGACCGCCTTCTTGTTCTCGGACGTCAGCACGTGCGGGTTCGAGACGATGTTGATCTTGTTCTCGCTGGCGAGCGCGTTGAGCATCGCCATGAACTGGTCGGTCGAGAACGTGAACGCGGTGAGCCCCTGCCCGAGGGGACCGACGACCGAAGCGGGCCCGCCCAGCTGGGACGGAAGCGACAGGGTGCCACCGGCGGAGCCAGGCGTCGTCGGCAGGCCGGGCGGGCCGGTGTTGGTGTTGGCGAAGTTGAAGCGGCCGGTGCGCACCGCCCAGTCGACGCCGAGCCGGGTGTCGTCGGTCAGCGTGATCTCGGCCACCAGCACCTCGATCAGCACCTGGCGCGGCATCCGGTCGAGCTGCTTGATCGTGTTCTCGATCTCGGTCCAGCTGCGCGGGAACGTGGTGACGATCACCGCGTTGGTGACCTCGTCGGCGATGAAGCGCACCTGGCCCTCGGCGAGGACGTCCGGCGCGCCGGGCGCGCCGCCGGTGGGGCTGCCGGGCGTCGGCGGTGGCGGCACGTAGACCGGCGGCGGCGCCGGCGCCGTCGCGCCCCGGCCCGTCGTGCCCGAGCTGGTCGGGGCGGCGCTCGTCGAGCTGCCGCTCTCCCCACGGCCGCCGTAGATCGAGTTCAAGGTGGCGGCGAGGTCCTTCGCCTTGGCGTTCTCGGCGTAGTAGATGAACACGCGGCGGCCGCCGTAGATGTTGACGTCGAGCTGGCTGACCAGGCGCCGGATGGTCTCCACTTCGTGCTTCTTGGCGTGCACGATGATCGAGTTCGAGCGGCGCTCCGGGATGATCAGCGGCGCGCGCTCGGCCGACGCCCCGGCCGCGGGCTCGCCCCCGCGCGGCGGCGCGGGGAGACCGGGCGCGGGAGTCGGCAGGGCTGGCGCCGGCGGGGTGCCGGGCGCGGCCGTGCGCAGGCGGCCGCTGGCGAAGAGCTGGGTGAGGATCGTCGCCAGCTCGGCGGCGTCGGCGTACACGATCGGGATGATCTGCAGCTCCTCCTGCGCCACCTGCACGTCGACCAGGCGGACGATGTCGAGGAGCCGCTGGATGTTCGACGCGGTGTCCGTGACGATCAGCACGTTCGTCTCGCGATGGGCGATCAGGGTGCCCCGCGTCGAGATGAGCGGCCGCAGCAGCGCGCTGAGGTCGGCGACCGCGGAGTACTTGACCGGCACGATCTGCGTGATGATCTCGTCGGTCGTGCGACCCGGATCGGGCACCGGGCCGACGATCGTCGGCACGGCCCGCTCGCGCGCGCCCTCGATGCGGACGATCTTGTAGAGGTTGCCCGACTTGACCGCCGTGAAGCCGTGCACCTCGAGGATCGCGAGCAAGACGCCGAACACCTCTTCCTGCGCGATCCGGCCCGAGGTCTGCACCGTCACCTTGCCGCGCACGTCCGGCGCCAGCACGTAGTTGAAGCCGATGATCTCGCTCGCGGCCTGGATGACCGTCTCGACGTCCGCGTTGTCGAAGTTGAGGACGACGAACCGTCCACGCTGGGCGGCCGGCACCGGGGGCGCCGTCGGCGGCGGCGGGCTGGGCGCGATCTGGGGCTCCTCACGGGGTGCTGGCGGCGGCTCCGGGCGCGGGCCTACCGAGACCGGAGGTAACGGCGGCCGCGCCTCGGGCTCCGGTGTGGGCGGCGCTGGTGTGACCGCGACGACGGGGGGCTCGGGCGTCGCCACCTGCGGGCCGGGCTTCGGTCGCGGCGATGCGCAGCCGGAGATCAACGCCACGAGGGTGAGCGCGGCAGCGAGCCGTTTCACGCTATTGCTGCGGCGGCGGCGCGGGCTCGGCGGCCGGCTGCGGTGGCAAGCGGCGGCCGAGGCTCGGCGAGGGCCTTCCGAAGGGCAGATTCGGTAAGGCCGGGTTGGGCTGCGGTTGCATGCCCGGCGCCGCCTGCGTGGGCGCCTGCGTGGGTGGCGGAACGAACGTGCGCGGCGGTATCGAGCCCGGCATGGGCAGCGGACCGGGGACCGGAGCCTGCGCGCCCGGAACCGGCTGCTGACCAGGGATGGGTTGAGGCGGCGCTGCCGCGGGTTGCGGGCGCGGCTTGGACGGGTCGCGCAGCCGCACGTCGACCATGCCATCCGGCCGCGCGATCACGACGGCATCGGCGGAGATCGTCTGGACGGTGCCGCCGGCGATCGGATCGCCGATCCGATAGCCTGCGATCCGTTTGGTCTGCGGATCCTCGAGGTACGCGATCGGTGAGCCGTCGCGCAGCACCACGCCGTGGAGGTTCGGCTTCACGATGTTGAGGGCCGGGCCCCCCGGCGTCGCGGCCACCGCTGATTCGCTGCGCGTGGGATTGAAGAGGTTGCGGCTTGCGATGACGTTGTAGGCCTGGGCCGGCGGACGTGGCTCTTCCGTCGTCGGCCCCGGAGCGGTCGCGCCGGCCGCGGGCCGCGAGCGCGGCGCCGACACCGTGTGGGACGTCGCGAGATGCTTCACGATGACGCCCACGCTCACCAGCGAGATCACCACGAGCAGCGCGTTGATCGCGAGCAACCGCCTGGACATTCAAGTCCTGGCCTTGCCCTGCGCAGTCGGCAGGATGAACCCCGAGACCGTAAGCGTGACCAGCAGATCCTTCGGCTGGCTGACGTTGACGACACGGATCTTCAAGTCCTGGACGGGAAGCAGCTTGGGCGCGCTGTCGAGCTTCGCGAGCAGATCGACCAGCTGTCGGATCTCGCACGACACGGCGATCTCGACGGGGATCTCGAGGATCTCGCCGCGCTCGGCCGGCGGCAGGATCCGCTCGCTCCGGACCTCGGTCTTCGCCTGGGCCGCCATGTCCTTGACGAGCTTCTGCAGCTCGGAGGCGGCCACCGCGGGCGTGGCCGAGGTGAGGAAGCGCTCGGCGAGCTTGTCGATCCGCGCCGTCGTGGTGTCGAGCTCGGCGGTGATCGCGGCGCGCCGTCCGATCAGCTCGCGCTTCTGCGCCAGCACCTGCTCGCGCGCCGGCACCAGCTCGGCGGCCTGGCGATAGTGCTCGAGGATCGGCTCGACCACCAGCGTCCAACCGCCGAGCAAGACGCCGACCCCGACCGCGAGCGTCACGAGCGTGCGCTCTCGGCGCGAGAGGTTCCCGATCATCTCGGCGCCCGCCCCGGAAGCCCGCCCCGAGTCGGCAGCTCGTCGATCGGATCGGCGCTACCGGCCCTGGATCCGCCGGGTCGCGCGCTGGGGGCTGGGCTCGTGACCGCCGGCGGGGGAGGCGCCAACGCCGCGGGTGGCGGAGGCGCCGCCGCCACCGCCTCTGTCCCGGGCGACTCCCACGAGGCGCGGATCCTGAACTGCTCGCGGTCGCGACCGCGCGTGACCGGCGAGGCGAACTCGACCCGTTCGAGCCGCGGCGAGTTCTCGAGGAGCGGGATCAGCGTGCTGGCCGCTCCGGCCTGTCCCGTCAGCTCGACGCCTTTGGCATCGAACGCCACGTAGGTGAGCCACGCGTCGGCCGGAATGATGTCGGTCAGCTCGCGCAGGAGCGGCAGCGGCCGGATCGCGCTCGAGCCGATTTTGTCGACGGTCGTGAGGAGCTGGCGCTTGCGGTCGAGGTCGCGCACAACGCGCTCGGCGGCACGCACCTCGGGGTCGATCCGGGCGATCTCCCGGTTCAGCCGCGTGAGGCGCCGGCTCTCCATATAACCTGGCAGGAGCAGCGCGCTGAGCGTCAGCAGAATGGTCGCGGCGAGCGCCCCGGCCGTGAGCCACTCGCCGTGGGTCAGGCGGCGTGGCTTGATCGTGGTCGGGATGAGGTCGAGCGGGCGGACGCCGCGTCCCATGGCGGTCGCGAGAGCCAGCTCCTGGGCGCCGCCGAGCGACGTGGCCGCCCCCCGGCGCTGCTGCGCGCGCGCGGTCCACCGCGGTTCGGTGACCGGCGCGCCCAGCTCGACCAGCGAGCCGGCGGCGGCGTTGTCCCCCGACACCCACACCGCGTGGCAGTCCCGCCAGCGGCCGCCGGCGAGGCTCCGCCGGGTTTCCGCGACGAGCGTCGCGTCGTCGAACGCGTGAAAGGTGCGGCTGAAGACCAGGGACGCGCCCTGCAGCAGCAGGAGGTCGACGGTGTCACCGGTGCGGTGCAGCCACGCGACACGCTCGGAGCGGTCGGGATCCACGAGCGTCAGCAGATCGTGCGCGGCCACGGTGATCGAGACGGGCCGCAGCTTCGCCTCGTCCGCGACACGTAGCGCGGCGTCGACCAGGCGGCGGTCGGCCGCGCAGATCAGCACGCGCCGGCCGCCCATCGCGGTGGGATCGGGCTCGGCCTCGACCGGCAGCGGGATGTAGTCGAACGCCGGATCGTCGGTCGTCGTCGGCAGGTGGCGCTCGAGCTCGAACCGCACCATCTCGTCCGTCTCACCGGCGATCGCGGGCAGCTCGATCTGCTTGACGGTGACCGCCGAGCGGGCGAGTCCGATGGCGACCGTCCGCGTCCTGAGACCGCGGGCGTCGAGCTCGGCGCGCAGCGCGGCCGCGGGGTTCTCGGCGTCGATCGTGAACGTCTCGACCCGCTCGCGATGGATGGCGGCGACCGCGAGCCGATCGGCGAGCATGACGAGGCCGAGGCGAGCCGATGACGGGTTCATGGCGGCCAATTTCACCACTGAAGGGTAACACCTCTCCGAGCGGTCACGAAGAAGTCACTGGAGCCCGGACCATTCGAGGACGGGGACGGTCGGCGGGTCGCCCTCCAGCTTCTTCTGCACGATCGCGGTCAGCCGCGCGACCACCCGCTCGTCCACGATCGCCTCGGCCTCGATGCGGAAAGTCTTCGTGGCCACCGACATGTTCCGCGCGCCGAACTGCCCGGGGACCTGGTTGTACGGCGTGTTGCGTCGCGACTGTAGAATCTGCGTGATCTCGGCGGTCGACAAACCGAGGGCGCTCAGCACCTGCACGGAGGCGGTGTTGATGTTCACCTGCCCGGAGCTCCGGACGCTGACGAGGGCGGCGAGCCCGGGGGTGTCCTTGGTGCCGTAGTAGATCGCGGGCGTCACGCCCCTGATCTGGAGCAGCTCGGTGATGGACTCGAGATTCGCGTTGCGGGCGCGATAGGGGACGGGGAGCTTCAGGTAGTAGTCCTCGCTCTCGGCGCCCCGCACGCGGTGCTCGTCGTTGGGATCGCGCCAGTCCTGGAGCGAGTCGCTGATCGTGTCGCGCTCGTCCTTCTCGAGCCCGAGCGTCTGCAGCAGCCGGTCGATGCGATCGGGGGCGGACGTGTTGACGTTGAGGCGGGCCTCCTCGTCGGTGATGCGATAGGAGAACTGCCCGCCGGTGAGCTCGACCTTTTCGCGCTTCAGCCGGGGCAGTGGGGCGCGGTCGGCGGTACAGAAGGTGAGGAGGCCGTCGGCCTCCTCGACGACGTAGGCGGCGTCGGACACGATCTCGCGCACCGCCTGCGCGAGCGCCGCCTCGGCCAGGTGATTGCCGATGATCCCGTTCTTGTAGGCGCGGACCGCCGCCGCCTCGAGGCGCATCGAATACGCGAATTCGCCGCCGGCGACGGCCACCAGCGCCAGCACGAGCAGGACCACCACCAGCGCGAAGCCGCGCTCGCGTGTGCGCGAATTTTTCGAGCCATGAGTGGCTCGCCTCGTCGCTCGACCCGTCTCGGCTCGCACGGCCATCTACTCGGTGCCCACCCGGAGCGAGACGGTCAGGGGCGGCAGCGTCTCGGCCCGTCCGCCGATCCGGGTGCCGACGCCGATGCGGATCGCTCGCGGCAAGTTCTTGCGCTGCTCGGTGTCCCAGCTGTCCTGCCACGCGCCGCCCTCGTCCATATAGCTGAAGGAGAGCTCGACCACCGTCGGATCGTTGAACGCCACCTCCGCATCCGTGAACGGGTTCCGGTTCGGTAGGACGCGCTGGCGGATCACGAGCCCGGGCCGGTCCTCCTTGGTGCTCACTTCGAAGACCACCGCGGTGAACGCGACGGGGATCGAGGCAGGGTACGGCGCGGTCTGCGTCACGAGCTCCAGGCGGGTGGCGGTGCCGCCGAAGAGGAGCGACGGGGTCGGCCCCTGCTCGCGCGTCGCGGTGTACGGGTACGTGGCGCTGATCGAGCGCGCGAGCACGAGGGCGATCGACCGCACGTGCTGGTGCGCCTCCGCGCGGTCCTCGCCCTTGCGCCACGCCGCCAGCGCGACCCGCATGCCGCCGAACGCGATCACCAGCAGGGCGCCGACGATCGTGAGCGCGATCAGGAGCTCGAGGAGGGTGAAGCCGCGCGCGTCGCGCTTCACTTGGGTACACCGCCCGGCGGCGCCTTCTCGGCCGAGGTCCGGAGCGTGACGACCTCGAGGCGACGCTTCTCGCCCCAGCGGACCGTGACGTCGATCTGGAACACGTGCCACTTGGCGCTCGCCGGCGTACGCGTGAGGTCGGGCGCGCTCACGACGCTGATCGTACGCTCCCAGTCGAAGCCGCCCTCGTTGCCTGCCTCACGACCCTCGACTGGAATGATGACCTCGCGCGCCTTCTGGTCGGCGATGAGCACCGCCATCTGTTGATCGCCGGCGGCCCGCAGCAGGCGCAGGCCCTGCGCGAAGCCCTGGATGACCGCGACCACCGCGACGCTCAGGATCGTGAACGCGACCAGCACTTCGAGCAGCGTAAACCCGGCCTCGGACCGGAGGGCGCGGCGCCTCATTCGCGCTGGTTGCGCACTCGGCCGGTGACCGCGTCGACGGTGACGTGGTAGGTGACGGCGCCGGACGTGAGGCGAAGGTCGCTGCCGCTGGAGGTGCCCTGGGGATGGAAGCGGATCGTCAATGCCGAGGGCGTCGCGGCCTGGATCGTCAGGCGCGCTGGGAACGCGCGCGTCCAGCGCACCTCGTCCTCGCCGGTGACGACTGTGAGCTTCCGATCGATCAAGTTCACCACGACGGTGTGTTGCTGCCGAGTCGTGATCGCTTGCTCACGCGCGTGGCGCAGCGTCGCCGAGAATCCCGCGACCTCGGCGCGCGCCCGCACCCCTTCCGTGCTGCGACCGATCGCCGGCGCCACCAGTCCGATGGCCACCGCGACGACCAGCAGGGTGACGATCAGCTCGATGAGGGTGAAGCCGCGCGCGCCTATTTCTGACCGGTTTCCCATGAGACGACATCGGCGTTTTCGCCCTCGCCACCCGGCGCCCCATCGGCGCCCTCGGACCACAAATCGTATTCTCCATTTTGCCCGGGGCAACATCGGTACTTGTACTGATTGCCCCACGGGTCTTTCGGCACGGCCTTCTTGAGGTAGGGGCCGTTCCAGTTCGGCGCGTTGGGATTGCGCTGGAGCGAATCGAGCCCCTGCGAGGTGTTCGGGTACACGCCGATGTCGAGCCGATACTGATCGAGCGCGGCGCCGAGCAGCTCGATCTGCGCCCGGGCCGCCGCCTGCTTCGACTGCCCCACCCGCCCGAACAACCGCGGCCCGACCAACCCCACCAGCAGACCGAGCACGATGATCACGACGAGCAGCTCGATCAGGGTGAACCCCGCCTCATTCCCAAGCCAAGAAGTAGACCGAACCCGCCGCCACTTGCTGCCGCCTTTGTTCTGGTTTCGAGAGCCCGAGATGAGCCGATAGCCCCGGTTTGGGAGGGAGGGGGCGGGCCCTGCTGAGATCCGTGTAGTCAGCGCGCGGGCGCCGTTCCGCAGTGGGCCCGATGTATTGCGCAAGAGAGCAGTCGTGATCTCAGCAGGGCCCGCCCCCTCCATCCCGAACCGGAGAAACAACCTCATAGCGGTATCTCGTTGATAGAAAAGATAGCGAGCATCATGGCGACGACGATGAAGGCCACGAGCACGCCCATGGCGAGGATGATGACTGGCTGCAGCAGTCCGAGCACCCGCTTGAGCTCGTTGTTGACGTCGACCTCGAACGTGTCGGCGACCTTGAGGAGCATCTCCTCGAGGCGGCCCGTCTCCTCGCCGACCCTCACCATGTGGATCGCGAGCGTCGGGAACTGCCCCTCCGCCTGCATGCCCGCCGCCAGCGTGCCGCCCCGCTTCACCCCGTCGGCTACGCGCTCGACGGCCCGCCCGATGGCCAGGTTGGTCATCGTGTCGCCCACGACGGCGAGCGCGCCCATGACTGGCACGCCGCTCTTGAGCATGGTCCCGAGCGTACGCGCGAAGCGTGCCGTCTCGATCTTCCTGAAGAGCGGCCCGATGAGCGGCAGGCCCAGCAGGGCCTGGTCCCAGCCGATCCGCCCCTGCGGACTGCCGGTCCACACCCTCCAGGCGAGGAGCGCGCCGAGGATCAGGAGCACGCCCGCCCACCAGTACCCCTGCACGCCCGCGCTCACCCACAAGAGGATCTGGGTCGGCAACGGCATCGTCTGGCCCAGATCGGAGAAGATCGTGGCGAACCGCGGGATCACGAAGGTCATCAGGAAGACGATGGCGCCGATACCGACGGCGACGAGGAAGATCGGATAGGCGATCGCGGTCCTGACGGCGTCGGCGAACGCGGCCCGCGCCTCGAGGAACTCGGCGAGCCGTCGCAGGGTGATTTCGAGGACGCCGCCCCGCTCGCCGGCGCGCACCATATTGATGTAGAGGCGCGAGAAGGGGCGGGGATGGTGCTTGCCGAGCGCCTCGCTCAGCGACGAGCCCCCGCGGACACTTACCAGCAGGTCGGTGACGATCGCCTTGACGCGCGCGTTCGGCGCGAGCTCCTCGAGGATCGATAGGCCACGATCGAGCGGCAGGCCCGCTTCGAAGAGCGTCGCGAGCTGCTGGGTGAAGGCCAGGAGGTCGCGCTGGCTGACGCGCGATGAGCCGCCGAACGAGAGCCAGCCCGCGCGCTCGGCGTGCGGCGCGACGCGGATGGGAAAGTAGGCATCGCGCTGGAGTCGCTCGATGACCGCCCGGGCGTCGGGCGCCTCCATCACACCGTCGATCGTCTGACCACGCCGGTCGGCGGCCCGGTATACGAAAACGGGCATCGCGGACTAGGCGTCTTCCTGGGTGACCCTGAGAATTTCCTCGACGGTCGTGACGCCCTCGCAGGCCTTCGCCCAGCCGTCGAGCCTGAGCGTGATCATGCCCGCCTCGACCGCCGCCCGGCGGATCTCGCGGGTCGGCGCGCGTCGCAGGATCAGGCTGCGAGCGTCCTCCGTGATCGGGAACAGCTCGTAGATGCCCGTCCGGCCGCGGTATCCGGTGCCGCGGCACTCGTCGCAGCCGCGGCCGCGGTAGAGCGGGACGCCGGCGGTGCCCGCGATGCCCAGCGCGCCCAGATCGCCCGCCGAGGGTGAGTCGGTCGCACGGCACGCGGCGCAGATGCGCCGGACCAGCCGCTGGGCCATCACACCCTCGAGCACCGACGCGACGAGGTACGGCTCGACGCCCATGTCTTGCAACCGCGTGATCGCCCCCGGCGCATCGTTCGTGTGGAGCGTCGAGAAGACCAGATGGCCGGTGAGCGAGGCCTGGATTGCGATATCCGCGGTCTCGAGATCTCGAACCTCGCCGATCAGGATCACGTCGGGGTCCTGGCGGACGATGTGCCGGAGCCCGGTGGCGAACGTCAGGCCGATCTTCGGCTTGACCGGGATCTGATTGACGCCCTTGAGCTGGTATTCGACGGGATCCTCGACGGTGATGATCTTGCGGTCCGGCGAGTTGATCTTGTCGAGCGCCGCGTAGAGCGTCGTGGTCTTGCCGGAGCCGGTCGGCCCGGTGACCAGGACGATTCCGTGGGGCCGGCGGATCATCGACTCGAAGCCGGGGAGCATCGCGGGGCCGAACCCCAGCTTCTCGAGCGGGAGGAACACGCTCTGACGGTCGAGCAAGCGCATCACGATCGACTCGCCGTGGACGGTGGGGATCGTCGACACGCGGATGTCGACGCGGCGCCCGTGCATGGTGACCCGGATGCGCCCGTCCTGCGGCAGCCGCCGCTCGGCGATGTTCATCTCGGCCATGAGCTTCACGCGCGAAGTGACGGCGGCCTGGAGCCTCCGCGGCGGCGCTTCCTGATCGTACAGGATGCCGTCGATGCGATAGCGGATCCGCAGCGTGTCCTCGAAGGGCTCGATGTGGATGTCGGAGGCTTCGGCGCCGATGGCGCCCTCGATGAGGAGGTTCACGAGCCGGACCACCGGCGCCTCGAACGCCATGTCGCGCAGGTGATCGACGTCCTCGTCACCGCCCTCGGCGCGGTCGTCCTCCATGCCTTCGACGATGCGCTGCAGCGGCGTCGCGGCACCGTCGAACGTGCGATCGATCGCCTCGCCGATCGCGTCGGCCGAGCTCACGACGACCTTCACCGCGAGGCCAGTCGACTGGGCGAGGTCGTCCACGATGACCGGGTTGAGCGGATCGGCGGTCGCGACCGTCAGCACGTTGCCCTCGACGCTCACCGGGCAGACCGTGTACTGGCGCAGGTACTTCGGCGAGAGGTTCTTCACGATGGGCAAGGGCGACGGCAGCTCGTCTCGCGTGAGGTAGGCCAGCCCCTGCTGGACGGCGAGCGCCCGCAGCACGTCGTCGTCCTTGATCGCGCCGAGCGCGACCAGCGCCTCGCCCAGCCGCTCGCCGGTCGTTCGAGAGCGCGCCAGGCCGCGCTCCACGACATCGGGGGTGGTCAGGCGTTCGTGGACGAGAATCTCGCCGAGCTGGCGGAAGAGCGCCGCAATGCCCATGCTATGCTCGCCGATCATGTTAGCATACCTGGCCTTCGTGGCCGCCGCGGCGACCGCCGATCTGGCGGGCGCGCTCCTGGTGACGACGGTCCACCAGAAGGGGCTGGCGCCGCTCCGCTACTTCGTCGCCGGCGGGGCCGGGTTCATGCTGGCGGCCGCGTTCGTCCGGATGCTCCCCGAGAGCGCGCAGGTCGAGCACGCGTTCCTGTTCGTTCTCATCGGCTACTTCGGCGTCCACCTCTTCGAGCACACGGTGGCGCCGCACTTCCACTTCGGCGAAGAGATCCATCCGGAGGCGCTGCTCCGGCCCTCGGCCGGCTACCTGGCGCTCCTGGGCCTCGGCGTCCACACGCTGTTCGACGGCGTGGCCATCGCCGCCGGGTTCATGATCGGCCCGGCGCTCGGCGCCCTCCTCTCGCTGGCGGTGCTCCTCCACAAGGTGCCGGAGGGGTTCACGATCGCGTCGATCATGCTGGCGGGCGGTCAGTCGCGCGCGGCCGCGGTCGGCGCCGGCGCGCTGCTCGGCGGACTCACGATCGCCGGCGCGGCCGCCACGAGCCTTTTGGCCGGCGACTACGTCGGCTACGCGCTCGCGCTCTCGGCCGGCGTCACGATCTACGTGGCCGCGTCGGACCTGATTCCCGAGGTGAACCGCGAGGGCGGGCCGGCACTCGGCTGGACGGTCTTCGCGGGGCTCGTGCTCTTCGTCATCGCCGACTGGCTCGTGTCGCCGCTCGGCGGGCACTGATGCTAAGCTCGCCGCCATGAAAGTGCTCGTCCTGCACGGCCCGAACTTGAATCTGCTCGGGACCCGTGAGCCCGGTGTCTACGGCCGCGTCAATCTCGCCGAGGTCGATCGGAAGCTCCGCGAGCACGCACGCCGGCGGGGCGACTCGGTCGAATGCCGACAGTCCAATCACGAGGGCCAGCTGATCGACTGGCTGCAGGGCGCGGAGCGCGAGCGGTTCGCAGGCGTGGTCATGAACCCCGGCGCGTTCACCCACTACTCGATCGCGCTCCGCGACGCGGTCGCCGCGATCAAGCTGCCGGTCGTGGAGGTCCACCTCTCCAACGTGCACGCGCGAGAGGAGTTCCGGCGCCACTCGGTGATCGCCGGCGTCGCGCGCGGGCAGATCTCCGGATTCGGCCCGCAGAGCTACGTGCTCGGCTTCGACGCGCTCGCGTCGCTCTCGCGCCGGCCGGCCTCACGACGGTGAATCACCGCCGCTTCCTCGACGTCTAACCGGCGGCGGGGAAGGGGGCGAGCGAGTGAATCCAGGTGGACAGCGACGATGCGGCCCTGATCGAGCGGTGCCGCGCCGGCGACCTGGCGGCCTTCGAGCCGCTGGTCCAGAAGTATCGCCAGCGGGTGTACCGGCTCGCCTACAACGTCCTGCGCGACGCCGACGAGGCGTGGGACGTGTCGCAGGACGCCTTCATCCGAGCCTTCCAGGCGCTCCCGTCGTTCCGGGGCGACTCCGCGTTCTACACCTGGCTCTTCCGGATCGCGATGAACGTCGCCCGGGATCGCGCGCGGCAGCACGCGGCGCGCGGTCGCGCCTTCGGAACCGAGCGTGTCGACGAGAAGGACTGGGACCGGGCGCTCGTCGATCATGGGACCGCGCCCGACGCCAGCGCGGCGCAGATCGAGGAGCGCGAGCGCATCGTGAAGGCTCTAGCAACTTTGTCGGAGCCGCATCGCGCCATTATCATGTTGAGTGACCTCGAGGGGCTCTCGTACCGCGAGATCGCAGAGGTGTTGAGCATCCCGATGGGAACCGTGATGTCGCGGCTGCACAACGCGCGCAAGCGCCTGCGGGACAGTCTCGGGCCTCTGCTGGTGGTCCTGCTGGTGCTGCTGCTGGCGCTGGTGGCGGCCGGCGCCGAAGCCCAGCAGGTGGTTCGCTTCGGCACCCGCATCGTCCTCGCCAGCGACACGCCGCCGACCGACACCCCGAGCCGCGCGCCGGAGCCGCCCGACGAGCGGCTCGAGGCGTTTCTGCCGAAGCTCCGCCAGCTCTTCCGCTACAACCACTATACGTCGCTGGAGCGCTATCGCGGCGAGGTGAAGGTGGGCGCGACCCAGCGCTGGCCGGTGCCGGGCGACCGGCGGCTCGAGATCACGCCCCAGGGCGTGCGCAAGGACACGGTGACGTTCAACGTCCGCCTCATCCGCGGCAGCGTCGCCGAGGTCGCGACGAGCATCCAGGCGCAGTCGGGCAACCCGGCCGTGATCGGCGGCCCGCGCCACGGCGCCGGCACGCTCATCATCATCCTGTGGACCAATCCCACCCCATGATCGGGGCGCGGCGATGAGCTCCGGCGAGGAGCGCTACTTCCGGGAGCGCGCCCGCATCGAGCAGGGCCACACGAAGTATCGCGAGAAGCTCCGCGAGGAAGGCAAGCTCTTCGTCCGCGACCGCCTCAAGCTGCTCTTCGACCCCGGCGCCCCGTTCCAGGAAGACTGGCTGTTCGCGCGCTCGGCCGAGGCCGACACCCCCGCCGACGGCGTCGTGACCGGCGTCGGCCAGGTCGGCGGCCGGCCCGTGTGCGTCATGGCCAACGACTACACGGTCAAGGCCGGCTCGTGGGGCGAGAAGACCGTGCAGAAGATCGTGCGCATCCAGGAGAAGGCGGCCCGGCTCCAGGTGCCGCTTCTCTACCTGGTCGACGCGGCGGGCGGGCGGATCTCGGAGCAGATCAAGATCTTTCCGGGGCGGTTCCACGCCGGGCGCATCTTCTACAACGAGGTCCAGCTCTCCGGCGTCGTGCCGCAGGTCTGCGTGCTGTTCGGCCCGTCGCCGGCGGGCTCGGCGTACCTCCCGGCGCTCACCGACGTCGTCATCATGGTCGACGGCAAGGCCTCCCTGTACGTCGGCAGCCCGCGCATGGTCGAGATGGCGATCGGCGAGAAGACGACGCTCGAGGACCTGGGCGGCGCGCTCATGCACTGCAAGGTCTCCGGGTGCGGCGACGTGCTGGCCCAGTCCGACGAAGACGCGCTCGACCTGGCCCGGCGCTACCTCAGCTACGTGCCGCGGTCGTACCGCGAGCTGCCGCCCGCGAGCGCGGCGGCGCCGCCCAAGGCGGGCCGGCCCATCGACGACATCGTGCCGTACGACCAGCGGAAGTACTTCGACATGTACGAGGTCATCGACCGCATCATCGACGCGGGCTCCTGGTTCGAGATCAAGCGTCTCTTCGCCCAGGAGGTCATCGTCGGCTTCGCGCGCCTCGACGGCCGCACGGTCGGGATCGTTGCCAACCAGCCGAAGGTCAAGGGCGGCGTGCTCATGGTCGACTCGTCCGACAAGGCGGCGAAGTTCATCTGGCTGTGCAACGCCTACAACATCCCGCTCGTGTACCTGGCCGACATCGCCGGCTTCATGGTGGGCACGAAGGTCGAGCAGCAGGGGATCATCCGCCACGGCGCCAAGATGATCTTCGCCACGGCGCAGGCCACCGTCCCGAAGATCTCGGTGATCGTGCGCAAGTGCTACGGCGCCGGTCTCTACGCCATGTGCGGCCCGGCCTTCGAGCCCGACGCCGCGATCGCCCTCCCGCAGGGGCAGATCGCCATCATGGGCCCGGAGCCCGCGGTCAACGCCGTCTACTACAACAAGATCATGGAGCTGCCGGAGTCGGAGCGGGCGGCGTGGGTCAAGCAGAAGCGCGACGAGTACGCGCAGGACGTCGACACCTACAAGCTCGCGTCCGAGATGCTGATCGACGACATCGTGCCGGGCGTGGCGCTCCGCGACGAGCTGATCAAGCGCCTGGCGTACGCCCAGACGAAGGCGCACGAGTTCCCGGCGCGCCGGAACGGCGTCTACCCGGTCTGATCGTGCGGCGGGGCGGGCGGCGCCGGCTCAGCCGCCGAAGCGCCGCCGCGTCGTGGCCAGCGTCTCGGCGATCGGGGCCGGGAGCCGCGGGCCGAAGTCCTTGAAGAACCCACCCAGGTCGTCGAGCGCCGGCAGCCACTCGCTCGCGTCGCAGCGGAGCGCCTCGGCGAGCTGAGCGGGCGTGACGTCGAGCCCGCTCGTGTCGATGGTGCCGGGCGCCGGGACAAAGCCGATCGGCGTCTCGGCCGCGCGGCCGGTCCCGCGAATACGCTCGACCATCCACTTGAGGATGCGCACGTTGTCACCGTAGCCCGGCCACAGGAAGCGGTTGTCGGCGTCGCGGCGGAACCAGTTGACGCGGAAGATCCGCGGCGGCTTCGTGAGCCGCGGGCCCATGGCCAGCCAGTGGGCGAAGTAGTCGGCCATGTTGTAGCCGCAGAACGGAATCATCGCCATCGGATCGCGGCGGACGACGCCCACCTTGCCGGTGATCGCCGCCGTCGTCTCCGTGCTCATCGCCGATCCGAGGAAGACGCCGTGCGCCCAGTCGAACGCCTCGAACACGAGTGGGATCACCGCCGAGCGACGCGAGCCGAAGATGACGCCCGAGATCGGCACGCCCTGCGGCTCTTCCCAGTTCGGCGCGATCGACGGGCACTGCTCGGCGAGCACCGTGAAGCGCGAGTTGGGGTGCGCGGCCGGTCCGTCGCCCGGGTTCCACGGCCGCCCCTGCCAGTCGGCGAGCCCGGCCGGCGCCGACGGCGTCAGCCCTTCCCACCAGGGCTCGCCGTCCGGCGTCATCGCCACGTTCGTGAAGATGGTGTTCGAGCGCACCATGGCCGTCGCGTTCGGGTTCGTCTTGGGGCTCGTGTTGGGCGCCACGCCGAAGAAGCCGCGCTCGGGGTTGACGGCGCGGAGCTGACCGGTGGCGTCCACCCACATCCACGCGATGTCGTCGCCCACCGTCCACACGCGCCAGCCCGGGAGGTGTGACACCGCCATCGCTAGATTCGTCTTGCCCGACGCGCTCGGCATCGCCGCGGCGAGATAGGTGATGCGCCCCTCCGGGTCCTCGACCCCGATGATCAGCATGTGCTCGGCCAGCCAGCCCTCCTCGCGCGCCTGGGACGATGCGATGCGGAGCGCGTGGCACTTCTTGCCGAGGAGCGCGTTGCCGCCGTACCCGGAGCCCACGCTCCAGATCAGCTTCTCTTCGGGGAAGTGGAGGATCAGTCGCCGATCGGGCGAGAGATCGCCGAGCGAGTGCAGGCCCGCGATGAAGTCGTCGTCTCGGCGCATGTGCTGGATCGCTACCTGACCCACGCGGGTCATCAGGTGCATGCTCGCGGCCACGTACGCACTGTCGGTGACCATCAACCCCACGCGGCTCATCGGCGATCCGGCCGGCCCCATGAGATACGGGATGGCGTACATCGTCCGGCCCTTCATGCTGCCGCGGAACAGCGCGCCGGCTTTCGACTTCGCCTCGGACGGCGCGATCCAGTTGTTGGTCGGCCCGGCGCCGCCCTTCTCGCGACTGCAGATGAAGGTCAGCTGCTCGGTGCGCGCGACGTCCGACGGGTGGCTTCGATGGAGGTAGCAGTTCGGGTAGCTCCGCGGATTGAGCGCCAGGAGCGTCCCATCGCGCAGCATCGCCTCGATCAGCGCGTCGTACTCCGCCTTGGACCCGTCGCTCCAGACGACGCGCGAGGGCCGAGTCAGTCCCGCCGCTTCTTCCACCCACTTCTCGGCCACGCTCGTAACAGCACTCATAGGGTGCCCCTTCGCGTCGGTCGGGATGGGCTACTTCGTGCACGAAATTGTCGCCTTGCCCCGGCGGGCGCGTCAAGAAGAACGTGCTAGGATTCGCGCCGTGACCGGTCTGGTCGTCGCCGCGCGCTATCTGACGATTGTGCCAATTCCTGGGCCTACTTCCGGGCACCCCGGCGCGCTGGGGCGAGCGGCGGCGTGGTTTCCGGTAATCGGTCTCGGTATCGGGGTGTTCCTGATAATCGTCGAGAAGACCACCGGAGTGCTCTTTCCGTCGCTCCTGGCCGGGCTCCTCACGGTGACGGCCTGGAAGCTCGTGACCGGCGGCCTGCACCTCGACGGCCTCGCCGACTGTCTCGACGGTCTCGGCGGGCGCGACGCCGAGCATCGGCTCGCGATCATGCGC
>Ga0209161_10001870_pt1 | contig 17312 bp, 20 predicted proteins | sample GraSoiAngelo_155_FD_186169 | JGI IMG/M metagenome (GOLD analysis project Ga0209161, IMG submission 186169) | Grasslands soil microbial communities from the Angelo Coastal Reserve, California, USA - 14_1009_13_30cm (SPAdes) (version 2) | ecosystem: Environmental > Terrestrial > Soil > Grasslands... | reverse complement strand
CCACGGATTCCAATCGGCATATGCCTCGAACCAGAGGGCCAACATTTCCGGATTCGTCGCCTGCACCTGGCGCTGGAACCAGGCCGGCGTCGAGCTCAATGCGGCGGGGTCCAGGAATCCGGCCCAACCCCCATGCCGGATGGCGCGGATTCCGTCCGTGTCCTCGGCGGAGTTGGCCCTGCGGTCCGGACTGCTGATGACCCCGGTGGTGATCAGGGCCACGATCCGACTTGGATGGAGAGCGGCCAGCGCGAGTCCGATCTCGCCACCCTGCGAGTAGCCCCAGAACGCGGTGCGTTCGATGGCTAAGTCGTCGAGGACATCGACGACGTCGGCTGCGTAGCGCTCCATCGTGTGCGCTTGAGCTAGCGGCGGCTGCTCGCTGCGGCCGTGTCCTCGATGATCAAGCAGCACGCATCGGCGGACGGAAGACAATGCATCGACGTATCCAGCATCACGCCACATGGAGCCGTCGCCCGCTCCCCACAGTCTGCAGAACAAGGGGTGGCCCGCTGCCGACGGTCTCGTAGTACAGCCTCACACCATCTGAGGCGACGACGTACGGCATTCAGCTCGGGCCTGGAGACGACCAACCGAACGAGGGCCTGGTCATTTTGTCTCCCGCCATCGCAGGTCGTTCATATCCCCAGAGTGCCCAACCCAGGCCGGCCGACCAGAGGCAATAAGCCACCGCGGCTCCTGCCGCAATCGTCTTCGCCAGGTCCTCGGCTCCCGACCATGTCGCGATGCTGATGGCGAGCAGCCCAACGCCGGTCAACAACCCCAGGGCGTCCACCACGCGGCCGAAAGGGGATTCGCCGAAGCCGGAGCCTGAGGCGACCAGTATCCATACGCCGATGATGGCAAGGGGCCAGGCCACCCATCCGCTGTAAGCCGAGCCATGCAGAAACCCGATGACCGCAAGAGCCTGCAGCACGATCAACCAGATCACGGCCACTGTGCCCCAAAAACCGACGAAAAGCCCCCACGCCGGCCCCCTCATCGGATGGCTGAAAAGGGTGATCGAAACCGCGAGCAACAGCACTGTCCAGAGAAGCAGAAGCGAGTTACGTCCTTCGATCCAGTTGGCGTATTGGCTCACGAGCGAGCCCAGTAGCACGCCCGCTGAAGCGAAAGCCAAAGCGCTTGACCACCGAAACGGGTGCCCCCAGCGGCTCGCCAGACCGACGACGACAGGAAAGGCGAGAACTATGGAGATGACGAGCAGCCAGCCCGTCCAGCCCAACCAACGGCTCAATAGAAGAATCGCCACCACCACCGCGGCGAGATAACCGAAGACGCCCGTCCACCGCATTCGCAGCCGAGGTTAAAGCATCGGAGCCTGGCTGGAGGGTGTCGAATCGGGCGACGGCCATTCGTCGTATGGGTAACAGACCGAAATCAAAAGCAGGAGAAAAGAACAATGGCCAGGTACATCTTCCTTCAGTACGTCGATGAGTCGAAAGCGCCGAAGTACGGTTCACCCGAGCTGAACGCGCAGATCGACGCTTTCGCCAAATACCTCGACGAGGTAAAGGCGGCCGGGGCGTTCAAGGACGGCGACCCCTGCCAGCCGTCGGCAGCAGGCTTCAGCGTGAGCGTCCGCGACGGTCGAACGAAAACCAGCGATGGGCCGATGCACGCTCAGTCGCCATGGCTCAACGGCTACTTCGTCCTGGACTGCAAGGATAGGGCTGAGGCGGAGGCCTGGGCGGCCAAGAATCCCGCGGCGCATGGCGGCACCGTCGAAGTTCACCCGATTCTGTCGCTGTAACCTGGCGCCGCGTGCGCGCGGCCCTGGCCGTGCGCATCCGAAAGCGCGGTCACCACAGCCTCATCTGGGCCTCGTCAGGGGCAACGCGGGCGTCGGCAGGCTCTACGAGCGGATGGGCCGACGATCGTCCTTGTGGAAAAGGCGTCGTGGGCCTTCGGTGTCGACCACGTGATATATCTCCGGCCGGACCTTGCCGCTCTGACCCGCGCACCTTACAATCCCGCCGATGACGAGCGTCGGTGACAGCTTTGCGTGGCCGTTCCAGGATCCAGGCTGGTTCGGCAAGATGATCATCCAGGGCCTGATCGGAATCATCCCGATCGTCGGCTGGATCGCCATGGTCGGCTGGTTCTTGTTGATCCTCGACAACTACCGCGCCGGCCGGCGCGAATTGCCTCCTGCCGGTTTCCATCTCGAGCGCGGGATCGGGCTCTTCGTGGTGTTCTTGGTCTACGTGATCGTCTTTTCGCTCCCGGGCGCACTCCTCACCGGGATCGGCAACCGAAACGACAGCGCCGGGCTGGCCGTGCTTGGGCAGCTGATCGGGTTCGCTCTCAGCTTGCTTCTGGCCTTCTTGGCCCCGGCGATCATCCTGCACACCTACCGCACCGGCATCGCGGGCGGATTCGACGTCAACTCGGTCTGGCAGACGGCATCCACCCACACATCGACCACCGTGATCGCCGGCTTGCTGATCTACGTGGCCCGGCTCATCGGCGGATTGGGCGTGATCCTGTGCTGCGTCGGATTGCTGTTCACGATCCCCTACAGCGTGGCGATCACGGCGGGAATCGTGGCGTGGTACGAACGCGAAATCGCCGGCGGCCCGGCGCCATTAGGTCCCGCAGCCCCGACCACGACCTAGCCTCCACCTCACGTCTCCGGGGGCCAGCTACGGATCAACTCCTGGCTACCGCGCAGGAATTTAGACGTTTCGTCGTTTATTCATTTAGCGGTACCACCACCCTGGAGGCAACTTGGCAGCAATACATCGCAGAAACATCGTCGCAACGCTCATGAAATTGGTCTGGACAGGCAGACGCTCGGCGTCGCTGTCGCCCGGTCCGGGCTGCACGTGCGAAAGCTGCGTGCAGGCCTGGGACCGGCACCAGGTCGAAAACGCCTCGCGGCCAAGCGAAACTCGGCGGCTGCGCCCGGGCCTCTACTGATCCGCTGTTAGCCCACTATCGACCCCAGCACCGCGACGTTGCTGAGGGAGGTGAAGGCCAGGCAGATCGTGACCGCCTGCACGGCGACGAGCGAGACCTGGAAGGTGAGTCGCGAGAAACGGCGCGGGTCTGACCGCGCCTTGTGGGCCGCCGCGAGCAACGCGGCCGCCGCGGCCGCGACGATCATCACCTTGAATACCCAGAAAAGGGCGACACCGCCGACCTCTAGCATCTGTGCGCTGATCGGCATCGCCTCGACGGCTCCCCGGGCCCGATCGATCGCGGTGGTCAATGTGTCAGTCGCCTGGCCCAACAGCAGACCGCTCCACAGCAAGGCCCGCCTGACTTCCACTTAGGTACAACGCGTTGAGCTGTTGGCCTGGCTTCAAACAATGCGTTGCGTTTCGTCGTCATATTTGTGCTGCCCAGGCGACGCATCGTCCGGGTCGATGTCCGGAGGTTGGCGTTCCTAATTTGGAGGTGCCGACTCAGATGGATACAGGAACCCTTATCACGATCCTCGTGGTTGCCCTCGTGGTCTTCGTCTTGCTCTTCCTGATGCGCGCCGCCGGCGTCGGCGGCCGCAGGCCGAAGCTGCGGCCGCTGCCCGCCGAATCGCGGGACCGTTACATCAGCGAGTGGGATGAGATCGAGACTAAGTTCGTCGACGCGCCTGAGCAGGCCGTTCGCGAAGCGGAGTCGCTCGTCATGTCGATGCTGCGCGAGCGCGGGCATCCGCTCACAGAGCGTGACCTTCCGGACGAAGTGCGGCGCGCGCACAAGCTCGGCTACTCGTCTCGGGACAAGACCGAGGGGATGCGCCAGGCGTTGCTCCACTACCGCGCGGTGATGGAGCGGATGATCGGCTCGGTTGCCCCGACGACCCGCGAAGAGCGCCGCCGGGAGATGGCCTAACTCCACTTACAGGGCGGGTGCGGTCACCTTTGGCCAGACGTCGCTGACCGACGAGAGGCGCGACGTGATCTCTGACGCGCCCGCGATGCTGTAGATGTAGGTGACTCCGGTCGGCGTCGGCTGGCCGCCGAAACACGTCGAGCATGCGCGCTCGCCGAAATACCAGACGAGGTCGTTGGTCAGGAACCTGGCACCAGATCGACCGGCCGGCAGCGTCCGCGACACGCTGTTGGCCTGCACGCTGTAGAAGCCGATCGCGCCCAGCCCGCCGGCGACTCTGTACACGTAAGCGATCCATCGTCCGTCGGGCGACTGATGCGGCCGGACCCAGTGCAGGGACGTCATTGACGTGGCCCCTGCACTCGCGTCCCAGCGGCGCACGTTGCCAGGCCCATCGCGGAAGAAGAGCCGGCTGGGCAGCGATGCCCAGACCGCCATCGTCACGCCGGAAGTCGAATAGACGAGCGAACCGTCGCTCGCGCGGCGGACCTGGTCCGGTGCCGTGGCACCGCTGCCCCCGGTGTGAAAGGTCTGGAAGTAGGCGATGTACTGCCCGTCGGGCGAAAAGCTGAGAAAGCTGTCGTCCTCGTCTGGGCTGATCCCGCGGCCAGGCGCTGCCGGCAGCGTGGCCAGCACGCGATTTCCTGACGGACCGACGAGACGCCAATTGTTGTTATCGAGATAGGTGAGCGATCGGCCGTCGGGGCTGAACGCGTACTGTCCCGCGTCGAACCCGCTCGTGTACGTCGCCAGGACCGTTGCCGTGCCGCCGCTCAGGTTGGCGGTGGCGATCTGGTTGTCTGACGTTTCGTAGGCGACGGTTGACGCGCTGACGAATTGCGGCGCGAGCGCCGCCGCGTCGAATGTGCAGAGGTTTCGCGCGTGCGCCGGGTCCTGGATATCGCGCACCACGACGGTGGCGTCGCCGGCCACGGTGCCGATCACCAGATTGTCGCCCGCGGGGACGGCCGCCGCGCAGTGGACCAAGGATGCCACGCCCGTGGTCGGGCTCGCGATCGGCGAGGTGTCAGCCGATGGAGTTGCGGTGGTCGAGGATGGCGACGGCGTGTGAGAGCCGGTAGGCGTAGAGCCGCCGCAGGCACTGACGAGAAGCGCGAAGACCAGGATCAAGCGCGACGCGCGCACGCGGTAACACTAGCGGTCGATCAGCTGAACGGCCCTGCGGGTTGGCAACTTTTCACGATCGTGTAGAGAGATTGTCGCCGCCCCTCAGATCAACTCGCATCGATCCGAGCGATCGCGATACGCCTGGCCGCGGCGTCGGTGCTGGTGCCGTCGCGTTCGGCTCTTTGCAAGATCCCGTAGACCGCATCGCCGACGGCGGCGAGCCTGGCGTCGAGGACCTCGCGTGTCCAGTGCTGTTCCTCGAGCCCGCCGCCGTGGAGCACACCGCCCGCGTTGATCACGAAATCGGGCGCGTAGACGATGCCACGCTCGCGTAGCCGATCCGCGTCCTCTGCGGTCTCGAGCTGGTTATTGGCTCCGCCGGCGATCACACGGCAGCGAAGCGTCGGGATGGACCGCCGGTTGATGATGCCGCCAACCGCGCATGGGGCCAGCACGTCGCATTCGGTCCCGAGCGCGGAATCCGGTGGGACGACCTGTATGCCCTTCTCGCGAAGAATGGCGAGGCGTTGCGCATCGACGTCGGTCGCGATCACGGTTGCATCAGCCTCCATGAGCAGGTCGATGAGGTGGCCGCCGACGCCGCCCGCGCCCTGCACGAGGATGCTGCGCCGGCTCAAGTCGTCGGAGTCGAAAACGTAGCGGCACGCCGCGCGAATCCCGTGCAAGACGCCGACGGCGGTGTCGGGTGCGGTATCACCGGATCCTCCCGCGGCCTCGGTGCGGCAGAAGACATATGGCGTGACCTCTGCGATCACGTCCATGTCCAGTGCGGAGGTGTTCATGTCGGGCGCGGCGCTGTACAGGCCACCGAGGGAGTTGATGAATGCGCCGTATTCGCGAAGCAAGCGGCGCCGGGCTTCGCCCTTGGGGATCTCCGGCGTCGGCAGGGCGATCACAGCCTTGCCGCCACCATGCGGGAACTCAACGCTCGCGAATTTCAAGCTCATCGCCTCGGCGAGACGCATGCCGTCGGCGAGCGCGTCCACGATGCGTGGGTAGTGCTTCATCCGCGTACCGCCCGCGGCGGACCCAAGCCGGGTTGAGTGAACGCATATGAACATCCACGTGTCGGTCTCGCGGTCGCGATGCATCGACACAGACTCGCCGTCCCACTTCGCGAGGAGGTCTTCCACGACCTCCAGTCTATTTAGGCCGCCTTTGGATGCTCGACCACGGCGAGGACCCTCGGCGCGACGAACCTTGCAGTGCGGACCACGCCACCGGTGCGGGTGAGCTCACGAACCTCCACTGTCGTGCGCGAGCTGCGGACCTCCACTGTGCGTCCGGCGCGAGTCGCTTCGACCACATACTCGCGCGATGAACCGCCGCCGGCGTCGACCAGGACCTCGACGAAATCTCCCTTTGCCATACGTCTTTGTTATGCCCAATTCGAACCGAATTCATGCGTTCTATCTACAGGGACATGCCCTATTCGGGGCCTAAGAAGTAGCCCATGCGGCGTGGCGTGCGCGCCAGCTGCGCGACCAGGAAGTTGGGTTGCCGCCCATGCTCCTCGGCGGTCTCCTTCTCGATCATCGCCCGCCTGACCACCGCCGCCCCCCACGACCGGAACGGCTCGGGCGGGAACGTCATTGCCTTGGCATTGACCATGGGCAGGCGCACGTTGTCACTGTCGGCGCCGGTGATCAGGTCCGCAAGGACCTGGCCCGCGAGATGCGTCGGTGCGACGCCATTGCCCGTGTAGCCGGCGGCATAGTAGACGCTCGAGTCGCCGACGCGGCCGAACGTCGGCAGGTGGGTCGGCGAAACATCGATGGGGCCGCCCCAGGCGTCCTCGATCGGGACGCCGGAGAAGCTCGGAAACATCAGGCGAAAGCCCTCTGCGGTCTCCGCGACCGCCCGCGCGTCGTGCGTGAACATATCGTCCACCGATCGTCGCGCCCGGCCTCCGCCGCCGCCGAACGCGACCCGGCCGTCGCGTGTGGTGCGGAAGTAGCGCAGCGACGTGCGGAAATCGGTGATCAGCTCGCCGCCGGTCCAGCCGATCTCCTCGAGCTTTTCCGGCGCGGGAGCGGTCATCACGATGTAGCTGCTCCACGCCACGAGCTTGCGACTCAGCTGCGGCCAGCCGATACCCCAGGCGTTGACCGCGAGCACGGCATGCGATGCGTCGACCCGTCCCCGCAGCGTCACCGCCGTGGTGCCGTCGAGCCGAGTCACACGCGTTCCTTCGTGGATGATGACGCCACGCTCGAGGACGACCCGCCGGAGTCCGCGCGCGAGCCGCGCCGGCTGCACGGAGGCGCCGTCTCGCATGAAGGCGCCCGCGCGAAATGCGGGCGAAGCGCACCGCGCCTGGACCTCAGCGGCGCTCAGCTCGTAGAGCTCCTCCGTCGCACCCACCTCGCGCGCGAGGGCGACCATCTCGTCGCGTGCACGCTGATTTGCTTCAACAGTGATCGCGTACATGTAGCCGCTGCGCCGGTACCAGGCGTCGATGCCGTTGCCCTCGCAGAACTTTCCGATCGAATCGATGCTGGTTGTGATCGCCCGGCATGCTTTGACCGCGCCTTCCACGCCGTAAAGCGTCACGAGGCCATGGAGCTCGTCCCACCACCCGCTCGCGAATCCCCCGTTGCGTCCGCTCGGACCGCCGCCGCAGATGTCCTGCTCGAGGATGGCGATGCCGAGGTCGGGGTTGCGCTCGTGCAGGAAATACGCGGTCCACAGACCTGTGAATCCGCCGCCCACGATGACGACGTCTGCCTTGATGTCCTTGTTGAGAGGTGGGCACTCGGCCCCCGGGTCCTGCGCAAGCGCGTCGCGCAGCCACCAGCTCCGTTGGTTGCCCGGCGTGAGGGCGAGCCCGGTCAGGTGGAGGCGGTCGGTGCCCGTCCGCATGGCGCTAGTCTGGCGCCGTGAGGTTGGACGTGTACACCATCGTCCTGCTGCGCCGGCCGAAGGACGCGACCGAGATGAGCGAACGCGAGCTCGAGGCACTGCAACGGGATCACCTGGCTTTCAACGCCCGGATGCGCGAGGCTGGCCATGCCTTGGTCAGCGGGCCGTTCGCGGATCAGCCGGACGAATCGTGGCGTGGCATCAGCATCTTCCGAACGTCGGTCGAGCAAACGCGCGTCCTGGTGGCGAACGACCCCTCAGTTCGGGCGGGAAGGCTCGAGGTCGACGTTTTCACCTGGCTGATGCCGGCGGGTAGCCTGGGTGACCGCCCGGCGGCCACGATCGAGGAAGATTGAGACATGAATTTCAGCCTGAGCGTCATCCTCGTCATTCTTGCCCTGGTCGCCTTTGTCCTGGCCGCGATCGGCTGGACGTATCGCAAGACCGACCTGATCGCGGTCGGCCTGGCCCTGTGGTCGCTGTCCTTCCTCATTAGCCGGTTGTCGCACCTGAGCCTTGGCACGATCATCTTGCTGCTCGCGTTCCTGGCCTTCGTCGCCGCGGCGGTGGGCTGGCGCTACCGCAAGCTCAACCTGATCGCGATTGGGCTGGGGTTGTGGACTCTCTCAGCGGTGGTGGGCTAAGCGCTAGCGGGCGGCCGGGACTCTCGCGATGCCGCCCCCACCCGTAAGCCGGGCGGCGATCACCACCGGAATGACGGTGATCAGGATGACGAACGACACGACCACATTGACCTCCGGCAGCAGAACGCCATGGCGGATCTGGCCGTAGATCCAGATCGGCAGGGTGCTTTGCGAGCCCGCGGTGAACGTGGTCACGATGACCTCGTCGAACGAGAGCGCGAACGCCAGCATCCCGCCGGCGACGACAGCCGTTGAGATCAGCGGCAGCGTGATGTCGCGAAACGCCTGGAATCCGTTGGCCCCGAGGTCCATCGCCGCCTCCAGCAGCGAGCCCTGAGTGCGACGCAGACGCGCGAGGACGTTGTTGTAGACGACCACGATGCAGAAGGTCGTGTGGCCGACGACGATGGTCAAGAGCGAAAGAGAGATTCCGTTGAAGCTGAAAAACGCGTTCAGCGCGATCCCCGTGATGATGCCTGGTAGGGCGAGCGGCAGCACGAACAGCAGGCTGATGACCTCGCGGCCGAAGAACGCGGTGCGGTGAATGGCGAACGCCGCGCAAGAACCCAGCACGAGCGCGATCACGGTGGCTGTGAGGCCCGCCTGGAGAGAGACGACGAGCGCCGCGCGAACGTTCTCGTCAGCCCATGTGGCGCCGAACCACTTGGCGGTCAGGCCTGGGATCGGCCAGCTCTGGATGTTGGACGTGTTGAACGCGTAGAAGAAGATGAGGAGGATCGGGATGAACAGGAAGAGCAGGATCAGGACCACCCAGACCCGCAGCACCATCCGCGTCCAGAAACCTTCCACGTCCTAGAGAGCCTCGAACGCGCCCAGGCGGTACGCGATGAAAAGGTAGACGGCCATGATCCCAAGCGGAACCATCGATAGGGCCGCGGCAAATGGGATGTTGTTGGCGATCCCGACATTTGCGTAGACGACGTTGCCGATGAACGTCGAGCTGGCTCCGCCGACCAGGATCGGGGTGATGTAGTCGCCGAGCGTGAGTGAGAACGTGAAGATCGACCCCGCGACGACACCGGGGGCGGCCAGGGGTAGGACCACGTCGCGCAGTGTCTGCCATCTTCGCGCGCCCAGGTCCGCCGACGCCTCCATCAGCGACTCCGGCACGCGCTCCAGCGCCGCGTAGACCGGGATGATCATGAATGGCAGCCAGATGTAGGAGAACACCAGCCACATGGCCGTGTTCGTGTAGCCGATGTTGGCGGGGGGCAGGCCGATCGACTGCAGGCTCCAGTTCAGGACCCCGCTGTGGTTGAGGATGAGGATCCACGCGTACACGCGCGCGAGGTAGCTCGCCCACAGCGGCAACAGGACCGCGGCGAAGAGCAGCGTCTGCACGCGACGCGTGGCGACGCGAGCCATGAAGTACGCGAACGGGAAAGCGAGCACTGCGTCCGTCGCCGTGACCAGGGTCGCGATCCCGACGGTCCGGCCGATGATCGACCAGTACGTCGAGTCGGTGATGATGATCCGGAAGTTGTCGAGGTTCCACGACTGCACGATCTGCGTCGTGAAGGGGTCGATGGTCCAGAACGCGGTGATCAGGAGCGTGACCAACGCCGCGAGGTAGATGACCACGAACCAGCCGACCGGAGGCGTGAGCAGGACCAGTGGCCGCAGCCATGGCACACGCCAGAAAAGGGATTGAGCGCCGGCGGCCCCGCCCCCTTTGGGACGAGGCCGCCTGACAGTCTCTACGGACGACAACCTAACCCTTGATCGAGGTCCAGGCTGTCACCCACGTGACGTACGGGATACACGTCTTGCTGCCGTTGCCGCAGTCGGCGAGCGGGGTCTTCCAGAACTTGATGGTGTCGAAGTAGGCGGCGCCGGTTTCGTCGGCGTGGTACTGGTGGCAGCTGCCGGCCTGCTGGGCCTCCATCTCGGCACAAGCCTTCGAGTTCACCGGCGTCTCACCGAACGAGAGAGCCTGCATCGCCTGCACCTTGGGGGTGCTGACCCACTTGGCCCACATGTACGCGCAGTTGGGATGGGTCGCCTTGGTGGCGAGCATCCACGTGTCGGCCCAGCCGGTGGCGCCTTCGCTGGGGATGGTGTCGTCAACCGGGGCTCCCGCGGCCTTCAGCTGGATGGTCTGGTATGGCCAGGCCGCGCCGACCTGAACATCGCCGTTCTGGAAGAGGCTGATCTCGTCGGTGGCGAGGCCCCAGTACTTCTTGATCAGCGGCCGCTGCTGCTTGAGGAGGGCGACCGTCGCGTCGAACTGCTTCTGCGTCAGCTCGTAGGGGTCCTTGATCCCCAAGCTGGGCTGGGTCTTGCTTAGGTAGAGAGCCGCGTCCGCGATCTGGATGGGGTTGTCGGGAACGGTGATCAGGCCACTGTTGGCCGAGTCGTAGATGACCTGCCAGCTCGTCGGCTTGTTCGGAAACTTCTTCTTGTTGTAGAGGAGCGTGTTCGGACCCCATTGCAGGGAGATGCCGTAGTGGATGCCGTTGATCGTGTTGTACGGAGGGCCCTTGAAGTAGTTGTCGAAGTTCTGCCAGTCCGGGATCAAGTCCCTGTTCATCGGCTTGACGTCGCCGCCGTAGATCAGCCGCAGGTCGGCGTCGCCGGAGGCCGAGACCATGTCCCACTGGCCGCCGCCGCCGTCCTTCATCAGGCTGACCATCTCGTCTGACGATCCGGCCGGGTGCAGGTTGAGCTTGCAGCCGGTCGCCGCCGTGAACGGGTTGGCCCATGACTTGTCGGCGTAGCCGTCCCACAGGACGAGGTTGAGCTGGCCTTCGCCGGCGCCGATAGACGTCTGGGGTTTCATCGTTGCGGTCGGCGGCTGCTCCTGCGTGCTGCCGGGCGTGGTCCCGGTCGAACCGCACGCGGTCAGGACCACCGCGGCGGCCGCTGCAAATGCACCGAACTTCATCGCGCTTCCTTTACCTCCCGTTGTCCGAGAACGTATGTCTGATCGGGCGTCCAGGCCAGCCGTACAGGCCGGCCTTCGAACTTCTGGGCGTCGCCCAAAGCGTCCATATTCTGACGTACCGCCACGAGTTGCTCCCCACGGTCGAGGCGCACCAGATAGCGCGTGCTCACGCCGATGTAGATGACCTCTTCGACCTGGCCTCGCTCGACGGTCATGCCTGGTTCGGCCTGCTCTCCCGCGGCCAGCATCCGGATCTTCTCCGGGCGGATGACGAACCGCACGCCGTCCCTCAGGAGCACGTTCGAGATGCCGATGAACCCGGCCACGAACTCGGTCGCCGGCTGTTCGTACACCTCGACGGGCGGGCCGATCTGCTCGATCTGGCCGTTCGACATCACGGCCATGCGATCGCTCATGGTCAGCGCCTCTTCCTGGTCGTGGGTCACGTATACGAAGGTGATCCCAACCTCCTTCTGGATCTGCTTGAGCTCAATCTGCATCTCCTGCCGGAGCTTGAGATCGAGGGCGCCAAGCGGCTCGTCAAGCAAGAGGACCTCGGGTTCATTGATCACCGCTCGGGCGAGGGCGACCCGCTGGCGCTGCCCGCCTGAGAGCTGGTTCGGGCGCCGGTGGCCAAGCCCGCTGAGCCGGACCATCTCGAGTGCCCGCTGCACCCTCCTCTCGCGCACTTGTCGCGGCGCGCCTTTGATGCGCAGTCCGTAGCCGATGTTCTGGGCCACGGACATGTGCGGAAACAACGCGTAATCCTGGAACACCGTGTTGGTATCACGTGCGTACGGCGGAAGGTTGGTCACATCGCGGCCGCCGAGCTCGATGCGGCCCACGTCGGGGCGCTCGAAACCGGCGATCAGCCGCAGGAGCGTCGTCTTGCCCGAGCCCGAAGGTCCGAGCAGCGTGAAGAACTCGCCCTCGTCGACGACGAGGTCGACGCCCGCCACGGCGACGACCTGGCCGTAGCTCTTGCGGACGCCCCGGATTCTTAGTGCGGGTTTCTTTTGTTTTGGAGGCTCAGCCTCAGTCAAGCGACGCCATCACATGCTTGATCTGCGTGTATTCCTCGAGCGAGTACACGGACATGTCCTTGCCGTATCCACTCTGCTTGTACCCGCCGTGCGGCATCTCGTTGACCAAGGGGATGTGCGTGTTGATCCACACGGTGCCGAACTGAAGCTTGCGCGCCATGCGCAGGGCGCGGCCGAGGTCGCGCGTCCACACCGAGGCGGCCAGGCCGTACTCGACGCCGTTTGCCCACTGCAGCGCCTGCTCTTCGTCGCTGAACCGCTGCACGGTGACGACCGGCCCGAACACTTCTTTGTTCACGATCTCGGCGTCGGGGCCGGGCGGAACCAGCACGGTCGGCTCGTACCAGGAGCCCGCCTTCTTGATCCGCGCGCCACCGGTCAGCATCTGTGCGCCGGCCTTACGAGCGCGGTCGACGAAACCGGAGACTCGGGTCAGCTGCTCCTCCGTGACGAGCGGGCCCATCTCGGTATCGTCGGCCAGCGGGTCGCCGACCTTGATGTGGCTGACCACCGGCACGAGGTCGCCGAGCAGCTTCTCGTGGATGTGGGGGCCCGCGATGACACGCGTGGCCGCAGTGCAATCCTGGCCCGCGTTGAAATAGCCGCCGATCTTGATCCACTCCACGACCTTCTCCAGATCCGCGTCGTCGAATACGACGACCGGCGCCTTGCCACCGAGCTCCAGGTGGACGCGTTTCAAGGTCGAGGCTGCGTTGCGCGCGATCTCTTTGCCCGTGGCGACGTCCCCGGTCAGCGACACCATCCCAACCCCAGGGTGGCGCACGATGCCGGCGCCGACAGGCTCGCCGTCGCCGGTGATCACGTTGAGGACGCCCGGCGGAAAGATGTCCGCCGCCAGCTCTGCAAGCTTGAGCGCGGTCAGCGGTGTCCACTCCGACGGCTTGAGGACGACGGTGTTGCCGGCCGCCAGGGCGGGACCGAGCTTCCACGTCGCCATCATCAGCGGGTAGTTCCACGGCGCGATCGATCCGACAACGCCGATCGCTTCCCGGCGCAGCATGCTGGTGAAGCCCTGCATGTACTCGCCGGTCGCGCGGCCCTCGAGCGTGCGCGCGGCGCCCGCGAAGAAGCGGAAGCAGTCCACCGTGGGCGGTATCTCCTCCGACTTCATCGCCGCGAGCGGCTTGCCCACGTTCTCCGACTCGATTTGCGCAAGCTCGTCGGCGTTCGCCTCGATGGCATCGGCGAGCTTGAGCATCCGCTCGCTGCGTTCGCGAGGCGTCGTGTCAGACCACCCACCGTCGAAGGCTTTGCGCGCAGCGGCCACCGCGCGGTTTACGTCCTCGTCGGTGCCCTTGGGCACGTGGGCGATCACCTTCCCTGTGGCGGGGTTGACGATCTCCTGGGTCTCGCTGCCGGTTCCCGGCGTCCATTTGCCGCCGATCAACATCTCCTGGCGTCGCAAAGTCGTGCTCATAGCCCCCTCCTTGGGTTCAGCGGCCGGCGGCGACTTCTCCGACCGCCGCGCCGAGTATGTCCAGGCCTTCCTCCAGCTGCTCGTCCGGGATCGTCAGCGGCATCAGTGTGCGGACGACGTTGTGGTGCATGCCGCAGCGCAGGATGATCAGCCCTTTGTCACGCGCCGCGGCCAGGATCTTCGCGGTCTCCTTGTCCGCCGGCTCTTTGAGGTCCTGCTCGGCCGCCCAGCTCTGCATGCGCTCTTCCACCACGGATCCGATCCGTGCGGCGCGCTGCGGAAGTTTCTCATCGCGCATGACGTCCATCACCGCGAGTCCGGCGGCGCAGGCGACGGGATTGCCGCCGTATGTGCCACCGAGGCCGCCCGGGTCGGGCGCATCCATCACCTCGGCGCGGCCGACGACCGCGGACAGCGGAAAGCCGGCGGCCAGGCTCTTGGCAACGGTGATGAGGTCAGGCTCGACGGCTGAGTGCTCGATGGCGAAGAACTTACCGGTGCGGCCGAAGCCGGTCTGGATCTCGTCGGCGATGAGCATCATGCCGTGCTGCTGGGTCAGCTCACGCAGCCGGCGCATGAAGTCGAGTGGCGCCGGAACGAAGCCGCCTTCACCCAGCACCGGCTCGATGAGGATCGCGGCGACACGCTTGGGCGAGATCTCAGCCTCGAGCAGGTTGTCGAGGTCGGCCAGCGCAGCTTCTGTGTTCCAGCCGCGGTACTCATAAGGAAAGTGCGTCTGATAGATCTCGGCCGCGTAGGGACCAAAGTCCTGCTTGTAGGGCTGGACGCTGCCGGTGAGGCTGAGCGCGAGCAGCGTGCGGCCGTGGAACCCGCCACGGAAGCTGATCACGCCGGGGCGGCTCGTCGCCGAGCGCGCGATCTTGACAGCGTTCTCGATCGCCTCGGCGCCGGTCGAGAAGAAGACCGCCTTCTTCGCGCCGCCGATCGGCGCCACCTCGCACAGCCGCTCGGCGAGCCGGAGGTATGACTCGTAGTGGACGACCTGGAAGGAGGTGTGGGTCGCGCGCTCGAGCTGCTCCTGCACCGCCCGCATCACACGGGGATGAGCATGGCCGACGTTCATCACGCCGATGCCGCCGGCGAAGTCGATGTACCGCTTGCCGCTGACGTCCCACAGCTCCGAGCCCTTTGCCCTGTCGGCGGTGATGGGGTGGGCGCTGGTGATCCCGCGCGGGATGTACTTTGAGCGCAGCTCGGCGAGCTCGGCTTCAGTGGAGTGCGAGACCGTCACGCGGCCATTCAAGCAGATACGATCCGGGCCTGGTGGAAGGGGCTCGCGCGGCCGTCGAGCGGCTGTGGCCGGGACGTTCGGCGACTGTGTCGGAACTCGGCGGCGGGATCACCAACCGCAACTTCAAAGTGGACGTGGACGGCGAGGTTTTCGTCCTCCGGATGGGCGGAGCAAAGACCGAGCTGCTGGGCATCGATCGAGCCGTGGAGTACGCGGCCGGCAGGCGCGCGTTCGAGGTCGGGGTGGGGCCGGAGGTCGTTCATTTCGAACCTGCGGAAGGCTGGCTTGTGTCGCGGTTCATCGACGGACGGCCGATCTCGCTCGAGGAGATGCGCAGACCCTCAACTCTGACAAGAGTTGCATTCGCGATGCGGGCGTTTCACGACGCGCCACCCATACCTGGACGCTTCAACGCATTGGCGATTGTGGACAGCTATCGTGCAACCGCCGAAGCGCACGGCGTTGCGATCCCCGCGGAATTCGCGCCAGCGCGGGCGATCGCAGAAAGGATCCGCGGAGCACGGGGCGCACAGCCAAAGGTTCCATGTCACAACGACCTTCTGAACGGCAACTTCCTCGATGATGGGTCGGTCCGGATCGTGGATTGGGAGTACGCCGGGATGGGCGACCGATTCTTTGACCTGGCGAACTTCTCGGTGAACCACGAGTTCTCGGTCGAGGACGACCGGCGGTTTCTCGCGGCGTATTTCGGCGCCGAGCGCGAGAGCGACGTTGTTGCCGTGCGTTTGATGCGGTACATGTCCGATTTCCGTGAGGCGATGTGGGGTGTGCTGCAGAGCGGGATCTCGGACCTCGATTTCGACTTCAACGGCTACGCCGCCAAACACTTCGCCCGGATGGAAGCCAGCGCTGGGGAGCTGCAACTAAACACGTAGCCGCCGCATCTAATCGGCATGAACGCAACAGACACTCCAGCAACGTTTCGGCATGGACCCCTCTATTTCGCAGGTGTGGCGGCGCTGCTGCTCGGGGCGGTTGCCCTCGGAGCTCTCTTCCTCGTTCATCCCAACCGAGCGCTGACGCCAGTAGCCCAGGCTCCCGCGGCGTCACCAACCCCAAGCCAGGCCGACGAGCCGGCCGCCGCGCCCGTCGCCAGCGTGATGCCATTCCAGTGCAGCGCTTCGACGCTGTCGGCAACCGGCGCACCCGCCGTGGCGGCGATTGACGCCGTCCGCACCGGCAGCCACCCCGGATACGACCGCCTGGTCGTGCAGTTCTCGGGCCGGCAGCCGGGCAGCATCGAGTTGCGGCCGCAGCCGACGTCCAAATTCCTCGGCTCGCCACGCGGAGACACGATCACGCTGGCCGGCGGCCAAGGTCTGGTCGCGCTTGTCCGCGGCGCCGACATGCACACCGCGTACAGCGGCGCGCGCGCTTTCAAAACCGGCTATCCGGGCCTTCGCGAGACGCGAGTGATCGAAGACTTTGAAGGCCAGGTGATGCTTGGCCTCGGGGTCGCGGGCAGCAACTGCTACCGCGCGTTCATCCTCGGCAACCCGGTCCGCCTGGTGGTCGACATCCAGACGAGCTAGCACTAGCCCGGCGGGTGATCAAAGGCGGCGAAGTCACTTGACCTCGCCGCCTCTACGTTTGAAGATGCTCGCCATGGCTCAGCAACCGCCGCCGTCGAACGTGGGTCAGGTCTCCGGCGATGGCAGATGGCGGTGGGACGGCCACCAGTGGGTGCCCAACACCCCGGTGCTCGCGGGCGGCGGATACATGGTGCCCGCGCAGCCCGGCGCGCAGCCCGGCGCGCTGGTCGTCGCGCCCAAGAACCCGGCGGTCAGCCTGATCGTGTCGTTCTTTTTGCCTGGCGTGGGGTCGATCATCAACGGCGACACCAACCGCGGAATCCTGATCCTCGCCCTATACCTCGTCAGCGCGCTTGCAATCATTGTCTTGATCGGGATCCCGTTTGCGATCGGGATCTGGATCTGGGGCATGATCGATGCCTACCAGGGCGCGCAGGCCTGGAATCGCGCGCACGGGATCCTCAGCTAGGCCTCCCTCTCCCGGATAGATGCTCCTATGTCAAGCCGCTGCCGTAGTGGGTACAGCGAGCCGCTCCAAACGATCCAGCCGGAGGCGTCTGTAGACCTCATCTGAGAGCTGGCGCCGGAGTGAGCGGATGGCTTCAGTC
>Ga0209161_10001867_pt1 | contig 17352 bp, 15 predicted proteins | sample GraSoiAngelo_155_FD_186169 | JGI IMG/M metagenome (GOLD analysis project Ga0209161, IMG submission 186169) | Grasslands soil microbial communities from the Angelo Coastal Reserve, California, USA - 14_1009_13_30cm (SPAdes) (version 2) | ecosystem: Environmental > Terrestrial > Soil > Grasslands... | reverse complement strand
CGAACACGAGCCCGAATTTCGGGCTCGCGATTGCATCGCTGGTCGTGCCGGAGTTGCCCGGATGATCGCCGTCGACGCGGAACCGATATCGGTCGCCCCGCAGTCCAGCCACGCTGCGTAACCATGGGGTCCAGGCGATCGAGTTGAGGTAATAGACGCTCGTGCTCGTTTGCAATACCCGATCGCTGCGCACGGTTCCGACGCGCTGGCGCGCCACGGTATTGTGAAGGCCAACCTCGGCGATGTTGTCGTTCCTGAGCTGCAAGCCTGCCGTGTGCTCGATGTCGCGTCCGATCCACGGAGTGCGCCAGGCGTGAGACAGCTCGCCCCCGCTTACCGTGCGCCTGTCGACCTGCTCGATCTGGTCGCCGTTGACCGGATCGTTCAGGAAGAACGTGAAGTTCGAAAAAAGATTCAGCTGCGAATGGATGAGGTAGGCGTTCGCCCGCGTGGAGGAGGAAGCATCGCCCTTCACCCATTGAGTTGAAAGACTGTAGCGCGATGTGCGTCCCCCATCCGTGGCATCGACGGCGTCAAAGCGCCCGAGCTTGCCGAATTCCACCGCTCGCAGCGGAATCTGGTCGGTCGAGTTCCAGTGCGATGCGTAGGCCATTGCGGAGAGGGTGAGGCCGTTCTTGTCGTCTCCGTCTGCGTAGCGAAGAATTCCATTCAGCTTTCGCAGCTGTTCGGGATTGGTCCACGGACCATTGCCCTCGCCGATCTCCAGCATGCCAAGAAGATTGCCGCGCTCCACGGTCTGATTGCCGCCGAGCAGCGCTCGGCGGTACCCGTAGGAGCCCGCAGTGAGCTCGGAAAATCCGGCCGCCAACGAACGCTTCAGATGCACATGCGCGGCACCTGCCGCCGAAAAGTCTCCTTCGTCTGCGAAGTACGGACCTTTCCGATAGTGGATATGGTCGATCAACTCGGGAACCAGGAAATTGAGGTCGGCATAGCCTTGGCCGTGGCCATGGCTCGGTAGATTGACCGGCATGCCGTCCACATACACGGCGAAATCGGTGCCGTGATCCAGATTGAATCCTCGCAGGAAGTACTGATTGGCCTTGCCAACGCCGCTGTGCTGCGTGATGACCACTCCGGGGATGGTCTCCAGCACCTCTGCCGGCCGCAGCAAGGGCCGGCTTTCCAACTGCCGCTTGTCTATGGTGCCCTGGCTGGCGGCATCCGCGTCGCCCGGCAGACTGTCCTCATCGGGCGTCACAATAACTGTGGGGACAGCCTCGCGCCCCGGCAAACCGGCTGCCAGCAGGTTGAGCGGAACTGCCGCCGCGACAAGCAGACCTATTGCGCTGTTCTTCGTTGTTCTTGATCGCACACGGACAACATATCAGACTGGCGATCCGGATCACCAGCCGCTTCCAGGAGCTTCGCCATGCAATTTCCGAACGAGAGCAAGGCATACCGCGCAGCGCGCAACGATTTGCTGAAGGCTGAAATCAATCTGAGGCGGCAGATCGAAAAGGTCGCCGCCCTTCGCCGCTCGCTACCTGCCGGCGGCGAGGTGACCGAGGACTATGTGTTCGACAGCGAGCGCGGCAAGGTCAAGCTGTCGCAGCTTTTCGAGCGCGGAGCGACGCTTGTCGCCTACAGCTTCATGTACGGACCGAAGATGCAAACGGCCTGCCCGATGTGCACAGCGATGCTCGACGGCCTGAACGGCAACGCGCAGCATATCGGCCAGCGCACCAATCTCGTGGTGATCGCCAAGTCGCCCCTCGAGCGGATCCCCGAGGGGCGCGGCGCCGACTGGTATCCGAAGCTCAGCTACTAGTAGCCGAGCTCCAGGTCCACCACGTTGAGGAGCGGCCGGCCGCTGCGCAGCCGCTCGATGTTCTCGACGATCCTCGGCACCGCGGTGCGCGCATCGGTGAGCGCCGCCGCGTGCGGCGTGAGCGTCACCTTGGGATGCCGCCACAGCGCATTGTCCGCCGGCAGCGGCTCGGGCTCGAACACGTCGAGGTAGGCCTGCGCCAGGTGCCCCGAGTCGAGCGCCGCGATGAGCTCGCCGGCCACCAGGTGCCCGCCGCGCGCCAGGTTGATGACGCAGCCGCCCTTTTTGATGTTGCCTAAAACGCTCCCGTTCAAGATGCCTTTTGTCTGCAAAGTCAAAGGCAGCAGGCAGACGAGCGCATCGCTCATGGAAGCGACGCTATGAAGATCGGTAGAGCACTTGACGCCCTCGATCGCTTTCGGGCGCCGGCTCCAGCCGGCGACATTGAAGCCGAGCGCGAGGAGCTTGCGCGCCGCGTCGCTGCCGAGCTCCCCCAGCCCGAGCAGCCCGACGGTGCGATCGGCGGCGAGGAATTGCGTGTGCCGGTGCCAGCGGCGCTCGAGCTGCTGCGCGCGATAGGCGTAGTGGTGGCGATGCCAGTCCAGAACGTGCGCCAGCACCGTTTCCGACATCGCCGCCACCATGCCGGGATCGACCAGCCGGGCGAGCGGCACGCCTTTCGGCAGCGCCGGGTCGGCCAGCAGCTTCTCCACGCCCATCCAGAGCGACTGGATGAGTTTCACGCCGCGCAGGTTCTCCAGCGTGCCGGGCGGCGGCGTCGCGACCAGAGCGACGTCGACGGGCGCTGCAGGCCGCAGCAGGATGCGGTCTCGCGGCAGCGCGCGCTCGAGGAGCGGAATCCAGTGCTCGGCCTTCTCGGTTTCGCTGGCGAAGAGGATATTCACCGGTGCACGGGATGGTAGCATTCGCGCGTTCATGAAGCCGCCGTTTCGCGCCGACCATGTTGGAAGCCTTTTGCGCCCACCCGAGCTGCTGAAAGACAAATGCGATCGGGACATCCAGGACCGCGCGATCCGCGCGGTGGTGAAGAAACAGGAAGCGATCGGCCTGGAAGGCATCACCGACGGCGAATTGCGCCGCGCCTGGTGGCACCTCGATTTCCTGTCGCAGCTCGAGGGCGTGACGCTGCGCGAGAATCCCGGGCCGAAATTCGGCGGCACCGAGGAGCAGCCGCCGATTCCGACCGTGACCGGCAAGCTTCGCTATGCGAAGCCGATCATGGTTGAGGATTTTTCATTCCTGAGAGAAAACACCGGCAAAACGGCCAAGTTCACCATCCCCTCCCCATCCATGCTGCATCTGCGCGCTGGCCGAGCCGGGATTTCGCGGGCAGCGTATCCGGACCTGGAGGAGTTCTGGTCCGACGCGGCGGCGGCGTATCGCGCCGCGATTGCCGCTTTCGGGAAAGCCGGCTGCACGTACCTGCAGCTCGACGATGTCGCCTTCGCTTATCTATGCGACCCGAAGATCCGCGACAACTGCCGCAAGAACGGCGATGACCCGGGAGAGCTGCCTCGCGTCTACGCCGACACCATCAACCGCGCGCTCGAAGGCCGCCCCGCGGGAATGGCGGTGACCCTGCATACCTGCCGCGGCAACTTCAAGAGCGCCTGGGTCGCCGAAGGCGGCTACGCCCCGGTCGCCGAGGCGATGTTCTCGTGCCGGGTCGACGGCTTTTTCATGGAGTTCGACTCGGCGCGCGCCGGCGGCTTCGAACCGCTGCGCTTCGCCCCCAAGGGAAAGAAAGTGGTCCTTGGGTTGGTTTCAAGCAAGACGGGTTCTCTAGAAAAGATGGAACAACTGAAACGCAAGATCGACGACGCCTCGCGCTTCGTGCCGCTCGAAAACCTGTGCCTGTCGCCGCAATGCGGCTTCGCCAGCACGCATCACGGCAACCGGCTGTCGCAGGACGAGCAGTGGCGCAAGCTCGAGCGCGTGGTCGAAACCGCCAAGGGGGTCTGGAGATGAGCACCGAAAAGGAAATCCTCGCACTCGAGGACAGGCGCTGCGCGGCGATGGCCGCGGGAGATCTCGCGTCGCTCGAGAAGCTGCTGCACGACGAGCTGCTTTACACGCACTCCTCCGGAGTGATGGACACGAAGGCGAGCTGGCTGCTGTCGATGAAGTCCGGCAAGACGCGCTACAAATCGGTGAAATGCAGCGGCCAGCAGGTGCGCATCTTCGGCGACGTGGCGCTGGTGACCGGCAGAGGGCACATCGAGGCGGAGATCAACGGCCAGCCGAGGACGCTCAGGCTGATGTTCCTCAACGCCTGGGCGAAGACCCCGCAGGGATGGAAGTTCGTCGCCTGGCAGTCCGCGCCTCAGCCGGTGTGAGCGGGGCTTTCAAGGGCCGCCGCGAGGACGACCGGCTCCTGACCGGCGGCGGCCGCTACACGGCCGACCGCGATTTTCCGGGCCAGCTCTATGCGTGCTTCGTGCGGTCGGATCGCGCGCATGCAGAAATTCTTTCACTGACAAAAGAAAATGCATTGAAAAGTCCGGGCGTGGTAGCCGTTTTCACGGGCGAGGATACGGCGGATTTCAAGACGCCGCCGCCGATGGTCAGGTTTCCGGGACGCGCCGGAACCATGCTCAAGGTCCCGCACCGCGACATCCTCGCGCGCGGCCGCGTCCGCTACGTCGGCCAGGAAATCGCGCTCGTCGTCGCCACTTCGGCGCCGGCGGCGCAGGACGCCGCGGAGCGGCTCGACATCGAGTATCGCGAGCTGCCCGCCGTGGTCGGCGCGGAGGAAGCGCTCCAGCCCGGCGCGCCGCTCCTTCACGACGACATTCCGGGAAACCTGTGCTTCGACTACGAGTACGGGGATGAGAAGGCGACGGAGGAGGCATTCGCGCGCGCGGCGCACGTCGCCCGCCTGAAGCTCGAGTCGACGCGAGTCGCCGGCAACCCGATCGAGCCCAAGTCCTGCGTGGTCGCGTACGACGCCGCGACCGGCAGCTTCGACGTTTACGCGCCGACGCAGGGCATGTCGATGATGCGGCCGAACCTGGGAATCATCACCGGCACGCCGCTCGACAGGATCCGCCTGCACCACGGCGACGTCGGCGGCGGCTTCGGCATCCGCTCGCAGGCCTACCCGGAATACTGCGCGCTGATGCTCGCCGCAAGATCGCTCGGCAGGCCGGTGAAATGGGTCGGCACCCGCTTCGAGACCCTGGTGAGCGATCATCACGGCCGCGGCATAACGCTTAACGGCGAGCTCGCCCTCGACCGCGACGGCAGGTTCCTCGCGCTGCGGGTGCGCTGGGTCTGCAACATGGGCGCCTACCTGTCGCAGCCGGGGCCGCTGATCAACAGCCTCAATCCTTCGTTGCATGCGATCAACGCGTATCGCATCGCGGCCCTCCATGGCCGCCACAGGCTTGCGCTCACCAACACGACGCCGACGACCGCCTACCGCGGCGCGGGGCGGCCGGGCGTTTCCTATCTGGTGGAGCGGCTGGTCGACGAGGCGGCGCGGCAGAGCGGCATCGACCGCATCGAGCTTCGTCAGCGCAACCTGATTCCGAAGGAGGCGTTCCCGTACAAGACCCCGACCTCGACCTACGACAGCGGCGACCCGCCCGGGCTTTTGCACGAGGTTTTAAAGCAGTCCGACTGGGAGCGATTCGAAAACAGGCGTGAAGAGGCAAAGAAGCGCGGCAAGCTGCGCGGCATCGGCTGCGCGGTGTTCATCGAGCCTTCCGGCGGCGGCGCCATCACGAAAGAGGAGGCGGCGATCAAATTCGGTGCTTCGGGCGACGCCACGCTGTTCGCGCTCTCCGGCGCATCGGGGCAGGGCCACGAAACGGTGTATCCCGAGATCGTGGCCGAGATCTTCGGCATCGACGCCGGCAACATCGTCCTGCGCGCGAGCGACCCGGCCGGGCCGGCGTTGAGCGGCGGGGGCACGGTGGGCTCGCGCTCGACGGCATCGCACGGCGCAGCCCTCGCGGCGACCGCGCGCGAGGTGGTGAAAAAAGGCCTCGATCTTGCGGCGAAGCAGCTCGAAGTCGCCCGGGAAGACGTCGAATTTTCCGAGGGAAAATACCGCGTGAAGGGCACCGACCTGGCGATTTCGTTCGAGGAGATCGCCCGCCGCCACGCATCGAGCCTCGACACGCTGGGGAGCGTTCCGACCCCGATGACGTTCCCGGGCGGCGCGCATGTCGCGGAGGTCGAGATCGACCCGGAAACCGGCACGGTAGAGGTGCTGCGCTACGTCGCGGTCGACGACTGCGGCCGCGTCATCAACCACGTCCTGCTTGAGGGGCAGCTGCACGGCGGGATCCTGCAGGGCATCGGCCAGGCGCTGATCGAGCACTGTGTGTACGAGCCCTCGAGCGGGCAGCTGCTCACCGGCTCGTTCATGGACTACGCCATGCCGCGCGCGCACATGCTCGGGGAGGTGAAGCTGTTCGACAAGTCGGTCCCGGCGCCGGGCAACCCGCTCGGCGTCAAGGGCGTGGGCGAGGCCGGGACCGTCGGCGCGATCCCCAGCGTCGCCAACGCCGTGATCGACGCGCTGCGGCCGCTCGGCATCGATCAGCTCGACTTTCCCTACTCGCCGGCGCGCGTCTGGGCCGCGATCCGCGAGGCGAAAGGATGAATCTGCGCATCGACCTCTTCAACCACGTGATGCCGCCGCGCTATCTCGAGATGCTCAAGCAGCACTCGAAGGACGCCGGCATCGTCAAGCGCATGTCGAGCCTGCGCATGCTGTGGGACATCGAGGCTCGCGTCGCCATGCTGCGCGAAAAGTTTGCGGAAGTACGGCAGGTGCTGACGCTCGGCCTGCCGCCGCCCGAGCTGCTCGGCGGGCCGGCGTTCTCGCCCGAGCTGGCGCGCATCGCCAACGACGGCATGGCCGAGATGTGCCGCAAGTGGCCGCGCGAGTTCCCGGCCTTCGTCGCCTCGCTGCCGATGAACAACGTCCCCGCGGCGCTGGAGGAGATGGACCGCGCCATCGGCCAGCTCGGGGCGCGCGGCATCCAGCTCTGCACGAGCGTCGCCGGGCGGCCGCTCGACGAGCCCGAGTTCTTCCCGGTGTTCGAGCGCATCACCAGCCACCACGATGCTCCGATCTGGATGCACCCGGTGCGGCCGGCAACGCGCGCCGATTACGCCAACGAGCCGAAGTCGAGGTACGAGATCTGGCAGGTCCTGGGCTGGCCGTTCGAGACCAGCGTCGCCATGGCGCGCATCGTGTTTTCGGGGATGTTCGTGCGGCTGCCGAAGATGCGCATCATCACGCACCACTGCGGCGGCATGATTCCGTACTTCGCCGGGCGCGCCGAGACGCTGTGGGCTCAATTGGGTTCTCGAAGTGTGGATGGCGAGGAAACCGAAGTGCTCAAGCGACTTCAAAAACCTCCAATTGAATATTTCAAGATGTTCTACGGCGACACGGTGCTCGGCGGCGCGGCGGCGCCGCTCGCCTGCGGCATCGCGTTCTTCGGCGCCGACCGCGTGGTGTTCGCGAGCGACTGCCCGTTCGATCCCGAGGGCGGGCCGATGTTCATCCGCGAGGGCATCCGCTCGGTCGAGGAGCTCGGCCTGCCGGAACGCGACAAGCGCAAGATCTATTTCGATAACGCCGTCAAGCTGCTGCGCATGGAAGGAAAGCTGTGAACCGATTTCTGCTGCCGGCCCTGGCGCTGATCTCGTGCAATGCGGCTGCGCAAACCTATCCCAGCCGCCCCATCACGCTGGTGGTCCCCTACACGCCGGGAACCGGCATCGACATCATCGCGCGCACCGTCGGCCCGAAGCTGAGCGAGCGCTGGAAAGAGGCGGTGATCGTCGACAACAAGCCCGGCGCGAGCGGCAACATCGGCGCCGCAGCGGTGGCCAAGGCCCCGCCCGACGGCTACACGCTGATGGTGACGGTGAATACCTTCACCATCACGCCTGCGCTGTACAAGTCGATTGCGTACGATCCGGTGAAGGACTTCGCGCCGGTCGGGCGCGTGGCCAACGGCAACGTCGCGCTGGTGGTGAATGCGGCGGCGCTGCCGGTCAGGAACCTGGAGGAGCTCAAGGCTGCCGCGCGCGAGCGCAAGCTGAGCTACTCTTCGCCGGGCAACGGCACGCCGCAGCACCTCGCGGTCGAGCTCCTGAAGCAGCGTCTGGGGATCGACATCCTGCACGTGCCCTACAAGGGGGCAGCGCAGGCGCTCACCGACCTGTTGGGCGGGCAAGTACAGCTCGCGGTCCTTCCGGTGCACACCGCGCTGCCGCATGCAAGGGCGGGCAAGCTCACGGTGATAGCGGTTTCCGGCGAGCGGCGCTCGGTGCTCGCGCCCGATTCGCCGAGCTTCGCGGAGCTCGGGCTCGCGAACCTCGACATCGACCTCTACTTCTGGATCGCGGGCCCGGCCGGCCTGCCGCGCGAGATCGTCCGGAAATGGAACCAGGAGATCGCGTCCATCCTCTCGGTGCCGGAAGTGCGCGAGACGCTCATGAAGCAGGGCATGGTGCCGGCGCCCGGCAGCCCGGAGGAAATCTCGGCGCAGATCCGCGCCGATGTCGAGCGCTGGAAGAAATTCATCGCCGAGACCGGGATCACGGCCGATTAGAGCCCGAGGACGCGCTCGGCGTTCCGGTGGAAGATCTTCTCCGTCACCGCGTCGGGGTAGTCGAGCTCCTGCCACTCTTTTAGGAGGCGCGCATACGGCAGGCTCGGGTAATCGCTGCCGAACATGATCTTGTCTTGCAGCCGCGAGCGCATGTCGACCTTGAGGCCCGGCGGAAAATATTTCGGCGCCCATCCCGACATCTCCCAGTACACGTTGCCCTTGTGCAGGGCGACGGCGGTGGTCTCGTCGACCCACGGCCAGCCGGGATGCGCCATCACGATCCTGAGATTGGGAAAGTCGGCCGCCAGCTCGTCGATCGACGAGGGGTGCGCATGGCGGATCTTCGCGCCCATGCCGCCGGGGAGCCCGGCGCCCATGCCGGTGGTGCCGACGTCGATCATCACCGCCGCCTTCAGCTCGTCGATCACCTCGAACAGCGGGTAGTAGCGCCGGTCGTTCACGGCGAAGTGCTGCATGATCGGGTGGAAATGAAAGCCAAGAAGGCCCAGCTCCCGAACAGCTCTTCTTGCTTGAGCTAGGGCGAGATCGCCTTTCGCCGGCTCGACCGCGCCCCAGGCCTGGATGATGCGGTCGGGGTGCCGCTGCCACATCGCCTTCACGTATTCATTGGTGACCGGCGGTGTGCCGATAGTCGTCTCCAGGTCGAGCGCGACCAGAACGGCCTGCACGCCGGCGTCTGTGAAGTCCTTGATGACCTGGTCCTCGTCCCTGGCGGCCCAGCGGCGGTTCCAGTATTTCGCCAGCGCCTCGACATACGGCCCCTGGCAGGCGATCCATTCCCTGGTCCCGGGATAGCAGTGCAGGTCAATGATCCGCATTGCGCATCACCATGTCCGCCAGCGCCTTCTTGGACACCTTGCCGAAGGTCGAGACCGGGAAATCATCGAGGATCTCAAGACGCTCCGGTAATTTGAACTTTGCGATTTCCCTGGCTTTGAGGAAAGAAACCAAGGCCTGCAGATCTAACGAGTGACCCTTCCTGAGCACCACACAGGCGCACATGCGCTCCCCAAGGCTCGGGTCCGGGACCGGCACGCAGGCGACGTTCTGCACCGCGGGGTGCGAAAGGATCAGGTTCTCGATCTCCTCGGCGCTGATTTTCTCGCCGCCGCGGTTGATGAGGTCTTTCTTGCGCCCCTCGACCACGTAGTTGCCCGACGGGTGCCGGCGCATGAGGTCGCCCGAGCAGTAAAAGCCATCGCGCGTGAAGGCCCTGGCGTTGTATTCCGGCACGCCGTAGTAGCCGCGCAAGGTGTACGGGCCGCGGCAGATCAGCTCGCCGACCTCGCCCGGCCCTACCTCGCGGCCTTCGTCGTCGACCAGGCGCACTTCGTCGTCCGGGCAGATCGGCCGGCCGCAGGTCTCGAGGATCACCTCCTGCGGATCGTCCAGCCGGACGAAGAACAGCATGCCCTCAGACATGCCGAAGTTCTCCTGCACGAAGCAGCTGGGGATGAGCTGGTGGGCCCTCACCCGGACCTCGGGTTGCATGCGCTGGCCCCCGCTTTGAATGACTTTCAAGCTCGATAAATCGAATTTCTTGATTGAAGGATCGTTGATGAGCCGGATGAGGAGCGCCGGCACGACCTTGATGTGCGTCACCCGGTGCTTTTCCACGAGCGAAAGCATCTCCTCCGGCCGGGTGCTGGCGCAAAGCACGACCTTGCCGCCGCGGAACAGATAGCCCTGCAGGCCCGGGCAGGCGAGCGGCAGGTTGTGAGCGATCGGCAGGGCGAGCAGCAGCACCGAGTCCGGCGTGACGCCGCACACCGCGGCGGCGGTCTTCGAGTTGTACGCGTAGTCGTTGTGCGTCCGCGGGATCAGCTTCGGGATGCCGGTGGTGCCGCCCGAGAGCTGGAAGACGCAGGGATCGGTGGGATCGATGCGGATGGTTTTCAATGGGCCAGTGCTTTTGGCCTTGCCTTCTATTAGCTGCCGAAGATCTGGAAGGGAAATGCAGAACCGCAGCGACGGGTTTTCCTGCTGGACGCGGCGGACCATCGGCCCGAACTCGAAGTCGCCCTGCTGCTCCGGGTAGACGCAGGTACTCGCACCCGAGAGCTTTACGAACTGAGTGATCTCGGCGTAGCGATGGGTGACCAGTGCCGCGATCGGGATGGCGCCGATCTTCTGCAGCGCGAAGTAGAGCAGCGCGAACTCCGCGCAGTTCGGCAGCGTCGGCACCACGCGGTCGAGCGGCCTGAGGCCGAGCTCGAGCAGGTTGAGCGCGAGATTGTCGGTCAGCCGGTCGATTTCGCCGTAGGTGTACTGGCGGTTTTGATCTACAAGAAAAATCCTCTCTTTGAAACGATTGAAACCGGCGGCAAATTCCTCGGCGAGCGACCTGTCCTGCCAGTAGCCCTTCTCGCGATAGCGCCGCGCGAACTCCGGCGGAAAGGGGACCACGCCTTCGAGCATCTAGGTGGAGCTCGTGTAGCCGCCGTCGATGACCATCACTTCGCCCGTGACGAAGCGGTTCGACTCGATCAGGCTCAGCATCGTCTCGGCGACGTCGTCGGCGGTGACGACGCGCTTGAGCGGCGTCGACTTGGCGCGCGTGCCCATCAGGTCGTCGTACTTGTCCTTCAGCATGCGCTTCATCCAGTCGCCTTCCATCCAGCCCGGCGCGACGGCATTGACGCGGATCTCGGGGCCGAGATTCCAGGCGAGCGTCTTGGTGAGGTTCACCACCGCGGCCTTGCTCGCGGCATAGGGCAGAGGCTGCGGGCCGGGACGCAGGCCGACTATGCTCGCCGTATTGACGACACATCCTTTGTTAACACGGAGAAGCGGCGCAGCCGCCCGGGTCACCTGAAAGAGGCCGCGTACGTTGACGGCGAACACCCGGTCCCATTCCTCGAGCGAAAGGCTGTCCAGGTCCTTCGCCTTCCAGGAGGCGGTGGTGCCGGCGTTGTTGATCAGCACGTCGAGCCGCCCAAAGGCTTTCTTTACCGAATCGAGCATCGAGCGAACGCCGGCCTCGTCGGAGACGTCGCATTTGGCGAGCAGCGCCTTCGCGCCGAGCTTTTCGGCGTCGCGCGCGGTCGAGCGCGCTGCCGCCTCGCTCGAGTTGTAGTTGATCGCCACGTCGTAGCCGGCGCGAGCCAGCGCCAGCACCGCGCTTTTGCCGATGCCGGTCGCTCCGCCGGTGACGAGAGCAACTTTTCTGGACGCCACGCTGGGCCTGCTTTACGATGGGATTGAACATGTTATGCGAAATGTGATCCTGGCGCTCTGCGCTGCCGTCGCGTTTAGCGCTGCGGCGCACGCTCAGCAGTGGCCCGCAAGGCCGGTTCGGGTGATCGTCAACGTGGCGCCGGGCGGCGTCGCCGACGTGACGATGCGCGTGCTCGGCGCGCGGCTTACCGAGACCATGGGCCAGGCGTTCATCGTCGAGAACCGCGCCGGCGGCGACGGCTACATCGGCTTCGAAGCCGTAGCGCGCTCGGAGCCCGACGGCTACACCCTCGCTTACTCTCCCGGCAGCAGCATGATGATCGCGCCGCACATCGTGCGCCGGGCCGATCTGGATCCGCTGAAAGTGCTGACGCCGGTTGTCGCGACCGGACGCGTCTCGCTCTACGTCCTCACGCATCCCAACCTGCCGGTCGCCAATTTCGCCGAGTTCCTTTCCTATGCGCGCGCCAATCCCGGCAAGCTCAACTATGGCACGCCGGGCAACGGCACATCGCCGCATATCGCGACCGAAGTCTTCAGCCGCGAAGCCAAGGTGAAGATGAACCACGTGCCGTACAAGGGCGCCGGCCCGGCGCTGAAAGACCTGCTCGGCGGCGTCATCGACCTGACCTTCGACCCCGGCGTCGGCCTGGCGCAGGCGAAGGCGGGCAAGCTGCGCATGATCGCGGTGGCCGGCCCGCAGCGCCATCCCGAATTCCCCGACGTGCCGACGCTCGCCGAGAACGGCATCAGGGGCGTGGACGGCGGCCCGCATTTCGGCTTTTACGCGCCTAGCGGCACGCCGCGACCGGTGATCGAGCGGCTGAACCGGGAGGTAGTCAAGCTGATGCAGGAGCCCATGGTGCGCGAGCGTTTCAACGCGCTCGCGGTCGAGATGGCCGAGCCGATGAGCCCTGAAGCATTCACGGCCTACGTGCGGGCCGAGAGCGAACGTTACGCGAAGCTGATACCTGAGCTCGGCATCGGCCAATGAAGGGCCTTAGCGGAGCCGAAACCCTCCTGCGCGTGCTGCGCGCGATGGGCGTCGAGCGGATCTTTGCCTCGCCCGGCTCGGACTGGGCGCCGCTCTGGGAGGCGCTTGCGAAGCTGCATTGGCCGGATGTTCCGGAATACCTTTCCACGCGCCATGAAGAAACCGCGGTTGGCATGGCCACGGGGTACGCCAAGGCGACCGGGAAGCTTCCGGCGGTCGTGCTGCACACCACGGTGGGCGCGCTTCACGCCACGATGGGCGTGCGCGCGGCGCTGCACGAGCGCATTCCGATGGTGGTGCTGGCCGGCGAATCGATCGGCTTTGCCGAAGGGACGCACTCGGTCATGGGGCGCCAGTGGCTGCGGCTGCTCACCGACGTCGGCGGGCCGGCGCGCCTCATGGAGCACTGTGTGAAATGGAGCTTCGGCCTCAACACGAGCGTGATCCTGCCGCATACGGTGCAGCGCGCCTGCCAGCTGGCGATGGCGGCGCCGAAAGGGCCGGTCTTCGTCTCGGTGCCGACCGAGTTCCTGATGGAGGCGATGAGCGCCGATGCGCCCGCGGCCGTGCTCGCCGTTCCACCGGCAGCGCAGCCGGCCGCGATCGAAGAGCTGGCGCGCGTGCTGAGCGAGGCCAGGAATCCGGTCATCGTCACCGAGGAGGCGGGGAAAAGCACTTCGGCAGTTCAATCCCTGGTTGCAGTCGCTGAGCTGCTGGGCGCGCCGGTGCTCGATGCGTGGCAGCCCTACTACGTCAATTTTCCACGCGACCATCCTCTCTACGGCGGCGTGGTCGCCGAGGACATGGGAGAGGTGCTGCGCGAGGCGGACCTGGTGTTTCTCGTCGAGGCGGTGGCGCCGTGGCATCCGCCGTCGGCGCTTCCCGGGCCGCGCACCCGGGTCGCCGTCCTGGGCGAGGAACCGCTGCACTCCAACCTGCCCTTCTGGGGGTTTCGGACCGACCTGATCGTGGCGGGCGAGCTCGACGCTTCGCTTGCAGCGCTCGTCGAGCAGCTGAAAAAAGTAGTTCCTTCAAGCTCCCGCAAGGCGTCTATCGAGCGCTGGCGCGGCCGGCATGAAAAACGGCGCAACGAGCTGCGCGCGCAAGCCCGTGCGGCCGGCGAGAAGAATACGATCGATAACCGCTGGGTCGGGCACTCGCTGAACGAGCTCATGCCGCCCGACGCGATCTTCGTCGACGAGACGATCACCCATCGGCTGGACGTGGTGCGGCTGCTCGATCGCCTGCAGCCGGGGAGCTTCTTCGAGACCAGCTACGGCGGGCTCGGCATGGGGTTGGGGATGGCGCTCGGCATCAAGCACGCTCTCCCCGGGCGCACGGTGATCATGGCGATCGGCGACGGCGCGTTCCACTACAACCCGGTCCCCGCGTCGTTTGGCGCTTCGCAGGAGCACCGGCTGCCGCTCCTGATCCTGCTCTTCGACAATGCGGGATATCTTTCCCAGAAAGGCGACGTCGTCAGGGAATACCCGAACGGCAACGCGGTGCGCACGAAGAAGTTTGCCGGCACCTCGATAGAACCGAAGCCCGACTACGTCGCGCTGGCGCGCGCCTTCGGCGGCCATGGCGAGAAAGTGGAGAAGCCCGGCGAGCTACGGCCTGCCTTGCTGAGAGGATTCCAATCGGTTGCGAAAGGCCAGCTAGCCCTGCTGCACCTGGTTCTGGAGCCGGTTAACCCCTGACTTGGCGATTGCCGCATTCACCCGCGGCATCACTTCCTCGGCCATCAGCTGCATCGAGCGCCGGCCGAGCGCCGGGTCCACCCAGTCGTGGCAGGCGTAGTAAAGCGTGCCGAAATCGCCGGTCGTTTCGCGGAAGGCGAGGATCTGGTCGACGACGCTCCCCACGGTGCCGGCGAGCACCAGCTTCGGCGTCATCGTGTCGGCGGTGATGCTCGAGTCGGGCTCCGACTGGTCGAGCTTGAACAGGTTCGAGCGCCCGCCGAAGCCGACCAGCTTGCGGATCAGCTGCTTGAAATAGAAGTGGTACGGGCCTTCGGGGCCATGGCCGTAGCGCTTCGCGACCTTGTCGTCGTCGGCGACGAAGATCGATTTCGCGACCCGCCAGTCCGAAGCCTGCGCTTCCTTTTGAACCGCCTTGCAGCCTTCCTGGTAGCGCGGCCAATGGCTCGCCACCCATTGCGGCAGCAGGAAGTTGGCCGAGATCGGCTTCCAGCCGCGCTTCGCGGCCTCGGTCACGCCCTTGGAATGCGGCGCGACCGCCGTTACCACGATCGGTGGATGCGGCTTCTGGTAAGGCTTGAGGATCGCGCCCTGTCCGATCTCCGGGATCTGCGTGTTCGCGGTCGTGACCGAGAAGAACTGCCCCGACAGGTTGTAAGGCGCGCTCCCGGCCCAGATGTCGAGCACCATGTTGATCGACTCGAGGAAGATCGCGTTGCGGTCCTTCTTGTAGTTGCCGAAGGCCTCGGCGTCCGACATCAGGCCGCCGGGGCTGATGCCCATGATGAAGCGGCCTTTCAGCAGGTGATCGATCATCGCCACCTGCGCCGCGACGTGCGCGGGGTGCGTGTTCGGCATGTTGATGGTGCCGCTGCCGAGCACGATGTTCTTCGTGTCGTGCGCGAGGCTGGCGAGGAACATCAGGCAAGAGGTGACGTTCTCGGCCAGGTCCGTGACGTGCTCGCCGACCAGCGCCTCGCAATAGCCGAGCCGGTCGGCAAGCAGGACCGCTTCGCGGTCTTCGGCGTAGGTCTCCGCGGGCTTCCGCTGCGGCGGGTGCAGCGGCATCATGAACATGCCGAGTTTCATGGGGTCGATAAGATACAGTAACAGCGTGAAAACGACAGCACCGCCCGAGCCTCGCACCCGCACGCCGAAATTCCTGCCGCCGGCGCTCGCCTGCGATGCCCACTGCCATGTTTTCGGCCCCGCGGAGAAATTCCCCTACGCCCCCGATGCTCCCTATTGCCCTCCGGACGCTCCTTTTGAACGGCTGCAAAAATTACACGAGACACTAAGGATCGAGCGGGCGGTAATCGTCCATGCGAGCTGCCATGGCGCGGACATGCGCGTCACGCTCGATGCCATCGCGCGCTCGAACGGGCGCTACCGCGGCACCGCGATCATCGATGACTCCTATGGAGACAGGGAATTTCAGAAGATGCACGAAGGCGGCATCCGCGGCGTGCGCTTCAATTTTGTGAAGCACCTCGGGGGAAGACCGGATTTGGCGTTTTTCAGAAACACAACTGAAAAAGTTCGCTCTCTGGGGTGGCACCTGATCCTTCACCTCGATTCCAATGACCTGGTGGAGCTCAAGGACCTGTTCATGAAACTGCCCGTTCCCATAGTGATCGACCACATGGGACGGGTAAAGGCGGGAGATGGATTGGAACAGCAACCCTTCAAGACCCTGCTCGAGTTCATGAAGAACGAGAACTGCTGGGTCAAGCTGTGCGGCGCCGAGCGCGTGTCGTCGAAAGGGCCGCCGTTCAGCGACGCGGTGCCTTTCGCCCGCGCTCTGATCGAGACGGCGCCCGACCGGATCCTGTGGGGCACCGACTGGCCGCACCCCAACGTCGGCAAGCACATGCCGAACGACGGCGACCTGGTCGACCTGTTCGCACTGATGGCGCCTGAGCCGGCGCTGCAGCATAAAATCCTGGTGGACAACCCGGCGCGGCTCTACGGCTTCTGACATGGCGAAAATCATCGGCGGCATCGGCACCTCGCACGTGCCGACCATCGGCATCGCTTTCGACAAGGGCAGGCAGGACGACCCTGACTGGAAGCCGCTGTTCAAGGGCTACGAGCCGGTGGCGAAGTGGCTCGCCGAGCGCAGGCCCGACGTGCTGTTCTTCTGCTTCAACGATCACGCCACCACTTTTTTCTTCGACCACTACCCGACCTTCGCGCTGGGCGTGAGCGAGGAATACCGCATCGCCGACGAGGGCCTCGGTCCGCGCCCGGTTCCATCCCTGAAAGGGCATGCTCCTCTTGCGCGGCATATTGCCCGCTCGCTGGTGGACGACGAGTTCGACCTCACGATCTTCCAGGATCTGCCGCTCGATCACGGCTTGCATTCGCCGCTCACCATGATGTGGCCCACGAAGCCGGACTGGCCCGCGAAGGTCGTGCCGCTCGTGGTCAACGTTCTACAGCATCCGCTACCGACGCCTCGGCGCTGTTTTAAATTAGGACAGTTTTTGAGAAAAGCGATCGAGTCCTACCCCGAAGACCTCAAGGTCGCGATCGTGGGCACCGGCGGGCTTTCGCACCAGATGATCGGCGAGCGCGCCGGGTTCAACAATGAAAAATGGGACCTCGAGTTCCTCGAGCTGATCGACCGCGATCCCGAGCGGCTGGCGCGCATGCCGCTGGAGGATTACATGCGGCTCGGCGGCAACGAGGGCGCCGAGGTGATCATGTGGCTCATCATGCGCGGCGCGCTCGCGCCGGGCGCGCGCAAGATCCACCAGAGCTACTACCTGCCCATGACCACCGCGATGGCGGTGGCGCTTTTCGAATGACTCGAAAAACAGGGACAGACCCCATTTTTCTCAACCCCCCCGCATGAAGTACGTATTCGACCTGGAGACGAGCGCGCGGGCTTTGCGTCTGAACCGCTTCCTGCACAGCCTCACCGTTGCGTCCAAGCGCAAGCTCTTCCTCGAGCGCCCGGAGGAGGCGATGCAGGGATTGAGCGAGACGGAAAAGGACATGGTGCGGCGGCTGGACTGGCATGCGATGATGGACTACGGCGCGAGCTTCTTCTGCCTGGAG
>Ga0209161_10001859_pt1 | contig 17377 bp, 16 predicted proteins | sample GraSoiAngelo_155_FD_186169 | JGI IMG/M metagenome (GOLD analysis project Ga0209161, IMG submission 186169) | Grasslands soil microbial communities from the Angelo Coastal Reserve, California, USA - 14_1009_13_30cm (SPAdes) (version 2) | ecosystem: Environmental > Terrestrial > Soil > Grasslands... | reverse complement strand
CCCCTCAGAGAGCTCTTTGTCAGGCCGGCCCGGCGTGCATCGTCCAGCGAAAAGGGCCTCTTTGTCAGTTGATGCGGAATGAGCGCAATGCGGCCCACTCCCAAAGCTTGGGCAAACCCCGACGCGTCGCCAACCCAGGCTGTAAAGACCTTACCTATTCGCCTCGTTGTATCCGATGGCGCGTCTCGAGCTCGGGGATTTCGTGCCGCTAGCGTCAGCGGGGCCGAACCAGAGGACGACGACGTAGGCGCGGACGGGGAAGCTCGTGCCGCCGACCCATGCGATGGGGACCGCTCCAGTTTGCCGTCTCAGGTGGGGCTGAGACTGAAATTGAGACTCTTCCGAGACTGCTTGTGAGACGCGCCTGCGCAGAGACTCCGCGCCATCGCCGGATTTTTCGACCAGGAGGTTGCCGTGGGTGTCTGGACGCGGATCAAGTTGCTGCTCAACACCGAGGTGAGCAGCGCGCTCGACCAGGCGGAGGACCCGCGCCAGGTCCTCGACTACGCCTACAACCAGCAGCAGGAGCTGCTGGTGAACATGCGGCGCGGGCTGGTGGACGTCGCGACGGCGAAGCAGCAGCTCGAGCAGCAGGCGCAAAAGCTGGAGTCGCGCATCCCCCATCTCGACGACCAGGCCCGCCGCGCCGTAAGCGCCGGCCGGGACGACCTCGCGCGCGTCGCCCTTGAGCGCAAGCGCCTTGCTCTCAACGAGATGGAGGGACTGACGAAGCAGATCGCCGAGGTCGAGGCGGACAAGCAGCGCCTCGCGACCCAGGAGCGAACCCTTCAGGTCCGGATCGAGCAGTTTCGCACGCACCGCGAGGTCGTCTCGGCCCGCTACACAGCGGCTGAGGCCGAGGTGAGGCTCAAGGAGTCGCTCGCCGGCATGTCCGGGGAACTCGCCGAGCTGGGAATGGCAGTCGGCCGCGCCGAAGAGAAGGCCGAGCGACTGCAGGCCCGCGCCAAGGCGATCGATTCGCTCGTCGACCTCGGCTCGTTTCCGCCGATCGGCGGCGGCGACTTCGTGGAGGCCGAGCTCCTTCATATCACGATCTCGAAGGAGATCGACGACGAGCTGGCAAGGATCAAGTCAGAGGTCGAGCAAGCCAGCTCGACCAAGGAGAGCAAGACATGAGCGCGACGCAGTGGAGCCCGGCGAGCCACCTCATCTCGCCTGACGGCAAGTGGTACTGGGACGGCGCCGCCCAAGAGTGGAAGCCGATCGGCAAGCCAGTCGCGCAACCCGCGACGCCAGACGTAACCCCAACGAAGCCTCCGCCAACCCCGTCGCCGGTTCAGCCGATGCGCGGCCTGAGCTCCTTCGCCGGGACGATTCGGTCGGAGGACCTCGCCTACGGCCAGACGGTGCTGGTCTGGGCACGGTGGATCCTCATCGGGACCGGCCTCCTGCTGTCGTTCTGGACCCCCAAAGACCTGCTCACGCTTCAGGTCCAGCTGGCGGCGATCATCGCCCTGGCCTTCGGCAACTTCTACCTGCACGTCCAGCTGTTGCGCGGCCACCCCGCGCTCGACAACGTCATCTATGGCGCAAGTCTGGCCGATATCGGCGTGGTGACTGCGCTGGTCCTCGTGCAGGGGGGCTATCCGTCGCCGGTGTTCATCTTCTACTTCGCGGCGATCGTCGGCATCTCGGTTGCATTTCCGACCCAGATGACGGCCGGCTACACAGCGCTGGTGGTCGGCATCTACGGGGTCATCTGCCTGGCGACGGCGACCAGCGATGAATACCCCGCCGTTTTCACCCGCCTGCTGACGATCGCGGCGGTCGCCGTGTGCGGCAACCTTTTTGCTCGTCACGAGGCGCAGCGACGCGAGGTGGCGATCCGCATCCATGACGAGCTGCTCGATGAAATCGAGCAGGACGCCTCGAGCCAACCCGAAGCACAGCCGGCCACGCCGGCCTCGAAGGAGGCATGAAATGCCGAAAGTTCGCGAAGTCCGAAGCGCCGCGCAGGCCGATCAGGAAGACGTCTTCTTCGGCCAGACGGTGATCATGTGGGCGCGGTGGAGCGTCATCGTGGCGGGCATCATGCTCGTCCTCTGGACGTCTACCAACGTCAGCCTTCTCACCCAGACCATGCCTTTCTTCCTGGTCCTCATGGCCGTCAACTTCTTCCTGCACGGCCGCTACGTGATGGGAAGCCCGCTCAACCGCACGGTCGTGACGGCAGCCAGCGTGGTCGACCTCGTGCTGATCACGGCCATTGTCGTCCTATGGCCGGGCGCGCACGGCCTGAACAACCAGTTCTACGTCCTCTATTTCCCCGTCGTCTTCGCGTTTGCGCTCGTCTTCACGCGCAAGATCGAGGTCGCGTACACGGGCCTTGCGATGCTGGCGTACGCCGGTGCGTGCCTCCTCACGGGCACCGTTCCCTTCGACTTCGGGAGCGACGACAAGGTGCTGGTGATGCGGCTGATCGTCATCGCCGCGATGGGGTTCCTCGGCAACTACTACTTCCGCATCCAGCGCGACAGGCTTGCGCGGGCGACGCGGGGCGACCGTTCGAGCCTCGCTGAGATTCGTGCCGGGCTGGCGCGCTGAGCGACACAAGGAGGATTGAGATGGGCATCCTGGAACGGATCATGGCCCTGCTGAAAAAGAGCGCTTCAGCGGCGCTTGCGCCGGCCCCCGATCCACGGGTGACCCATCTCACCTCACACCAGAAGCAGCGCGCGCTGCTCAACCAGGTCGCGAAGGCGGGCAAGGAGGTGACCGCCGCCAAGGACCGGCTGCACGCCGCCGCCGAAGCGGTGCGCGCGAAGCTGCCCGCCATGGAGGAGCAGGCGCGGCAGGAGCTGAAGGCGGGGCGCGAGTCGATGGCGAGGCTCGCCCTGCAGCGGCGCCAGGTCGTGATCAACGAGCTGCAGACCCTCGAGCGCCAGCTTGCCGAGGTGGAGAAGGAGGACGCTGCCTTGGCCATGATCGAGCAGCGGCTGTCGGGGCAGATCGAGGCCTTCGCCGCGCGGCAAGAAGTGATCAAGGCTCGCTTTTCCGCCGCCGAAGCACAAGTGCGGATCAACGAGGCGATGACAGGAGTCTCGCAGGACTTCGCCGACCTCACGGCAACCCTGCAGCGCGCGGAGCAGACGACCGAAGAGATGCAGGCGCGGGCGACGGCCATCGACCGGCTGGTCCAGGGAGGTGACCTCGAGGCCATCAGCTTCGCCGCCGGCTCGGACGCCATCGACGTGCGTTACCAATCGCTCGGCGCCGACGAGGACGTGGAGCGACAGCTGGATGCGCTCCGAGAGCTGAACCGCTAGCCGCTCCGGCGGCTCCCCTCCGGCCCTCCGGGCCACCTCCCCATGAATGGGGAGGAGTTCATCAATCGGCGATCGAGACGCGATTGGCGACGCTTATCTGATCAATGCGGCTCGCGACCAGCTCAAAACCATGGTGGAGGCGGCGGTAGTACGTCGGCCGCGTCATGTGGAGCCGCTCCATGATGACCTCGTGGCTGCCGACCCGCTTCACGTAATAGTCCAGCAGCAGCAGTCCGGACTCGGCGTCTCGAGGCGAGGCCGAGGCCGCAAGCTCGCCGATAACGTCGACGAGCAGCGCGCGCAGCTCAACCGCGGCGGAGTCGCCCTTGGATAGCGCCGGCATGCGCGCCAGCGGATTTCGTCCAAGCGCCTCTGGAGTGCCCAGGTCGTCGAGCGCCGCCCTGACCAGCTGTTCGCGCGCGGTGCTGTCGGGGTCGAGCGTCCAGCGCTCCGGAGCCGGCTCCTCGGTGGACAGACCGTACGGCTCGACCACGGCGGCCGGCAAGCCCGCCCGCAGCAATCGGCCCATCAGCCAGCTCAGCATCGCGCACGCGATGATCGCGCCCGCCCAAAGGGACGCCCCCCAGGTCGTGCCTGAAGGCAGAAGTGAGATCTCGGCCATGTACGCGAATGCGTATGTGCCGCCGACCACAGCGCACAGCGAGGCGGACGGTTTGCCGGGCCGCCGCCCGCTGCGGGCCACCCATGCGTCCGCCGCGATGCCGGTCAAGATCGGCACCGCCAGCAGTGGGAAATGTCCCTTTGTGATGCAGACAAGGATCCCGTTCATGGTGAAGACGAAGGTGAGTGAGCCGGGTCGCAGCTTGAACCCGCTGTTCAGCAAGAGGCCGGTTCCAGCCAGGATCGCGGTCTGGGCCAACAGCGCGGCCATGCCCAGGTTCTCGCCAATCCATTGCGGCGCCGCGCTCCGAAACTCGTAGTCGCCCGCCGGCCATGGATCGATTAGCGGGTGAACGAACTGCGTGGCGAAGGTGAGCACTGACAGCAAAAGGGCCGTTGACATGAGCGTCACCGGGCTTGCGATCGTCTCGCCGCGCCGGGCGGCGGCGCGCAGCGGACCGCTGACGATTATCGCCGCGGCCGCCAACTCGATCAGGTGCGGCGGCGTGAACAGGCTGTCGAGGCCAATGCCATTGGTCCCGAACGCCGGCGACCAGAAAGCCTGGTCGAAGATCCAGGCCGCGCCGAAGATCAGCGAGGCGGCGAAGCTACCCGTCTGACCGTCGGGCAGGGCGCGGTTCCAGACCCTGCCCGCCCGCAGCCCCCGCGCAAAGGCCACGAAGAGATAAAGCGTGAGCAGAGACCAGGCCGCTGTGACGGTAGTCAGGCCGGCCCGGCTGGCGCCCTCCAGGATGAGGCCTGGCTGATGCACGTACGCATATGCGGCGACGTATCCGCCGAGCACGAACCAGGTGGCGAGGACGACCACGATCGCGTCGACCGCCCCGGGATCGTCAACGAACCTGCGCAGGACTTTCACCGTCCCAACCCCGGCCAACCATAGCGCGCGGGGTGAGAGATTTGAGACTGATTTCGAAACCGCGATGAGACTGCGACTGAGACCGAGTCTGGGGAACCCTTGGCCGCGTTGCCGGCCGTCGCGGGTTCAAGGAGGAAGGATCCCCATGTCCATCAACCCCGAAGTCGACGAAATCGTGGCCCTGCCGATCGCCGCATCGCCCGTCGCGCCGACCAACGGTCACGTCGTAGAACTCATGCCGGAGGCGCCGGCGTCAACGATCGAGGCTTCAGCGGAGCCCGCCGCTGCGGCTCAGTCCAGGGCGAAACGCGGCCGGCCAGGGTGGCTTGCTTCCGCCGCCGTGGGCGTGGTCGGTCTCATCGCCTCGGGCACACTCGGATACCTGGTTTACTCGACGACCCACCAAAGGGACGCGGCGCAGCGCCAGCTCGCCTCCACGCAGGCGACGCTAACAGCGGCGCAGAAAGACGCAGCCGAGCGCAAAGTGACGTCCGGCTACGTCGCGCTCTACGTCTCAGACTCGGGCAAGGTCCAGTGGGACTACCAGAACATCGTCGCGTGCGACAACTACAGTGAATGCCGGACCGCCGCGCAGCAGCTGCTCACCGACATGCAGACGTTCCAGTCCGACCGCAAGTCGGCCACCGTGCCGTCCGACCTGGCCGGTGTCGACGCGGACCTGGGCGACGCCCTGAGCGCGGGCATCGCCGGCGATCAGCAGTTCATCTCGGGCATGGACACCGGCGACCTCCCCAAGTTCAAGGAAGGCGGGCACAAGGTCGACCTCGCGATGCTGAACATCGCCAAGGCCCAGGTGACCTTTGGCAAATATCTCGCGTAATTCGTCCGTGCTGAGCACGAAGGTCCTTACGACAAGGCTCATTGCGGCGGCGGTCGTCGCGACCGTCGCCGCTGCCGCCATCACCTATGAGTGGCGGGCCGAGGTTTCGCTGCGGGCCCGGCTGGCAGCGCAACAGCAAAGCATCAACGAGCTGGAGAAGCGCCTTGATACGACGCAGGTCGACTGGCCCGCCGTCGCCCAGACGGTCGAGGCCTCGGTTGTAACCGTCGAGGCGGGCGACTCCTTGGGATCGGCATGGGTCGCGCACGCTGACACGTCTGGCTCCGACCTGGTCACGAACTTTCACGTCGTCGCGGATCAATGGTCCGCCGGCAGCGCGGCCGTTCAAGTCCGTCAGGGCGACAGCACGTGGCCGGGGACGGTTGTTCGCGTGGACCGCAACGACGACCTGGCCATAGTCCATGTCTCACGGCGCCTGCCGGTGCTGACGGTGGCTCCCCAACGACCGAGGCTTGGCACGACCGTGATGGCGGTTGGATCCCCCCTCGGCCTGGACGGCACCATCTCGATCGGCGTCGTCTCGGGTTACCGCAGCCTCGAGGGCAGCAACTATCTTCAGTTCACGGCCGCCATCAGCCCGGGTAACAGCGGCGGTCCTGTGATCGACGCCCGCGGCCGTGTGGTCGCCATCGCCGCGGCAAAGTTCTCCGGCGTCGGCGTCGAAGATCTGTCCCTCGGAATTCCCGTGACGGTGGCGTGCGACAGCGTCGTGGTCTGTACCGTCAGCCACCGATGACGTCGGTCAGCGCCGTCACCAATCCCACCGCGGTGGCTGCCACCAGAAAGGATGCCGGCGCTAGGGCAAACCCCCGACGCGTCGCCAACCAGTGTAAAGACTTACCTACTCGCCTCGTTGTATCCAACAGCGCGCATGGAGCGCAGGGATTTCGTACCGCTGGCGTCAGCGGGGCCGAATCAGAGGACGACGCGGGGAAAGGCCCGCCCCCGCCCAAATCAGGGCTGAGGCGAGGGCGGCGCGGCGCTGAACTTGTGGGTGGTGCCCGCCTCGGCGTGGATCACGTGCATCACCGCGTTGATGAGCGCCAGGTGAGAGAAAGCCTGCGGGAAGTTGCCCAGATGGCGGCCGCTGCGCGGGTCGATCTCCTCCGCGTAGAGCTGGAGCGGGCTCGCATACGACAGCAGCTTTTCGCACAGCTCGCGTGCGCGGTCCAGCTCGTCGATCTCGCACAGCGCGGACACCAGCCAGAACGAGCAGATGGTGAACGTGCCCTCCTCTCCATGCAGCCCGTCGTCCGTCTCCGCCGTCCGATAGCGGAGCACCATCCCGTCGACCGTCAGCTCGTCGGCGATGGCGAGCACCGTCGCCCGCACCCTGGCGTCTTCGGGCGGCAGGAACCGCACGAGCGGGATCAACAACACCGAAGCGTCCAGCGTCTTGGCGCCGTAGTGCTGCACGAACACGCCTCGCTCGTCGACCCCGTGGGTGCAGATGTCGTCCTTGATCTCGTCGGCGATTTCCTGCCACCTCTGCGACAGCGCCGCATCGCCATGCATCTCGGCCAGCCTGGCGCCGCGGTCCAGCGCGACCCAGCACATAAGCTTCGAAGAGGTGAAATGCTGCGGTTCGCCGCGCACTTCCCAGATCCCGCGATCGGGTGACTTCCAGTTCTCGATCGCACATTCGACCGCCCGCTTGAGGATCGGCCAGACCACCTCCGGCAGGTAATCGCGCGACTTCGTGTGCAGGTAAACCGAGTCGAGCACGGCGCCCCATACGTCGTGCTGCTCCTGGTTGTAGGCGGCGTTGCCCACCCTCACCGGCTGCGAGCCCTCATAGCCGCCCAGGTGATCGAGCATCTTCTCGCCCAGCTCGTGCTCGCCGCCGATGCCGTACATGATCTGCAGGTCTTTCTTGCCGGCCGCGACGTCGGCGATGAAGTAGAAGAAGTCGTTGGCCTCGCGTGCGAAACCCAGCGTGTACAGGCCCCACAGCATGAAGGTGCCGTCGCGGATCCACGTGTAGCGGTAGTCCCAGTTGCGCTCGCCGCCGATCGTCTCCGGCAGCGAGGTCGTTGGGGCGGCAAGCAGGGCGCCCGTCGGGCTGTAGGTGAGCCCTTTCAGGGTCAGCGCGCTCCGCTGCAGATAGCTCTGCCAGGGGTGCTCCGGAAACTCGCCCCTGTTGATCCACTCGCGCCAGAACTCGGCGGTGCGCTCGACGCGCTCGAACGCCTCTTCGACCGTGGCCGGCGCGGGATGCTCCGCCCAGTACTCCTTGGCCGTGGAGTGGCGGGACCGCGGCCATACCATGGCGACGTAGGCCCGCTCGCCCTGCCGCAGGATCTTGGTCGCGTGCGCGCCCGGGCCCTCGAATCCCATCCTGAGGTCGGAGACGAGGCGGATCGGCACCTCGTTCTCGCCGCCGCTCGCGATCGCCTCGTTGTAGCCCGTCCCCGCGTACTCCCACTTCGCGTCCGTCTGCCCATAGTCGAAGACAGGCTGGCAATCGAGGCTGAGCTCGACCTGGCCCACGACGCAGCGCGCCGTGCGCAGCAGGATGTGCTCGGCCTCGTAGTCGGTGGGCGGGCGGCGATAAGTGCCCGAGCGCCGCTGGCTGTGATACCAGGGCCCGATGCACATGGCGTCGCGGACGATCAGCCAGCCGTTGCGAGTCCGCCAGGTCGTCTCCAGCACGAGGGTGCCGGGGAGGTAACGCCTGCCGGCCGGGACCTGGACCCCGGTCGGCCCGAACCTGAAGCTGCCGGCGGCCCGGTCGAGCATCGCCGCGAACACGCTCGGGCTGTCCGGGCGGGGCAGGCACATCCACTCCACGCGACCGGTCGGCGCGATCAGGCAGTTGACCTCGCAGTCCGAGAGAAACGCATACTCGGCGATGGGCGGAAATGGGCTGGTGACGCGTGGCTCGAAGATCTGCGGCCCGATCTCGAGGACAGGCTCCTGGCCGTCGCCGTTCGCCGATGGACGAATCGCATGTCCGAGGTCGGATTCTTGAGCTTTGCGGGCGGTCATCTCAGCCTAAACAGAGGATATGCCGATGGCCCGCCGGATGCGCCCGAAAACCTCCTCCGGCGAGCCGAGGCCGTCGACGCGCTTTACCGGCACGCCCTGCCTGCTGTAGTGGTCGAGGACCGCCTCCGTCAGCTTGTGGTACTCGTGCATCCGCTCGGCGATCGCCTGCCGAGTGTCATCCGCCCTCCCCTCCACCCGGGCCCGGTGAAGCAGCCTCTCGACGAGCTCCGCTTCAGGCACGTCGAGCGCGATCACGAAGTCGAGGGTGTGGCCCTCGTCCGCCAGCATGGCGTCGAGGGCCTGGGCCTGGCGGACCGTGCGCGGGAAGCCGTCCAGGAGCACCCCGGCGCCCGTCTCGGCTTCAGGCAGGCGGCCGCGGACGATGTCGACGATCAGCTCGTCCGGGACCAGGTCACCGGCGGCCATGATGCGCCCTGCCTCCTTGCCGATCGGCGAGCCGCTCGCGACCTCAGCACGCAGGATCTCGCCCGTGGACAGGTGCTTCAGGCGGAACTCCTTCTCGATCCGCGCCGCCTGGGTGCCCTTGCCGCTGCCCGGCGGTCCGAAGATGATGCCGATCACCGGCCGCCGAGCCGGATCTTGCGCCGCCGCTGCCACCATTTCTTGACGTTCTCCGACAGCAGCGCATGGACGGCAGGGTCCGGGCCCGAAGGCTCACCTTCCTTGCTCAGCTCCAGCCAGCGGCGGGTGATCTCGACATAGAGGTCAGCCTCCGTCCAGCCAGGAAGGATCTCGAGCACGCGGTGCTTGCGGATCGCCTCGGCGATCGGATGGTAGACATGGTCGTACCAGCTGGCGGCCGCCTCCTGCAGCGGCACGTCGCGGTGCTGTTCCAGGGACTGGAAATAGCGGTGCCCGGAGATGTGCTGCATGATCTCGTCGTAGCGGCCGAGCCGGCTGCATTCGAGCCGCGCCTGGGGACGGGTGCGGTGGAGCTGCGTAATGTCCAGGAAGGCCGCGTACTCGGCGGCTTTGAGCAAAGTTTCGGGATCGACGTCAGGACCGAGGGGTGCGCGCGTGCGGACGTTGATGACGCGCGCATTGAGCGTCGGGCGGCCCAGGTTGCGGGCCACCGAGACCCGGTGGTGGCCGTCGATCACGTAGTAGTAGTCGTCGACCTTGTAAACGTCGATCGGAGGCAGCTCGTCGCCTTCGACCATCGCCTGGTAGATGCGGGTCCAGCGCTCCCGCATCCGCCGGTTGACCGGCAGGAAGCCGGGGTCGAAATCGGCGGCCTTGGCGTCGGGCGCCACCGAGCCGACGATGCGGTCGACAGGGATCTCCTGGACTCCGCCGAAGGCGCGGCCCTCCAGACCCGCCGCCCGGAGTACAGGCTCGATGGAGCGCAGACGCTGGGCGCGGCCGGTGAGGATCGTGCGGAGCGAACGCCGAAACGCCCGCGCGCGCGCAGCATCGAAGTCCTGGATGGCGCGGATGCGCTCTACGCCCAATCGACCGCTGCCTAGCGGCGGCTACAACTAGAGAAGCGCTTGCTCGCTCTCGGCGTCGAAGAAGTGCAACGTGCGGGTGTCCAGGCCAAGCTTGACGCGGTCACCCGGGGCCACACTCAACCGCGGATCGACTCGAGCCGTGATCTGGTCACCGCCGACCATCCCGTACAGGTACTGGTCGGAGCCAAGGCGCTCCACGACGTCGACCTTCATCTCCAGGGATGGGCCGCCATCGGCCACGCGGTCGGTCAATGCCTCGGGCCGGAAGCCAAGCGTGCCCTTGGGCGCGCCCACCGCCTTCGGCAGCTTGAGCTCGAACCCAGAGGCCTTCGCCGAGCCGTTGGTGACGGTGGCCGGGACGAAGTTCATGGTCGGAGTGCCGATGAAGCCGGCGACGAACAGGTTGGCGGGGTGGTCGTAGATCTCACCTGGCGTGCCGACCTGCTGGAGGATGCCGGCGTTCATGATCGCGATCCGGTCGCCCATGGTCATGGCTTCGACCTGGTCATGGGTGACGTAGATGAACGTGGTCTGGAGGTCGCGGTGCAGCTTCTGCAGCTCGACCCGGGTCTGGCCGCGGAGCTTGGCGTCGAGGTTGGACAGTGGCTCGTCGAGCAAGAACACCTTGGGGCTGCGGACGATGGCGCGGCCGAGGGCCACGCGCTGTCGCTGGCCACCGGAGAGGGCGCGCGGCTTGCGCTTCAGGAAGTTGTCGAGGCCGAGGATGCGGGAGGCGTTGCGGACCCGCTTGTCGATCTCCGTCTTCTTCATGTGCTGCATCTGCAGCGGAAAGGCCATGTTGTCGTAGACCGACATGTGCGGGTAGAGGGCGTACGACTGGAACACCATCGCGATGTCCCGGTCCTTGGCGGCGATGTTGTTCACGACCCGGTCGCCGATCAGGATCTTGCCTTCGCTGATCGCCTCCAGCCCGGCGAGCATGCGCAGCGCGGTCGACTTGCCACACCCCGAGGGGCCGACGAGCACCATGAACTCCTTGTCCTTGATCTCGACGTTGAAGTCCTTGACGACGGTGACATCGGCGGTGTATCGCTTGACGACGTGGTCATAAGTTACTGATGCCATCTTTTACCTATCCTTCAACACAGAGTCCACGAGGATGCCACGTAGGCATCCCCTGCCCCTCACCGATCATTCTATTTCCCTCCCGTACATTGGCAAATCTAAATTTCGGGCCCTCGAGGTCGAATTGCGAACGATCAGCCTCGTGCTGAGAGGCGCCGGCGACGTTACCGGCCTGCCTTTCATGCGCTGAATCAGCAGTCTCGCGGCCAGGCGGCCCTTCTCGACGATCGGCTGACGCACCGTCGTCAGGGGCGGATTGGTCCACGCGGAGGCGGGCACATCGTCGAACCCGACCACCGAGATGTCGTCGGGAACACGCAATCCCGCCCGCTGGGCGGCGATGACCACCCCGATCGCGCCCATGTCGCTCATGGCGAGCACGCCGGTGGGCCTGAGCCTCCCCCTGGGCAGCGCCTCGAAGGCGTGGGCTCCGGCGGCCACCGAGACGCCGGCGACCACGGAATGGGGCTCCGGCGCGCCGGCAGCTGTGATCGCGGCCAGGTAGCCGGCCAGGCGTCTGGCCGCGGTCGGCGTGCTGTGGGTCTGCGTCCGGGCCGGGGGCAGGACGATGATGGCGAGCTGCCGGTGTCCCAGCTCGAGGAGGTGGCGGGCTGCGACCTCGGCGCCGCCCTGGTCGTCCACGTTGACCGCTGGATGCGCAGGCGAGCCCTCGGAGTCGATGAGCACGGTCGGGATCCCGATCCGGTCCAGCACGCCGAGCGCGCGGTCGTCCGGGCTGAGACCCAGGCTGATGAAGCCGTCCACCGACGCCTGGCGGATCGCGCCTTCCAGCGACCCGTCCAGCGGCGGGACCAGCAGCAGCGTCAGGTCGTGTTCCTCGCAGAGCTCCCCCAGGCCCTGGATCAGCTCGCCCAGGAAGGGGTTGGCGAAAACAGTTGAGAGGCGCTGCGGGATGAGGACTCCGATGGTGCCGCTCCGGCGCATGGAGAGAGCCCGAGCGGCGGGGTGCGGCGCGTAGCCGAGGTCCTGGGCGACGCCCAGCACGCGCTCCAGCGTGGCCTGGCCCAGGCGCTCCGGATTGTTGAAGGCAAACGACACGGCGGTCTTCGAGACGCCGGCCGCGCTGGCCACGTCAGCGATGGTGACCCGGGACACCCAACCAGGCTCCTGATTTGATCACGCCGCTCTCCCCAGACCATAAACCGATTTAGTAAAACGGTTTAAGCCCGATCGTATGCGGTGCCGGGCAAGCTGTCAAGGGAGACCTCTCGGCGCCGGCTGAGGGAGTTGCTACCGCTCTTTCGGGGTCTCGGTGATCGGGCGCACTAGCCCCGGATCGACCTTGGGCACCCGGCCGAACGTCAGCAGGCCGTTGCGCTCCTGCTCGACGTCAGTCAGCTGCGTATAGCAGAAGCCCTCGACGGGGCCACGGGCCATCAAGCCTTCGACCAGCCCCCGGTAGGCCCGCAACAGCTGGTCGCCCCCAGTCAGCTGTCCGTAACCCCAGCCGCCCGACCCGGCCAGCTGGAGACCGCCGAATTCGGTGACCAGCAGGGGCTCGCCGCGAAATTCGAAGCCCGGGTTGTAAGGGGCGTGGCCGCTGACGGTGCCGTCGAGCGCCCCCTCGAGGCTCCGGTAGCGCCTCGCCACCTCCGCCGGCCGCGAGTAGTCATGCAGGGTGCAGAGGTCGGTGAGGGAGTGCTCCCAGCCGTCGTTGGAGACGACCGGTCGCGTGACGTCGAGCTCGCGGGTCAGCTGGTACAGGCGGACGAGAAACCGCGACCGAACCGAGGCTTCTATCTCCTGGAGTCCAAAGCTCTCGTTGGCGGGCACCCACGCCACCACCGACGGATGATCGCGATCCCGCCGCACCACATCGGCCCATTCGGCGGCGAGCCTTTCTTCGGCCTGGGGCGAATACGCCTGAAAGCTCGGCATCTCGTCCCACACCAGAAAACCCAGCCGGTCGGCCCAGTAGAGCCAGCGCGGGTCTTCGACCTTCTGGTGTTTCCTCGCCCCGTTGAAACCGAGCGATTTCGCGAGCTCGATGTCGCGCCGCAGCGAATCGTCGTCCGGGGCCGTAAGGAGGCCGCCCGGGAAGTAGCCCTGGTCGAGCACCAGGCGCTGCACGAACGGCTCGCCGTTGAGCCAGAACCGGCCGTCCCTGGTCTCCACGGCGCGCAGCCCGAGATAGGTTTGTACCCGATCGACGGTCTTGCCCTCGGGGTCGAGCAGCCTGGCTTCGAGCTCATAGAGCCGCGGCGAGCCGGGATGCCAGGGGACCACGCGCTCGAGCCCGATGCGCCCCCGACCTGACACCCCCGACCAGCGGCCGACAACCTCGCCGTCGAGGCTGGCATCGAGCTCGGCCCGGCCATCGGCGTCGAGCTCGAAGTCGACGGCGCCAGCCGCGAGGTCCGGATTGATGCGAAGAGCGCGAATGTGGCGTGCCGGCAGCGGCTCGAGCCAAACCGTCTGCCAGATCCCCGTGGTCGGCGTGTAGAAGATCCCCTCCGGCCTGCGCCCCCAGAACTGCTTGCCGCGCGGGACGGTCTTGTCTTCGAGCGGGTCTTCGGCGCGAACGACGAGCATGTTGTCGCGCGCCCGCAACGCCTCTGTGACGTCGACGCTGAAGGGCGTGTGCCCGCCCTCGTGGCGAGCCAGCTCCCGATCGTTGACCCACACCGTGGCGCGATAGTCGACCGCACCAAAGTGCAGGGCGAGCCGTTCAGCCTTCGGGGCGTCGAATCGCCGCCGGTACCAGACGACATCGCCGGGAATCTCGCCGATCCCGGAGAGCTGCGACTCGGCGCAGAACGGAACCACGATGTGGCGATCGAAGGCCGGCCGCGAGCCGGCGCCGAACTCCCACTCGCCGTTCAGGTTGATCCAATCCGGGCGGCGGAGTCTCGGACGCGGGTACTCGGGTCTTGGTCCTCCCCCGCTAAGCAAGTTTGCACCTCCCCTCCCGGCGGCCCTTGGCCGCCGACCTCCCCACGTGGTGGGGAGATTGATTAGGCGAACGTTCGCTTTCCGCGCATAATAACCGCAGCGTGACCCTGCGCAGGGCGACCAGGCATATCTCGGTCAAGGACGTGGCCGCCCACGCCGGGGTCAGCTTTCAGACGACCAGCAAGGTCCTCAACGGAGGCGGCACGGTTTCCGAGCTGACTCGGGCCCGGATCCTCCAGGTCGCCAGCGACCTCGGCTACGTGCCGAACCTGCAGGCACGCAGCCTGGTGATGCAGAGGACGCGGACGGTCGGCTTCGTCGCGAGCGACTTCAGCGACCACAACCTGAGCCGCTTCATCGTCGGGGCCGAGCACGAGGCGCGCCGGCAGGCATATGGGGTCCTGCTGACCAGCATCGACGCCGAGGTCTCTGGCACCGAGTACGCGCTGCCGGCCCTGATGGAAAGAAGAGTCGACGGCATCCTGCTCGCGGCGCCGCAGATGGAGGACGACCGCGCCGTCGCGCACGTGCTCGACAAAACCCTGCCCGTCGTCAGCCTGTACCACGTCCCGGGCGGCGGCGTGGCAACCGTGGGCTCTGACCACGTGCGTACCGGCTTCCTGGCCACCCATCACCTGATCGAAAAAGGACACCGGCTGATCGCCACCATCACGGGTACGCGGGCGCGCCGAGTCACACAGGGCCGCATGCGCGGTTACCGCCGCGCGCTCGACGAGGCCGGCCTGGCTTTTGATGACCACCTCGTCGAGGAGGGTGATTGGGAGATCGGCGGCGCGAGCGCGGCCACGCGAAAGCTGCTGCAGCGCCGGCCGCGGCTGACCGCGATCTTCGCCCACAACGACAACATGGCGATCGGCGTCCTGAGCGCCCTTCGCGAGATGGGCAAGCGCGTGCCTCGAGACTGCGCGGTCGTCGGATGCGATGACATCGACATGGCCGCCTACACGCTGCCGCCGCTGACCACGGTCCATGTGCCGTTCTACGAAACCGGCGCGCAGGCCATGCGCCTGCTGATCGAGATGATCACGACCGGCTCGGTCACGCCGCGCAAGGTCCTTCTCCCCGTGCACCTGGTGGTGCGCGAGTCGAGCGGCGGCGCTTGATGGTCTTGCGACTCGAGGCCTGATTCTCGCCGTAACCCGGATGAAATCCGGCACGGCTCCCCCATCATTCTGGGCCGTGAATTCACTTCGTTTGGTCCAGGTGGGACTCGGTCCGCATGGCCGCAACTGGGCGCGCCAGGTGATCCCGAACATCAAAGAAGTGGACGTGGTCGCCTACGTCGACACCGACCCCTACGCCCTGGATACTCTGCGCGAAGACGCCGGCGTGCCTGCCGACCGGTGCTTCGAATCGCTGAAGGAGGCGATCGCGGCCACCGAACCCGAGGCGATGCTGAACACGACCGCCTTGCCCGGCCACGTCCCGGTCACGCGCGCGGGCCTGGAAGCCGGGCTCCATGTCATGGTCGAGAAGCCGTTTGCACCCAACCTGGCCGCAGCACGGCAGCTCGTCGACATGGCGTCGGTCCGGAACCTCGTCCTCATGGTGAGCCAGAACTACCGGTTCTTCCCCGCACCCCGCGCCATCGCCAGGCTCGTCGGCGATCAGACCCTGGGCAAGCTGCACGAGATCTCGATCGATTTCCGGCGCTACTCAACCGCCGGGCCCAACGGGCGAGGCCGTCACCACCACGAGGACCAGCCCCTGCTCGTCGACATGTCGATCCATCACTTCGACTTGCTGCGGCTGATCCTCGGCCACGAGCCGGAGCGCGTCTATTGCGAGGCCTGGAACCCGGACTGGACCGCCTTCACCGGACCGTCAGTCGCGGTGGCCACCCTTGTCTTCCACGGCGTGGTCGTGAGCTATCGCGCCAGCTGGGTCAGCGCCGGACCGATCACGCCGTGGGCTGGCGAGTGGAGCATGGAGTTCGAGCACGGCGAGGTCGTCTGGACGAGCGCCGCCGACAGCGACGTCAAGCTGGACAAAGTCGTGGTCCGCCCACGCGACGGCAAACCGCGAACCCTGACCCTGCCGCCAGTGCCGAGGACGGGCACATGGGCGACGCTGACGGAGTTCGCAGGCGCCGTTCGCTCGGGTCAGGAGCCGGAGACGTCGGGACGCAACAACCTGGGCACCATCGCCCTGACCGCCGCGGTCGTTGAATCCGCGACCCTGCGCGAGCCGGTGACGATGTACCCGGCCGGGGAAGAGACCGGCGCAGCAGCGGCGATCTGATGACGGCCGGCCGCCGGCTGCGCGTTACCGTCTGGAACGAATACGTCCACGAGCGCGGCGAGGAGTCGGTCAAGCGGATTTACCCGGACGGGATGCACCGCCCGATCGCAGACGGCATTCGGGGCGAGCTCGGTGACGGGGTGAGCGTGCGCATCGCCACCCTCGGAGAGCCCGAGCACGGTTTGACCGAGGAGGCGCTCGCGGAAACCGACGTGCTGACGTGGTGGGGACACGCGGCGCACGACGAGGTGGCGGATGAGGTCGTCGAACGCGTGCACCAGCGCGTGCTGGAGGGCATGGGCATCGTCGTCCTCCACTCCGGCCACTTCTCCAAGATCTTCAGGCGTCTCATGGGCACCAGCTGCGCGCTGCGCTGGCGCTCGGATCCTGGCGGCGAACGCGAGGTCATCTGGACGGTGAACCCCGCTCACCCGATCGCGGCAGGCCTACCGCAACCAATCGTGGTCACGCACGACGAGATGTACGGCGAGTTCTTCGACATCCCGACTCCCGATGAGCTGGTTTTCATCAGCTCGTTCGAGGGCGGGGAGGTCTTTCGCAGCGGTTGCTGCTACTACCGCGGGGCAGGACGCGTCGCGTACTTCAGCCCCGGCGACCAGGAGTACCCGGTCTACCACCAGCCGGAGATCCAGCGCGCGATCGCCAACTGCGTGGCCTGGTGCGGCGGCGCCGCGGCGTCCAACGATGCGCCCGAAAGACGGAGCGGTAACGCGCCGCGAGACTGGTTCATCGAGCCCGGCTCGCCAGCGCGAACGCGCTGACCATACCCAGCGCCACCAGGGCCAGCACCGCCGGCGCCCACCCGACGCCGAATCCTGCAATCACCACGCCGATCACGCCTGGGCCGGCGATGCCGCCGACGGACGCGGCCGGAAACAGCCATGAGGTCGCGCGCGCGTCGCCCGGCTTGAGCTTCGCCAGCCAGACGATCCCGGTCGGGAAGATCGGCGCCAGGGCAAGGCCCGCCACGATGTAGGCCCACGGG
>Ga0209161_10001858_pt1 | contig 17378 bp, 18 predicted proteins | sample GraSoiAngelo_155_FD_186169 | JGI IMG/M metagenome (GOLD analysis project Ga0209161, IMG submission 186169) | Grasslands soil microbial communities from the Angelo Coastal Reserve, California, USA - 14_1009_13_30cm (SPAdes) (version 2) | ecosystem: Environmental > Terrestrial > Soil > Grasslands... | reverse complement strand
CGGCGGGCAGAAGGTCGTAGGTCCGCTCGCCCGCATATGGAACAAGCTCCCAATGCATGATCGTCGAGCCGTCGAGGCCGTCACCCTTTTGCAGCGCGCCGAGGGCGCGGCCGTCCGCCGTTCGATGGCCCGGCGACGCGAGCAGCTCCCGTCCGTCCGCCAGGACCAGGTGAACCATCATGTGCCCGGCAGGCACCGGCATGCTGCCGACCTCGATCACTGGTGCCGCGACACGAGAACCGTTCGCAGTCTCGGTCCAGACCACTGCGCCGACGTGCAGATCGGTCACCAGGACCGGTCCGCGAGGGGTTGCGATCAGAGTCGACGCGGCGAGGCAGATCGGGCAGTTGGGCGCGCTCGTTGCGGTGCGGGAGGTGACGCTCACGACTCCGTCCACTCGCACCTGGCCGCCGACCATCTGATACGTGCCGCTGGTCGGCTGGGTCCGGATCTGGAATACGTACAGCTGACCGCCGTAGGTCTCGGTGAGAGTCAGCGCGCGCAGTAGTTTCCAAGCTTTGTAAGCGACGAGCTTCTGCGCATCGGTCAGATCGCCGGACGGCAGATGCTCGTGCGCGACGATGGCGGCGTAGGCCTCCGCGTCGGATTTGATCTGGGGGTACGTCGAGATTGCGTTGGCCTGCTCGCCGCCTTCCCGCGCGATGGGGTAGAAGTCGGGGTCGCAGTAGACCGGCTTCCCCACCGCATCCATCACGGCGAACTTCAGCTGGGTCGTGCTGAGAGGGCTTCCGACTACCGGCGTCGGATTCACGGACCCGCAGCCGGCTGCCGCCAGCAGGGCCAGCACGAGTGCCGTTCTCACTTCACTGACAAGACGTTGGGGGCTGGATTTGGTAACGGATGGCGGAACCAAACACCCCCCTCAGTCGTATTCAACTGAGATGGGTGACCGTAACGGCGAACCTATAATCGCGGGAGTGGGGGGAGCCGAAATCGTCACGAGGGTCGCTGACTCGTTCCTCACGAACGTCAGCCGCGCCATCGTCAACAAGGACGAAGAGGTCCGGCAGTGCCTGGTCACGCTTCTGTGCGAAGGCCACCTTCTGATCGAGGATGTCCCGGGCGTCGGCAAGACGATGCTCGCCAAGTCCCTGGCCCGCTCGCTGGACTGCACCTTCCGGCGCATCCAGTTCACGCCCGACCTTCTGCCGTCCGACGTGACCGGCGTGCGCGCCTTCAACCAGAAGACCAACGAGTTCGAGTTTCGCCCCGGACCTGTGTTCGCGCAGGTCCTGCTTGCCGATGAGATCAACCGCGCGAGCCCGAAGACGCAGGCCGCGCTGCTCGAGGCGATGGAAGAGCACCAGGTCACGATCGACGGTGAGACCCACCTTCTGCCGAAGCCTTTCATGGTCATGGCCACCCAGAACCCCGTTGAGTACTCGGGCACGTTTCCGTTGCCCGAGGCGCAGCTCGACCGCTTCCTCATGAAGGTGCGGCTCGGCTACCTCACGGAGAAAGAGGAGGCCAACCTGCTCAACCAGCACAAGGTAGAGTCGCCGTTCGAGGAGCTCCAGCCAGTCGTTTCACCAAACGAGCTGAAGGCAGCCCAGGCGGCCGTGCGGGAGGTGTTCGTCAAGCCCGAGCTTCGCGAGTACATCGCGCGACTGGTCGGCCGCACCCGCAACAACCCGGAGGTCGCGTTGGGCGCGAGCACGCGTGGAACGCTTCACCTTTTCCACGCCAGCCAGGCGTTTGCCGCGATCCAGGGACGGAGTTATGTACTTCCCGACGACATCAAGACGCTGGCCGAGCCGGTCCTCGCCCACCGCATCATCCTGCGGCCGAACGCGGAGATGCAGGGACAGAGCGCGGGCAAACTGGTCGCGGGTCTGCTCGAACGCGAGCACGTGCCGCAGATGGCCTTCGACGGGTAACGAACTTCTAAAGGATTCCCCATGAGCAAGGTCGCCCTCGCCACTGCGCTCGGCCTGCTCCTGTTCTTCACCTACCTGACGGGGATCCGTCCGGCATACGCGTTTGCGTACGGCCTCTGTCTTCTGTTCGTGATCGCCTGGATATGGCCGCGGCTTGCCATCCGCGGTGTGACGGTGACGCGCCGGGTCGATCCGGGCACGCCGACGGTCGGCGAGGTCTACGAGGAGACGTTTGAGGTGCGGCGCAAAGGATGGATACCCGCGCCGTGGGTCGAGGTCCGCGACCTCAGCCAGGTCAACGACTACCAACCGGGGCGCGTGATCTCGCTCGGCAGCGAGCTCGTGCGTTGGAAGGCGCGCGGCGTCTACCGCCGGCGGGGTTGGTTCGCCCTTGGGCCCACGTCGTTGCGCGTGCGCGAGCCGTTCGGCCTTTTTGAGCGTGAGCTCAAGCTCACACAGCGAACCTCGATCCTCGTCTATCCGCGCGTCCGGCCCGTGCCCGACCTGATGACGCCCAGCGCGCAGCAGGTGGGCAGCACGACTTCATTCGGAGCCTGGGCGGACTACCCGCCGGAGACTGGCGGCGTACGCGACTACACCACCGGCGACAGCTTCGGCCGCATCCACTGGCCTCTCTCCGCCAAGCACCAGCGGCTCATGTCGAAGACGTTCGAACAGCCGCTGACCACCGACCTCTGGATCCTCCTCGACCTCGACCGCGCCGTGCACTTCGGCGAGGAAGAGGAATCCACCGTCGAATACGCGGTCAGCCTCGCGGCCTCGATGGCGTCCCAGGTGCACAGCCGCGGCCGCCAGGTCGGACTGATCGCCAACGACTCGCGGGGCACAATCCTCGAGCCCCACCGTGCGGTGCGGCAGGACCGCCTCATCCTCGACTACCTCGCCGTTTGCCAGGCTGACGGGCGTACGCCGCTCACCCAGACGCTGGCGTGGGATCGGATTCGACGCCTCCCGCGGAGGGCGATCGCCGTCATCACCCCGAGCGCCGACCCGGCGTGGGTGCGGCTGCTCCAGGCAGTGCGCGGCAAGCGCTCGACGCTGATCGTCTTTTACGTCGACCCGGCAAGCTTCGGCGGTCCGGACCAGAACCCGAGCTTCGATCTGGGCCAGGACGTCGACCTGTACGTCGTTCGCCGCGGAGACGACTTCGCGCGGCTTGTAAGGACCAGGGATGCGATCCGTATCTCCTAGCCGCGAGCTTGGCCGGCCCGACGGATTCGACGCCGGCATCGCGCAGTCCGCGGCATGGGACCGCGCGCGCGAATGGTTGGGCGGGGGTCGTTTCTGGTCCGCGGTCCTCGTCCTGCTGGTGACGCTGACCGTCGCCAAGTCGACCGCAACGGTCCATTGGGTGGACGGGATCGACGTCATCACGCCGATCGCAATCGTCGCCGCGCTGCTCATGAGCATCCTGGCGCTGCTTCCCATCCGGGAGGTGGTCGGGCTCGCCATCGGCGCGCTGCTGGCGCCGGTGGCGGCTGTGATCGGCTCCTGGCCGCAGCTGCACCACAGCCACCCGTCAGATGTCGTCGGGCCGCAGCTCATCGGCGTCTGGTGGAACCGGGTGCAGGATGGGAGCGCCACCTCCGACCCCGCTTTCTACCTCGTCCTCATCTGCCTCTTGATGTGGGTCACCGGGGCGTGGCTCAGCTGGTGCGTGCTCCGCTGGCGCAAGCCGATGCTGGGCTTGACCAGAACGGATACGTGCTCGCAATGCTGTTCTTGACGCTGGCGCTGCTCTTGTGGACCAACTACACGGGCTCGATCGCCAATGCGGTGCGGGCCAGGGTCAAGCTCACAGGCGACGCGCGATGGGACTTCTGGGAGAGCGGCCTCGTGGCCATGGCCGCGCTCATCGTCCTCGGCATCATGCTGCCCCCGCTGTCCACAGGCGACAAGACACTCGACCTGGAGTCGGGCGTCTTCACGAGCTGGGCACAGCTTCAGCAGCGCCTGAGCAATCCGGGCATCTTCAGGTCCGGAGGCGGACACGGCGTGACCGGCTTCAGCGAGGACGTCAAGCTGAGCGGCTCTCTGCAGCGCACGCGCGACATCGTCTTCGTCTACACCGTCGTCGGCGACTACGCAGGTCCCAAGTACTTCAGGGGCGTGAACGCGACCCTGACGCTGGGAGGCGAGTGGCGTTATCCGGCCTCAAACGGCTACCAGCAGATCATCCCCAAGAACCAGTTTCCAGACTTCTCGGAGAACTACGAGAAGCTTGCGGGAGCGACGATCGACGTGACCATGCGCGCTCCGCCGGTCGGCTACGCGGACGTGCTGTTCTATCCAGGGCAGCTCTACAAGATCGATCGGACGACGCTCGCGACGCAGGTGCCGTTGATACCGGGCCCGCAGTCGGACAGCCTCCAGTCGGTCGACCGGCTCAGCACCATCCGGCCGCCCACGTCGGCCGGCAACTACGCGGTGACCGCGGACTTTTCGACAGCGACGACAAGCGATCTCGAAAGCGCGAGCACCACCTATCCCGATTGGCTCACCCAGTTCTCGACGCTGCCTGTGACCGGCTACCGCAGCCCGGATGTACTCAGCAGGATCCACGACCTGGCGCTCCAGATCACAACTTCGGCGCACGCCACCAACCCCTACGACAAGGCCACGGCCATCGAGGCATACCTGCGGGATCCACACAACTACACCTACACGCTGGACGCCAGGACACCGGCCGGCCGGGACCCGATCGACTACTTCCTGTTCACCTCCAAGCGCGGATACTGCGAGTTCTTCGCGACCGCCATGGGTGACATGCTGCGGTCGCTGGGAATCCCCACTCGCTTGGTGAACGGGTTCGGGCCCGAGGTCTACTTCACCGGATACGGCTGGATCCCGTTCGAGCCGACGGCGGACGACCTCAACGCATACACACCGATCCCTCGCGGTCAGACCGGCAACAACCCCTGCCTGCGCGACGCGCAGTGCGACCCGAGCTCCATCACGGCCGGAATTCCCGGCGTCGTGACGACTCCAAAGGGGGGACGCCCTGAGCCGACCGACCCCAACGCCGGTGGCCCCGGAGGTGGGATCACAGTGGCTTCGATCAGCGGTGCGACGGTGACCAGGATCGTGGCCTTTCTCGTCGCGCTGATCTTGCTCTTCCTCGTGGTTGCATCGCGTTATCTGCGACCGCGCACTGTGATGTCGGTGTGGAAACGCATGCTGGTACTGGCGAACCTGGCCGGCGCTGAACGCAGGGTCGGCGAGACTCCGCTGGAGCTCGGCCGGCGGCTGCAGCGGACGTTCCCGGAAGCGGCCGAGCCGGTGGGCGCATTGGCCGGAGGTTTCGTCGTGTCCGCATACGCTCCGCCCGAGGTGGCGTCGACCGCCCGAACGTCTGTCATGGAGGCGTGGGTGGCGCTGCGTCCACTGCTGTTGAGACGGGTCTTCGGGCGGCTCAGGCCAACCAGGATCTAGTCTTTTCGGCGTGGCAGCGGTCGCCGGGAGGATCTACCCGGCGGTGCGGATCGAGATCGACTCCGAGCGTGTGGCTGACTTCGCCCGCGCGATCGGTGCCGACCCTTCGGGCGGTGTGCCGCCGACCTACGCCGCGGTCTACGCCTTGGGCGCGACCGCCCCGCAGCTGTTCGGGGACCAGGACGCGGCGATTGATTACGCCCGCCTGCTGCACGCCGAGCAGGAGTTCGAATGGCAGCGTCATCCTCGCGCCGGCGAGACGGTCACGTCGGTGGGCCGCGTCGCTTCCGACACGAGCCGTCGCGGCATGCGCTTCGTGACGTTGGAAACCGAGACGACGGATGCCGCGGGCGCACCGGTGTGCCGCTCCCGCACGCTTTTTGTGATTCGCTCATGACAAAGCGCGAGGTCAAGTTCACGCGCGAGCAGATCGCTGCATACGCTGCGGCGTCCGGGGACCAGAACCCCATCCACCTCGACGACGATTTCGCGCGCTCGGTCGGCCTCCCTGGCGTGATCGTGCACGGCATGCTGCAGATGGGCATCCTGGCGACAGTTGCGTCCGAGGAGGCGGGTGGCCCGGGACATCTGCGCCGGCTGTTCGTCCGTTTCGCCGGCATGGTCCTGCCTGGCGACATTGTGACTTTCACAGCCGACCGCGCCGGCGAAGGCAAGCTCGACCTAAGCGCAGTCAACGAGCGCGGCGAAGCGGTGCTCACCAAGGCCGCGGCGGAATACAAAGCATGACGCTCGATTTCTCGCTTTCGCCAGAGCAGGAGGAGATCCGTGACCTCGCGCACCAGTTCGCGGAGAAAGAGATCCGTCCTGTCGCCGCTCATTTCGACGAGACAGAAGAGTTTCCATATGAGGTGGTCAAAAAAGCACACCGGCTCGGCCTGAGCCCGGCCGCCTTCATCCCGGAGGTGTACGGCGGCCAGGGCCTCGACTTCCTGACCGAGCTGATCCTCAACGAAGAGCTGAGCTGGGGTTGCGCGGGCATCGCGGTCTGCATCCAGTCGATGGCGCTCGCGATGGCAGGAATTCGCGCCAGCGGCACCGAGGAGCAGAAGAAGCGCTGGCTGCCCGAGTTCACCAATCCGGACCGGCTGGTGCTCGGCGGATTGGGATTGACCGAACCCGACTCCGGCTCTGACGCGTTGGCGATGAAGACGCGTGCGAAGCGGGTCAGCGACGGCTACGTGCTCAGCGGGACCAAGCAGTTCTGCACCAACGGCGGCATCGCCGACTACCACGTGATCTACGCCAACACCGATCCCACCAGGGGCCCGGCCGGAATCGCCTCGTTCCTGGTTCCGAAAGACACGCCAGGACTGCGCATGGGACGCAAGGAAAAAAAGCTCGGCGTGCGCGCGAGCCACACGGCGCAGGTGATCCTCGAGGACTGCCACATTCCGCTCGACCACCGACTCGGTGGCGAACCAGACGCCGACAACGCGGGACCTGGCGCGCTGGGCGCGCTGATGACGCTCGAGGCGACGCGACCGGGAGTCGCCGCGGGCGCGCTGGGCATCGCGCGCGCCGCCTATGAGTTCGCGCTGGGGTACGCGCAGGACCGCAAGCAGTTCGGCAAGCCGTTGTGGCAGCACGAGGCGGTCGGATTCAAGCTCGCCGACATGGCGATGACGATCGATGCCGCGCGCCTGCTGATCTGGCGGGCCGGGTGGATGGCCAACCAGGGCCGGCCGTTCGAGCGCGCCGAAGGCTCGATGGCGAAATGCTTTGCCGCGGACGTTGCAATGGATGTCACCACCGATGCGATCCAGGTCCTTGGTGGCTATGGCTATATCAAGGAGTACCCCGTCGAGAAGTGGTTTCGGGACGCGAAGATCTATCAGATCTGGGAGGGCACAGCGGAAATCCAGCGGCTTGTCATCTCGCGCGCCATCGCCGGCGAGCGCAGCACCATCAAGTTGGGGGCGTGACGGAATGTTTGATCTGACCGGAAGAGTTGCGATCGTCACAGGCGCGTCACGCGGCCTTGGCCGCCAGGACGCGCTCACCCTCGCCGGCATGGGCGCCGATGTCGTGATCACCGATGTGCTGGTCGAGGACGACCCCAATCTCCAGCAGACCGCCGAGTCGCAGGGCAGCATGCTGGCGCAGGTCGCGGTGTCGCAAGGCTGGGTCCACTCGAATGCGACGGCTGAAGAGATCCGCAAGATGGGCCGCAAGTCGCTCGCAATCAAGATGGACGTCACCAACCGGGAGCAGATCCGCGAGGTCTTCAAGAAGGTCGGGGAGGAGTTTGGAAAGATCGACATCCTGATCAACAACGCAGCGACCCTCGACCACGCGGCGCAGATCCCGAATCAGTCTTACGAGCTGTGGGATCGCGATGTGAAGGTAAATCTCACCGGCGCCTTCAACTGCACCAAAGAGGTGTGGCCGTACCTGGTCGAGAACAAGTGGGGCCGGTTGATCTTCATGTCATCGGTCGCGGGGACGCTCGGCGGTTTCGGCCAGGCGAGCTACTCCTCGACCAAGGCAGGGCTCATCGGCCTGGCCAGAACCGCTGCACTCGAAGGCGGGCGGCACAACATCACCGCCAACGCGATCGCGCCGGGGATCATCGAGTCGGAGGCCGGCAAGGCGGCGGCCGCGAACAACCCGATGTACGAACGCTTCAAGTCGCGAACCGTCTTCAAGCGGTTTGGGCAACCGTCCGACATTGCGAACACGATTGGGTTCCTGTGCACGGAGGAGGCCGGCTACATCACCGGCGCTGTGATCGAGGTGGCGGGCGGCATCCCGCTCTTTACCGCGTAGCCAATGGGCGAATCAGTCGAGGTCAAGCGCGATGGCGCGGTCGCACGCGTCGTGATGCATCGGAAAGGCAACAACGCCATCGCCGAAGACCTCATGAGTGAGCTCGCCGCCGCATTCGGCGAGCTGGGCAACGATCCTTCGGTGCGCGCGATCGTGCTCGCCTCGGAGTATGAGAAGTACTTCAGCGTCGGTGCCGACCTGACGTCCCTCGCAGGGATCGACCGCGAGTCGCCGAACGCCGCCGACGAGATCGCGCTCTTCATGAGACGTATGAACCACCACTTCAACGCGATCGAGCGGTGCCCCAAGCCGGTGATCGCGGCGATCAACGGCCACGCGCTGGGCGGAGGCAGCGAGCTCACGCTGTGCTGCGACTTCAGGATCATGGTCGAGGACGGCCGGTCGCGGATCGGCCAGACCGAATCCTCGCTGGGCATCATCCCGGGCGCTGGAGGAACGCAGAGGCTGCCGCGGCTGATCGGCAGGGCGCGGGCGACGCGGTTCTTGATCGAGTCGACCCGTCTATCGGCCAGGGAAGCCGAGGCGGTGGGCTGGGTCGACAGCGCGATTTCGCCCGAAGAGTTCCCGGCCGCCGTCGACGAGCTCGCAGGCAGACTTGCCAAGGCCGCGACGTTCGCCATCGCGATGATCAAGGACGCGGTGCGCCGCGGCTATGACCTGCGCCTTGACGAGGGGTTGGAGATCGAATCGCAGAACTTCGCCCGTGCAGCCTTGAGCACCGACGCGGCGATCGGCATCATGTCCTTCCTGAGCAAGCAGGCACCTGAGTTCACCGGGTCGTAGCCGGTCGATTCAGCCGCCGGCCGTTCGTCGTGTGAACAGGAGGAGTCATATGAAATACGTGTTGCTTTTCGTCGGGACGATGGAGGACCAGGAGCGTTTCGAAAACCTGTCGCAGGAGGATCTGGCGACCGGGATAGAGGCGGCTGGAAAGTGGTTTGAGGAGTACAGCCGGGCCGGCAAGATCGTTGGCGGCGAGCAGCTGAAAGGCCCACAGACCGCAACCACGGTTCGATTCAAGGACGGCAAACCCATCGTCACCGACGGTCCATTCATCGAGTCGAAGGAGATCATCGGCGGCTTCGCCATCGTTCAGGTGGCAGACCTCGACGAGGCCCTCGAGATGGCCAAGACGTGGCCTGCCGGGCCGGTCGAAGTGTGGCCGGCTGTGGAACGATGAGGTCCTGACCGAGACACGAACAGCCACCGAGGCCGCGCTTGCCGCCGTCTTCCGCGAGGAGGCGGCGAAGCTTACGGGCGCCATGGTCCGGATCATCGGCAACTTCGACATTGCCGAGGAGGTGGTCCAGGACAGCCTGCTGGCCGCGCTGGAAAAGTGGCCCGAGCAGGGCATCCCGGACAGGCCCGGCGCATGGCTCATGACGACCGCGCGGCGCCGCGCGATCGACCTGCTTCGCCGAGACCAGCGCTACGCCGAAAAGGTCGCCCTGCTCGAACGGTCAACTGTGAGTCCTGAGCCCGTGGAGGCGGACGATCGCCTTCGACTTATCTTCACGTGCTGTCACCCGGCGCTTGCCCAAGAGGCCCAGGTCGCGCTGACGCTGCGTGCGGTGGCCGGCTTCACCACGCAGGAGATCGCAGCCGCGTTTCTCGTCTCCGAGCCGACGATGGCGCAGCGCATCGTGCGGGCAAAACGCAAGATCGTCGAGGCCAACATCCCGTATCGGGTGCCCCAAGGCACCCAGCTGGTGCCTCGCCTTGACGCCGTTCTTGCCGTTCTGTACCTGATGTTCAACGAGGGCTACCTCAGTCGCGGCCCGGGAGCGGCGATGCGCCGCGACCTCGCGGAAGACGCGCTGTGGCTCGCGAGCCTACTCACGCGGTTGCTGCCCGACCAGGCCGAGGTGCTCGGGCTGCTGGCTTTGATGAAGCTCCACCTCGCCCGGTCCCGCGCCCGCTTCGACGCCGCGGGCGAGATGGTGCTGCTGCCGGACCAGGACCGCGCGTTGTGGGACGCGGCGGAGATTGCCGACGGCGTCGGGCTTCTTCATCGGGCGGCGGCGCTAAACGCGCGCGGTCCCTACCAGCTGCAGGGGGCGATCGCGGCCGTTCACGCCGAGTCGGCGTCCTGGGAGAAGACCGACTGGGCGCAGATCGTCCTCCTCTACGATTCGCTGCTCGGGTTCACGGACACGCCGGTGGTCCGGCTCAACCGCGCCGTGGCGCTCAGCCGCATCGCGAGCCCGCAGGTCGCGCTGGGTGAGGTGAACGACCTGGCGATCTCGCTGGGCGGATATCACCTGTTTCACGCGACGCGGGCCGAGCTGCTCGACGAGGTCGGAGAGAGGGCGTTGGCTCGCGAGGCGCGGCTCCAGGCTCTCGAGCTCTGCCACAACCCGGCGGAGCGAGCCCTGCTAGAGCGGAAGCTGCGGAGCTAGTTCCTCGGCGCGGCGCCAGTGGTCGAGCAACGAGCGTACGTGAGTCGCGGTGTAGATCTGGTCCGGTGGCACGAAATGATGAATTCCAGGAAATCGCCTGACGTGGATGTCCTGGAATAGCCGGGCGAGGACCCCCGCCCGGGTCGATTCTGATTCATGCGTGAGGTCCCCATACGCCAGAAACACCGGAAACTGGCACGCCTCGAGCATCGATCGCTCGAATTGATAGGTGCGAAACGCACGCATCATCGCGGCGATGCCGGCCGGGCGCTTCTGCATCTCAGGCGAGGTCGACTTCGGGGCAGGCGGCGGCTCAACACCCGGCTTGAGCTGCTCCCGGACGAATGCCGCCATGAAATCGGGTCCATCGAGCCCACGCAGCTTCTCGGCAAGGGCGCCGAAGCCGGCGCTCTCCTCCTGCGTCAGGAGGCCCGGTATCGAGGCCGGTTCAAAAAGGGCCAGGCTGATGATGCGTCGCGGCCGCGTCCCCGCGTACGCCAGCGACATGAAGCCGCCGCCGGAATAACCGAGCAGATGGAAACGGTCGAGGCTATTGGCATCTGCAAACCGGTCGATCGCATCCAGCTCCAGCTGGACCGAATAATCGGCGGGTGGGGCTTCGTTTCGGTAGACCTCGAGGTCTTTGAGGTGCAGCTCGGCTCCGTCGCCAACTGCCGTGAGAAGCGGCGCGTAGCGCTGGGCCGCCGGCGCCACGCCACCTGGCAAACAGATGACGTGAACCATCACAGGGGTGCTCGGCGCCGGATCACGTCCAGCGCCTCTTCGACCCGCTTTGGATCCAGCCCGACGCACCGGATGACGAGCTCTTTGGTCTCGAAGTTCGGATACGAGCCGACCGATACGTCCGGAAATGTCTCTTCGAGCTCGCGCATGAGTGGGTAAAACCGGGCCTCGACGGCGAAGGTGAACCGCAGCTCCCGGACAGCGGCGGCCGACCCCGCGGTCAGGAACTCCGGCTCAATCTCCTCGGTGAAGATGCCCTTCATCTCCATCGGCACCCCCGGCAGCACGAAGATCCGCTTGCCGTGGGACTCGTAGATAGTTCCTGGCGCCATGCCCCGGCGGTTTCTGAAGACGTGCGCCGGCTCGGCCGGTATGCGCGACATGCGGAGGTTGCCCTCGGTCACCTCGGGCGATTCGAGCAGCCCCATCGAGTGCATGCGCTGCACGCGCCGCTCGATCCGGGCCCGCGTCTCCTCCCAGATGACGAGGTCCTTGCCGAGCGCCTCCGCAAGCGCGGTGAAGGTGCGGTCATCAGGCGTTGGGCCCAGGCCGCCGGTCGCGAAGATGTCGGTGACTTCCCCGTCGTCCAGCTCCCGACGGAGCTGTTCGATGATCTCCGACGGCCGGTCGCGGATCTGCGTCACGCGCTTGGTCGGGTACCCGAGGAGGCGAAGCCGCTCCGCCATCCAGTGGGAGTTCGTGTCCAGGGTGAAGCCGTCGCCGATGGCCACGATGCTGGAGGTCGGCACTGCACAAGCTTAGTTCTGCGTTCGCCCGTCTCCCCAGATCCCTACGCGCGAGCGCGTCCAGGACGCGCGAAAGCGCGCGCCATCTATTGCTCCCCTGAGGGGAGAGGGTGCCCTTGCTAATCTCGATTCCGTAATGGAGCGGTTGCACGCTGTCGTCCATGGCGATGTGCAGGGTGTGGGCTACCGCTATTTCGTCCAGCGTAAGGCGCAGCAGCTTGGGCTGCAGGGATGGGTTCGCAACAACGACGACGGAACAGTGGAGCTGGTCGCCGAAGGCAGCCGGCAGCAGCTCGAACAGCTGAAGCGCGCCCTGGAGGAGGGTCCGAGGCTGGCGCGAGTCGACCGCGTCGAGACCCGCTGGTCGAACGCAACCGGAGGCCTCAACTCGTTCGAGCTCGCCTGGTGAACCGCTAGGCGGCCGATGGTGAATTTCCGGTTCGACTAACCTATCGAGCCGGTAAGTAATGCGCCCTGCGCGCGCCCGGCGGGCATTTTTCGCCGCTTCCGCGAAACGAGGAGGTAAATGGACCCCAACACAGCGTGGTTCGGCGTGGCCGGTGGACTCGCCGCCGTGGCCTTCGCCGTGGTCCTGATATTTCTCGTCCTCGCCAAGCCGACCGGCAATGACCGGATGCGTGAGATCGCCGCAGCGATCCAGGAAGGCGCGGCCGCGTACCTGAACCGCCAGTACACGGTGATCGCGATCATCGGGGTGGTCATCGCGATCGTGATCGGCTTCTCGATCAACTGGAGCACTGCCGTCCTTTACGTAGTTGGCGCGGTCTTGTCGGCATCAGCCGGTTACGTCGGCATGAACATCGCCGTCCGGGCGAACCTCCGCACGGCCGAGGCCGCCCGCAGCGGCTTGAACAGCGCCCTGCAGGTGGCTTTTCGCGGCGGCGCGGTCACCGGTTTCATGGTCGTCGGCCTGGGGCTGCTCGGTGTCTCCGCCGCGTATCTGGTGTTCAAGAACCCCGAGTCCCTGGTCGGCCTTGCGTTCGGGGCCAGCCTGGTATCCGTGTTCGCGCGGTTGGGCGGTGGGATCTATACGAAGGCCGCCGACGTGGGCGCCGACCTGGTGGGCAAGGTTGAGGCCGGCATCCCGGAGGACGACCCGCGCAACCCCGCCGTGATCGCGGACAACGTCGGCGACAACGTGGGCGACTGCGCCGGCATGGCGGCTGACCTGTTTGAGACCTACGCGGTGACCATGATCGCGGCGATGCTGCTCGGCTCCCTACTGTTCAAGGACCAGATCGGCTGGGTGATCTATCCGCTGCTTCTCGGCGCCGTGAGCGTGGTCGGGTCGATCGCCGGCACCTTCTTTGTCCGCATCTTCAATCCGCGATGGATCATGGGCGCGCTCTATTCCGGACTGCTGGTCGCGGTGGTCATCGCCGTCGTCGGCTTCTACTTCGTCACCCAGTACATGAAGGGCAACGGATACCTCCCGGCCAACGCGTCCATCAGCGATCCCAACCGCCTCTTCTTCGCGGCACTGGTCGGCGTCATCGTCACGGTGCTGATCGTCGCCATCACAGAGTTCTTCACCGAGACCGCGTACTGGCCGGTGCACCTGATCGCGAAGGCGTCGGTCACAGGCCACGCGACCAACATCATCGCGGGGCAGGCCATCGGCATGATGGCGACCGCCTTGCCTGTCGTGGTGATCGCCACCGGCATTCTTCTGAGCTACGGCCTCGGCGGTCTGTACGGCATCGCGATCGCAGCGACCGCGATGCTTTCGATGACCGGGATCATCGTCGCGATCGACTCCTACGGTCCGATCACGGACAACGCCGGCGGCATCGCGGAGATGGCCAAGCTGCCCAAGGAAGTCCGTGAGATCACCGACCCGCTCGATGCGGTCGGCAACACGACCAAAGCCGTGACCAAGGGATACGCCATCGGTTCGGCGGGCCTGGCCGCACTGGTCCTGTTCGCCTCGTACACCCAGGAGCTCGCGAAAGCCGGCCATCCGACCAAGTTCGAGCTGGCGGATCCGCTCGTCATCGCCGGGTTGTTTCTCGGAGGCATCCTGCCCTTCCTGTTCGGGTCGCTCGCCATGCTCGCCGTAGGGCGCGCCGGCGGCCTGGTCGTGGAAGAGGTCCGGCGGCAGTTCCGAGACATCAAGGGCATCCTGGAAGGCACTGGCCGGCCGGAATACGGAACCGCGGTGCGGATCGTGACCGCGGCGGCCCAGCGCGAGATGATCGTGCCCGGGGTCATCCCGGTGATCGCACCGCTCGCGGTCGGCTTCATCCTCGGCCCGCGGGCGCTGGGCGGGATGCTGCTGGGCGCGATTGTGACTGGCCTCTTCCTCGCCATTCAGATGACCAGCGGGGGCGCGGCCTGGGACAACGCCAAGAAGTACATCGAAGAGGGCCACCTGGGCGGCAAGGGGTCGGAAGCGCACAAGGCCGCGGTCACCGGGGACACGGTCGGAGACCCGAACAAGGACACGGCTGGGCCGGCGATCAACCCCATGATCAAGGTGGTCAACATCATCGCCATCCTCATCGCGGCGGCCGTCTCGACCAACTACTTAATCCACTAGTACACTCGTCCCTGGGGTGGACGACTACCAGCAGGAGATCGCCGACCTCGAAACGCAGGTCGAGCAGCTGGTGGAGGCAGAAGGCGACGCCATGACCATCGCCGAGCTGAGCATGCAGCTGGACATCCTGAAGGCGATCTACGCGCGGGCCCTGGACCTCTACCAGCGCGGCCTGAGGGACGAGGACCTTCGTTACGGTCTTCGCATCCAGGGTTATGGCGATTGGACGATCGAAAACGTATACGCCTTCGTCTACGAGCGCTCGGTCGAGCTCGAGCCGAACCCCCACCATGCATTCGTCGGCGGAATCAAGACGGCCGACTTCGAGCTGATGCTCAACCCATAGGAGGGACCAGATGGAGACCCCGCTGACACCTCTCGAGTTCGCGCGACGGGCACGCAAGCTGTATGGCGATCGCGAAGGGGTGGTCGATGGCGACCTGCGGCTGACCTACGAAGAGTTCTTCGCGCGCTGCGACCGGTGGTCCTCGGCCCTGCAGGCGATGGGCGTCAAGCAGGGGGACCGTGTCGCGTACATCGCGCCGAACACGCACGAGCAGCTCGAGTCGTTTTACGCCGTGCCCCAGATGGGAGCCGTGCTGGTGCCTATCAACTACCGCCTCATGGCCGACGACTTCGTGTACATCACCTCGCATTCCGGGGCCAAGGTGCTGTGCGTCCACCCCGACTACCTCGAAGCCGTGGACGGGGTCCGCGACCAGCTGCGTGGCGTCGAGCACTTCGTGAGCCTTGGCAGCGCCGGCGGTCGGAAGGGTTGGGCGGAGTACGAGCCCGCCCTGGAAGCCGCTAAACCCGAGTTCAAGGGCCCCCAGGTGGCAGAGGGCGATCTCCTCACCATCAACTACACGAGTGGCACGACCGCCAAGCCGAAAGGCGTGATGATCACGCACCGCAATGCGTGGGCAAACGTCGTCGGCACGCTGGTGCATTTTCACCTCACGGTCGGCGACCGATACCTGTGGACGTTGCCGATGTTCCACGCCAACGGTTGGACGTTCGTGTGGATCATCACCGCCGTCGGCGGAACCCACATCTGCCTGCCGAAGGTAGAGCCGGCGCGCGTCTTCGACCTCATCCGTGATGAGAAGGTGGGCTGGCTGTGCGCGGCGCCGACCGTGCTCATCGCGCTGGCCAACGCTCCGCGCGACGTGCGGGGCGAGGTGCCGAAAGGCGTGCAGGTCATCACGGCGGGAGCGGCGCCGGCCGCCGCAACGATCGAGCGCCTGGAAGGCGAGCTTGGCTGGGAAGTGACCCAGGTCTATGGATTGACCGAGACGGCACCGTTCATCACCATCTGCGAGCCGCGTCCTGAGCACAGGAACCTCGGCACCACTGAGCTTGGAGTGATCAAGGCCCGCACCGGCGTCGAGCTGATCACGTCAGGCGAGCTGCGCGTGGTCGACGAAAGTGGAAAAGACGTGCCCGCCGACGGCACGACGCTTGGCGAAATCGTCGCGCGCGGCAATGTGATCATGAAGGGCTACTACAACGACCCTGAGGCGACCAAGAAAGTCATGGGTGACGGATGGTTCCGTACCGGCGATGCGGCGGTTCTCCATCCGGATGGCTACGTCGAGATTCGCGATCGGATCAAGGACGTGATCATCAGCGGCGGCGAGAATATCTCGAGCCTGGAGGTGGAAGGGGTTCTGCTGCGCCACCCTGCCGTGCAGGAGGCTGCAATCGTCGGCCTGCCGCACGAGAAATGGGGCGAGGCGCCGCATGCATACGTCGTCCTGAAGCCAGGGGCCACAGCCACCGATGCGGAGCTCATCGCCTTCACCCGCGAACGCCTCGCCCATTTCAAGGCGCCGCATGGGGTGACGTTCGTGACGGAGCTGCCGAAGACCGCGACCGGGAAGATCCAGAAGTTCGTGCTCAGGAAGGGCACAACCGCGGTCGTGCGCCAGTAGGTCAGGCCCAGACCTCGGTCTTCGCCCAAACGAGTCCGTCGCGAGTGACTCTTGCAGTCACGAGCGTGCCCGCCGCGAGTGACCGTTCGTCGAAGAGCTTGATGGTCCGCGGCCGGAACCTGTAATAGGGCAGGTCATTGGAGTCCGCGTCGAAGTCGCGAAATCGCCTGCCATAGTTACTCTTCGCCTGGTCGCCCGCGGTAACCCCCGCCGTGCCGAACAGCTGAATCCCTCTGTCGGGCCTGCCCCACACCTGGTGCGAGTCGTAGATGGTCACCGCCGCCGAGCGATTCCGGAGCAGGTTGCGCGAGTGGCGCGATTCCGGGTCCGAGATCCAGATCACATCGAAGCGATCGTTCCACGCGAAGTACATATGGTTGATGTGCGCTCGGCCACCAGGGGACACGGTCGACAGAGAGCAGAGGGGAGAGGCGTTCATCAACCGGCGCGCCGCGCGCTCAAGCGTTGCGGACGAAAAACGGCGGGACCTGCGCTCGACGGTCATGCCCCCTCTAGTTTGGACCAGCCCCTCCGGCGCTTCGCGCCACCTCCCCATAAATGGGGAGGACAAAACTCCTACGAATCGGGAGGAGGAAGTCCGAACGTAATGGTTGGAGCAATTGTCGTGATCTCGTTTTCGGATCTGATCAGCTGCCAGCCGACCTCATGCACCATCCGGTGATGCCGCCGGCATAGTAGGACCAGGTTGTCGAGGTTGGTTGGGCCGCCCTCGATCCAGTGTGTGAGGTGATGTCCATCGCACCGCGACGGCGGACGTTCGCAACCCGGCCACTTGCAATGCTGGTCGCGCATCTGCAGCGCCTTTCGCATCGCTC
>Ga0209161_10001855_pt1 | contig 17383 bp, 16 predicted proteins | sample GraSoiAngelo_155_FD_186169 | JGI IMG/M metagenome (GOLD analysis project Ga0209161, IMG submission 186169) | Grasslands soil microbial communities from the Angelo Coastal Reserve, California, USA - 14_1009_13_30cm (SPAdes) (version 2) | ecosystem: Environmental > Terrestrial > Soil > Grasslands... | reverse complement strand
GGTCAGGGAAATTCCTCTCGGCGTCTCGGCAATCAGGGTGGCTGACGGGGATTGAACCCGCAACCTCCGGAGCCACAGTCCGGCGCTCTAACCAATTGAGCTACAGCCACCGTAAGGCTGGACGTCGAGACGTCGAGACGTCCAGGGCGAGAAACTAATCGCGCGATGCGGCCAATGAAAGCTCAGCGCCGTACATTATGGCTCCTGTGAGGGGCGAATTCCTGGAGCTGCTGAGCGGCGGCGACCGGCGCGGCATCGCCCGCTCGGCTCGCGTGCGGGCGCTGATCGAGAAACGGCCGGCGCGCGTCAAAGATCTGGCGGCGCTGACCAGTGCTGACGATTGGCTCGTGGCCCAGCGCGCACTCGACCTGCTCGAAAAAATCGCCCATGAGCATCCCGACTGGATCGAACCCTATAAGACGGTGTTCATCGGCCCGCTAGCGGACAGTGACAAGTGGGAAATTCGGCTCCAGATCGTACGCGCGCTGCCATTGTTTCGCTGGACCGCGGCCGAGTCGCGGCGGATCGAGCAGATCCTGCTGGAGAACGTCGCGTTTCCTCAGGCATTCGTGCGCGCCTGGGGGCACTGGATAGCCTGGCAACACTCTCGGAGCGAAAGGCGAAGCTTATGCCGATCGTGCTCCAGCACCTCGAGGTCTTCGCGCAGTCGTCGAGCAAGGCGCTGCAGGCCCGGGCACGCGCGATTCGCGAACGGCTCGCGCGGCGAGGCTAGTCGGGCCAGAAGGCGGCCGACAACTCCGCCGTTCTGGGGTCGCGTGGCACGGGCGCACGTTCGAAGCTCCCGATTTCCACGATGCCCCGCACCGCGTTGACGAGGAAGAGACTGCGGCCCGCGAGCGCCGCAATGGGCGCCCGGACCTCCGTCACTTCGGCCAACTCCATGACGCGCTGCCGGCCGATCCCCGGCAGGATCCCGAGGTCCGCGGCCGGCGTGCACAGCGTTCGGTTCTCCCACCAGAACAGATTCCAGGCCGTCCCCTCGGCCAGGTATCCCTCCGCCGTCAGGAGCACGGCGTCATGTGCTCGCCTGCGGCGCGCGCTCGCGAGCGCGCGACCGAACTGCTCACGTCGCGTGGTCTTGTGGGGATAGGGAACGTGCACCTCTCGGGACACGACGACGGCGACTCCCCGGTCCGGGTTGACGTCGCGCGTCGCGATTTCGGCATGGCCACCGGCCAATTGGAGGCGAACGACGCGGTCTCCCCGTTTCCCGGAGCCAGCGGCGAACCGGACGAGATCGATGAGATCGGCGGAAGCTTCGGGCGCGCCGAGGGCCCCAGCGGAGGCGTGCAGGCGCGCGAGGTGGCGGCCGAGCCAAGGGAGGTGCCCGCCCCTGGCTCGGATGGTCTCGATGAGCCCGACGGCCACGGTGGCCCCTAACTCCCGCGCGCGCGGCATGACGTGAAATACTACATTTGGTCCGACCTTTTCGGATGAGGGCGAATGAGACGAGTCGTGCTCGCTGGGATCGTGCTCACCGCGGCCTGCGGGCCGAAGCGGCCGCCACCGTCATTTGCTCCCGATCCTGGACTGGTGGAGCAGATCCGGGAGCTACGGATGTCGACGAGCACGCGGGCCTGCCCCGGCGAATCGTTCGCCGCCGTCTACACCGCGGTGTTGAAGGACGGCTCACTCATTCCATTCGAGACGCGCTACGATGAGGATCATCCGCCCCGGCTGCACGTCGTCTTCTTGCAGCGCTCGAGCAACGAGGCGACCCCACTCGAAGGCGGCGGCTGGAGCGCGGCGCGCGATCCGCTGGCCACCGCGATCACAGGCTTTCGTCTCACAGTATTAATGAAGGCGAAGCCGAGTATTACGACGTCGACGGTCGTGGCCCCCGACTACAGCTGCCTCCAGCATACCTTCGGCTTTCGGGGTGTCGGGGCGGGTGCGAGCGGTCCTCAGGTGACGGTGCGGCTGGGTATCCTCCAGTCGCCGTTCTACGATCGCCTGCTCGTGGCCGGCATCGAAGTGGAGGACGCGCCACCGTATTACCTCCTCGCCGATGCGCGCGCCGTGCCCCCGTCGGATTGGCTCATCATTGAGGCGCGCGGCTCGCGCGGCTCCCGCGGAGCCGAGGGGACTGCCGGCGTCGCCGGCACGAACGGACGGCCGGGCTGTCCCGGCGGTGCTGGAGGTCCAGGTGGTGCGGGCGGCAACGGGAGTGGGGGCGGACCGGGTGGCCGCGGCGGGCAGATCACGATCATCGCGCCGGCTGAGGAGCCGTTCCTTGCGGGACTCGTGGACGCGCAAGTGCCGGGCGGCGAAGGCGGCGATGGCGGATCCGGTGGCAAAGGTGGCGCGGGTGGCAAAGGCGGCGCCGCCGACCCTGCAAACGACCCACGCTGCGTTGCCGGCAGCGCCGGAGCCTCGGGACCCGCCGGAGCAAAGGGTCAGGACGGCCGGGACGGACTCCCTGGTGGCCGCCCGCAAATTGTGACGGTGCCGATGCGCGACGTGTGGGGCCAGCGCGTCCCACCGGCGCTGGCGGAGCTGATCGACTATCGCCCGCCGGGGCGGGGTCGACGCCAGTAGTAGTAGCCTGGTAACCCGAGCAGGATCAGCCCGGCGCCGATCGCTGAGTATTTCGGCGTCTCCACGATCGTGTTGTACACCAGCCAGATGGCGAACGCGATGAAGATGATCGGGGTAACCGGGTAGCCCCACGTCCGGTAGGGCCTAGCGACCAGCGGCGCCGTCCGACGCAGCTTGATCACCGCACCAGCCGACAGCGCATAGAACAAGAACTCCGCGAACACGACGCAGGTGAACAGCAAGTCGTACGTGCCGAACGCGGTCAGCGCGGCCGCGACGATTCCTTGCGTCACCAGAGCGACAGTAGGCGTACCGAAGCGCGGGTGGACGTACGCCTGCGAGCGGAAAAACAAGCCGCCCCGCGCCATCGCGTAGGGGATCCGAGCCGCGGTGAGAATGATGCCGTTGTTCGCACCGAGCGTGGAGATGAGGATCGCCCCGACCACGAGCGCCGCGCCGAACGCGCCCATCGTCACCTTTGCCGCATCCGACGCGACCAAGGTGGATGTCGCTTCCACCGCCGGCGAGAGCACGTAGCTGAACGCGACGCTGGCGATCACATAGAGGGCCATCACGATCACCGTGGAGTAGATGATCGAGCGCGGTAGGTTCTTGCCCGGATCGATGATTTCGCTCCCGACGTAGGTCGACTCGATCCATCCGTCGTATGCCCAGAGCACCGCGATCATCGCCACCCCAAAGGGGCCGACCAGCCGGCTTGCTGATCCCGCCGGCCACAGCGGTTGAAAATGCGTCGCGCTGCCTCCCGGCAGCACGAACGACGCGCCGATGATGGCGACGAGGGCGGCCATTTTCAGTGTCGTCAGAACGTTCTGTGTGGTCGCGCCGAGTCGCACACCGCGGCAGTTGAGCCAGGTCAGTGCCGCAATCGAAGCGATGGCGACGACACGAATTGCCAGCTCGGACAGCGGGATGAAGAACCCGATGTAGCGCGCGAACCCGACCGCGATGGCGGCAATCGACGCCGTATTGATCACCGCGAACGTCGCCCAGCCGTAGAGAAAAGCCCAGACCGTCCCATACGCCTCGCGCAGGTAGGCGTACTGCCCGCCCGCCTCGGGATACATCGCCGCCAGCTCGGCGACGGAGAGCGCGCCAAGCAGCGACACGATACCGCCCACGATCCAGACCACCGTCATCAGCGCAGTACCGTGCACGGCCGCCGCCACGGCCGCCGGGACGATGAAAATCGCCGAGGCGATCGTCGTGCCGGCGTTGATCATCGTCGCGTCGAAAAGGCTCAGCTCGCGTTTGAGATCGGTGGATGGCGAAACGGTCGACGTCATCGCGCGACAAGGATGGCGCGCGAGGTCGTTAGGCGCAATTCAGAGTGCTGCGTCGGTATAGAAATCCAAACGCCAGCCGGTCGGCGACCGCGTAGCCCGGGTCAGATCGAAGCGCACGAGCCCGTCGATGAAGCTCGCGCCCACGCCGACGCCGGGCAGTGGCCGGGCGAGTGAGAGGTGCTCGCGCGGGCCGGCGCGTCCGACGTCCGCGAACAACACCAGGCGTGCGGCCGGCCAACGATTCGCGAGCTCGAGGCGCGCGCGCCAGAACGCGTCCCCGCTTGACGCATTCCCCCCGTAGCCGCGAATCGTCCCGGGACCGCCGAGATACCAGTCGCTCTGGATCGGGACGACACCGTCGGCCATGCCGCCCGCCAGCTCGACCGCACCGGCGATCCGAGGACCAAGCGGTGCGGTCACCCGCACCGTGCTGCTCACACGCCCAAACCGGTACGTGCCCACGCCGCCATCGATCGTCACATCGGCAGTCCACTGCGCCCGCTCGGGATCGATCCCCCGCTGCGTGTGCAGCGTGAGCGACGCCCCGAGCTGGTCAGCGGAGTCCGCACTGATGTTGGGGCGGAAGATGTGATCCTCGTGCAGCGCGTGCGGAAATGAGAAGTCGGTGCGCTTGAGCGCCCGACGCTGACGTTCGGCGTACAGGCGGACCTCGAAGCGTTGCGCGAGTGTCACCGCCGGCGCGATTGTCAGCTCGGCGCCCGTCGCGCGGAAGTAATCGCCGTCGTCGCGGCCCAGCACCAAAGCCCCCAGCGAATTCCCGATCGAGAGCGATCGCGCGGTCGGATCGACCGCGGCCAGGCGCCCATACCCCGTGAGCCGGATGCGGGCTGTGCCGGTCTCGCGGAGGACACTGCCCTGGAGATCAGCGTGGCCATCGGTCGTCGCGATGCGAGCGGCGCCGGCGAGCTGTAACCGGCCGAGATCGAGCTCGCCCCGCGCGCCGAGGGACAGCCCCTCCACACGGTTGTAGCGCGCCAGGCCCCAGCGCGGCGGCCGGGCGTGCAGCTGCCATGGCGCCTGCGGCAGGTCCCCGAGCCCGTGCGTCAGCTCCTCCAGCTCGCCGGAAGTGATGAGGGTATCGTGCGTCGCGCCGAAGGGTGGCGGCAGCGAGCTGCTCGCGAGCAGGGCGGCGGTATCGGTCGGAATGTAGACAGTGAATCTGGAGCAATGGCCGTTGGCGCACCTGCACGAAACCTTGTCGACCTTCTCGCGCTCGTGACACGCGGCGCGCGCGATCGAGTCGTCGGCTTCCGTCGCTTCGGGTGGGCGGGGCGCGAGCCGCGCCGTCGTGTCACCGCGTACTTCGTAGTCGTCGTAGACGCGCTCATAGCGCATCGGCATCTGCAGGAACGAGCCGGCGGTCGCGACGGCGTCCATCGCGATCAAACGCGGCAGCCACCAGCGGCCCGTCCACAAGCCGTAATCGATCGTGAGAAACCGTACTTCCACCCGGATCGGTTTGACGAACCCGGGAATGTCCTTGCCGTCTTCGTCGCTTACGTCCTGCTCGAAGTCGAACGGGCGCGCGGGGCGGATCAGCGCCCGCACCACGGCATGCGAGCCCTCATCGATCCAGAACGAGCCGGCCATCAGCCGGAAGTCGAGCCGACGCGGAATGATGCGCAGCTCGCGCAGCCGGATCTCGCGGCCGTCGGGGAATACCACGACGCTCGAGTCGCCCGTGGCGAAGCGGTAGTCGGCTTCGCTGCCGGGCGCGAGCGGGTGACGGAACTCGACGTCGCGATGCCTGGTCGAATCCTGCGTGCTGTCCCGCCGGGCCTTCCCCCAGCCGATGGTCAGGCGATCGTTCGCCGGATCGAAGGCATAATCCCCCGCGTCGCCCTTCAAGTCCTCGGGCAGCGAGGGCTTGGGAACGGCGGCCGGCACCGATTGGCGGGCACCGACCACGTCGATGCGCGTGACGGAGTCGCGCTGCCAGTCGATCTGTAATGCGATCTCGCGGCGATACAGCATGCGGTCGCGCCGCAACGCCCGAATGCCGACGCCGATGCGCTCGCGCATTCTGGCGCGATAGGCCGTAATCGATCGGTCGATCGTTTCTCGCCGTTCCCGGGCGGCCGCGACGAGGCGCCGGGCCTGGGGATCGAGGTAGGCGCAGCTATCTGCCCTCCCCCTCCCAGGGTTCTGCACGGCGAGGACGGCGGTAACGAGGATGGCGAAGCTCACGTAGGACTCTGTACGAAACCCGATGAAGGATAAGATTCAGCATGATGATGCGTCCCTATTGGCAGGCCAGCCGAGCTCCCCGTTACAGCCTGCTCTTTGCGTTACCCCTCTTGATCATCTACCAGATCCTCGCAGCCCTGGCACCCGTGGGACCAGGCGGCATGAGCGTCCGCAATGGGGCGGACGTGATCCTGCAATCGGTATTCCTCCGGCTCGCCGGCGCCTGGGGCCCGCGGGTGTTCCTGTTGTGCCTGATCGGGGTTGGTACCTGGTTGATCGCCCGGGATGTACGCTCGCACCCCGGCAAGCTGACCCTCTCCGTACTCGGCGCCATGCTGCTCGAGTCCGTCTGCCTGTCGCTCGTGTTCGGCGTCGTGGTCGGGACCCTCACCGCGGCGCTGCTCGGCGCGCCGCCACCGCCCATGGCACTCGATTTCAGCGCCCAGACACTGAGCCGCTGGACGATGTTGATGCTTTCACTCGGCGCTGGCATCTACGAAGAGCTGCTCTTCCGCGTGGTGCTCGTCGGACTGCTCGCATGGGCCGCGAACAAGCTCCTTGGCGTGCGGCCGCTGGTCGCGGGCGTCGTCGCGACCGTGCTTGGAGCGCTCATCTTCTCGGCATTCCACTATATCGGCCCCTATGGCGATCGCCTGGAGGTCTACTCCTTCGTTTTCCGCACGATCGCGGGGCTGTTCTTCAGCGGCCTCTATCTGCTGCGCGGATTTGGCATAACCGCTTGGACCCACGCGCTTTACGACGTATTCCTGTTGCTCCGTTAAAGCGCCGTTCGCTATGTTAGGCGCCATGAAATCCTATCCCCTTCAGCTCTTCGTGCTGGCCGTCGTTGCGGTGCTAGCCGGCTGCAGCAAGAAACCCGGCCGCCGTGCCCAGGTGGTCGAGTGCAGCTCTATATCACTCGACGCCAAAGGGACCGTGCAGTGTCTGGTGGGTCTGTACCACTGGAGTGTAGCGGACGCTCAGAAGGCGGCCACGGATCGCGCCCACGAGCTGGAGTCGCTAAAGACGCACCAGGAAGATTCGGTCTGGGCCCTCGGCTCGGTGAAGCATCGCCGGGACCTGCAGACGTGCTCGCACGCCGACGATCAGCTCCGGAGCTGTTTGCTGGTCGCCGGGTGGCCGCTGTCGCGCGTGAAAGCGACGCAGGACTCGATGTGGAATGCCGAGCTGTCCACGCATCGCCATGAGCTGCAGACGTGCGTAGCCAAGCGCGACTTCAATCTTTCCTCGTGCCTGACGCTCTACTACAAGTGGGATTCGGATCGGGCGCTGGCGACTGCCGACTCCGTCACGCGCGCGCGACTTGCCCGTTAGGGCTCAGCCAGGATCCTGAAGACCGCTCCTTCTCCCTGATCCGATGCGACGTATAACGAGCCGTCCGGCCCCACCGCGAGGCCGGTCGGCCGATAGCGGGCCCCCTGTGGCGTGACGGTGGCGCCCGCAAACCCGTCGGCGAAGACTTCGGACGGCCCCGTCGCAACGCCGCGCGCGATCGGGACGAACATCACCTTGTAGCCGGCTTGCGGGAGGGGCGCGCGATTCCACGATCCGTGGAACGCGATGAACAGCCCGCCCCGATACTTCAACGGGAAATGGCGGCTGTTGTAGAACGCTAGGCCATCAGGCGCCCAGTGGCCGGGGAACGCTACCACAGGCCGCGGCGTTGAGTCGCACCGTCCCTGCTTCTTGCCGTCGCCGCCATACTCCGGCTGCAGCACATTTTGGCGGCGGCGCCAATCGTAGTAGCAGTATGGCCAGCCGTAATCGCCGCCCGCCTCGAGCCGGAAGACGACTTCCGCCGGCAGCTCCGCGCTCAACGCGTCGGTATACAGCTTGGGCCAGTTGGCGGCGAGTTGATCGCGGCCGTGCTGCGACGCAAACACCGACCCGGTACCAGGATCGACCGCGAGACCGACGGCATTGCGAAGCCCGGTGGCAAAGCGCTGGCCGTCGGTCTGCGTCTGACCACCGCGCCGCGGATCGAAGCGCCAGATTCCGCCGGCGTAGTCGAGAATCGGGCAGGGATCCTGGCCCGGCGATTCCGGCGAGCGGTCCTGCACCTGACACGAATTGGACGGCGCGCCGATGTTCACGTACAGCTGGCCGTCTGAGCCGATGACGATGCTCTTCGCCGCGTGCTGGCCCCGGTTCGTCAGGCCACGGACGACCGTGTCGGGACCACCGTTGGGTGTGAGCTGGCCGATCTGCCAGTGCCACCGCACCACAGCGTCGTTGGTCGCGAAGTAGAGATACTCCCCCGCGAAGGCAATCCCATTGCCGCCACCGATCCCGAATGTGCTGACGACGTCGGCCTTGCCGTCCCCAGTCGTATCGCGTAACACTCGCACACCGCCGCGCGGTCCTGAGACCGCGACGAGTACGTCCCCGTTCTCCAGCACGACCATGTGCCGTGACGGGCCGATCGATTCGGCGACAATCAGCGCGCAGAACCCCGGCAGCAATTTCAGTCCGGCATTGTCGGCAGCGCAGACCGGTTTTCTGGCTTGTGGCGTGGGCGCGACAATGAGCGCCGCGATGGCGAGCAGCAATACGCGTGTCATTCGAGACATCCTGCTGGACGTGAGTTGCGAGAATATACAGCTTTCCCGCCACCACTCGGAATCGTGAGGTGAACCGTGCCGTCGCTGAGTCTTCTGTTCCTCGCTTTACAGGCTGCAACGTCACAGTCTCCACGGCTCGTGGCGCTGAAACAAGAAGTCGCGCGAGATGTCGCGAGCCGCGCGCAGTTCACGCAACAAATGGTGGATCAGATCTTCAGCTTCGGCGAGCTCGGCTTCCAGGAAACCGAGACGTCGCGATATCTGATCGATCTGCTGCGCAAGAACGGTTTCACCGTGCGCGAAGGGATCGCCGGAATTCCGACCGCCTGGGTCGCCACGTGGGGATCCGGCAAGCCAGTCATCTCGCTCGGCTCCGACATCGACGATATCCCGCAGGCGTCACAGAAGCCCGGCGTCGCATGCCATGCGCCGCTGATCGAGGGCGCCCCGGGGCACGGCGAAGGCCACAACTCGGGGCAGGCGGTGAACATCACGGCCGCCCTCGCGGTGAAAAAGATCATGGAGCGCGAGCACTTGCCCGGGACGATTCAGATCTGGCCCGGCGTCGCGGAAGAGCTCGTCGGCGCGAAGGCCTACTACGTACGCGACGGCCTGTTTCAGGGCGTCGACATCGTGCTCTTCTCCCATGTGGACGACAACCTCGCGACCTCCTGGGGCGACATCGCGGGCAACGGTCTGGTCTCGGTGCTGTTCAGCTTCCAGGGGAAAAGTGCGCACGCCGCCGGCGCGCCCTGGCGCGGCCGCAGCGCGCTCGATGCGGTCGAGCTGATGGACGTCGGCTGGAACTACCGCCGCGAGCATCTGCGCCTGCAGCAACGGTCGCACTACGTGATCGTGAATGGGGGCGATCAGCCCAACGTCGTCCCGCCCACGGCCTCCGTCTGGTACTATCTGCGCGAGCTCGACTATCCACACATCCAGGAGCTCTACGCCCTCGCTGATACGATCGCGCACGCCGCGGCGATGATGACCAGCACCACGGAGCTGCCGCCGCGGATCCTCGGTGCCGCGTGGCCCGGCCACTTCAATCGCGTGATCGCCGAGGCGATGTACGAGAACATCAAGCAGGTTGGGCTGCCGGCGTGGAGTGACGCCGATCAGCGGCTGGCCAAGGCGCTGCAGCGCGAGCTCGGCGTCCCCGATTCTGGTCTCGCCACGAAGCTCGACACCCTCCGCCCGGCATTGAAGCCCAACGAGCGCACCGGCGGCGGTTCGGATGATATCGGCGATGTCTCCTGGAACGTCCCGACGGTGACGTTGCGCTTTCCGTCCAACATTCCCGGACTGCCGGGGCACAATTGGGCGAACGCCATCTCGATGGCCACGCCCATCGCGCACAAAGGCGCGACGGCGGGGGCGAAGGTGATGGCCATGACGATCCTCGATTTCCTGACGCGCCCCGAACTGGTGACGCAGGCATGGGACTATTTCCGCACCGTGCAGACGAAGGACATCAAGTACCAGCCGCTCATCCGCCCGCAAGACCGGCCCGCGATCGAGCTGAACCGCGACGTGATGGCGCGCTTCCGTCCCCAGATGCGTCGCTTCTACTACGATCCCACGAAGTACGGGACCTATCTCGAGCAGCTGGGCATCACCTATCCGACCGAGCGGGCGGCCGACGGCAGCTGCGCCGGCGGCGCGACGCCCTAAAACCGGAGCCAGGAGTCGGGAGTCAGGATGGATAAGAAGAAGTTCCTGTTTGTGTCCCTCGATGGCTTGATCGCGGACATCGCGTGGCAGGTCGTGAAGGAAGGCCACGAGGTGAAGCTCTTCATCGAGGCGGCGAGCGAGCGCGAGATCGCCGACGGCTTCGTTCCCAAGACCGACGACTGGGTGCCCGAGGTCCCGTGGGCCGATGTCGTCGTGTTCGATGACGTGCTCGGCCAGGGCGCCAAGGCGCACCAACTCCGCCAGACCGGAAAGCTCGTGGTCGGCGGGTCGCCATACACCGATCAGCTGGAGGACGACCGCGCCTTCGGCCAGCAGGAGCTCAAGAAGGCCGGCGTCTCGATCATTCCGCAGGAGAATTTCCATTCCTTCGATGACGCGCTCGCGTTCGTACGCGCCAATCCCAATCGCTACGTCATCAAGCCGAGTGGCGAGGCGCAGAACCTCAAGCAGCTGCTGTTCGTGGGCGAAGACGAAGACGGCAAAGACGTGATCCAGGTCCTCGAAGACTACCAGCGGGCCTGGGCGGATCGCGTGAAGGCCTTTCAGCTGCAACGCCGCATCGTCGGCGTGGAAGTGGCGGCGGGCGCCTTCTTCAACGGCAAGGAGTTCGTGCTCCCGGTCAACGTGAACTTCGAGCACAAGAAGCTGTTCCCGGGCGACATCGGGCCTTCGACCGGCGAGATGGGCACGGCGATGTTCTGGAGTGAGCCGACGCGCCTCTTCAACGCGACGCTCAAAAAGATGGAGCCGCGGCTGCGCGACGAGCGCTACGTCGGCTACATCGACGTGAACTGCATGGTGAACTCGAACGGGATATACCCGCTCGAGTTCACGTCACGGTTCGGCTATCCGACGATCAGCATCCAGCAGGAGGGGATGCTCACGCCGATCGGCGAGTTCTTCTATCGCCTCGCCGAGGGCTCGCTCACGACGTTCAAGGCGCGCAGCGGCTTCCAGGTCGGCGTGCGGATCATGGTCCCACCGTTTCCGTACACCGACCCGGAGACCTTCGCCAAAACGTCCAAGGACGCGGTCATCATCTTCAAGAAGCCCACCCGCGACGGCGTCCACATCGAAGACGTCAAGCAGATCAACAACGAGTGGGTCGTCACCGGCACGTCCGGCGTCGTACTGATCGTCGTCGGCATCGGCACGACGATGAAAGCCGCGCAGAAGCAGGTCTATAACCGCATCGACAACATCATGATCCCCAACATGTACTACCGCAAAGACATCGGGGATCGCTGGTTCGAGGACTTCGACCGGCTGCACACCTGGGGCTACTTGCGCCCGTAAAGCATCCGGTAGGCCGCCTCCGCGTGCATCACACCCTTGTCGACGAGCTCCGCCATGTAGGCCGGCATCGTGCCGATGCGGGGTTTGACTTTGTCCGCACCCGCGGGGGGCTGATCGGTCGCGAGTCCCCGATACGCGTCGGTCAACCCTGCCCGCAGCGCCTCGAGCACCCACGGCTTCATTTCGACCGTCGCCTTCGTCACCTCGACGCCGCGGATCGTGCCGCGCGGGTCGAACCCGATGGCGAGCTCGAGTGGCCCATGTTGGCAGTCCACGCGCATGAACAGCAACGCGCCGGCGACCTGATCCTGATGTTTGCCGACGTAGAAGGTGACCATGCCGTCCGGCGGCTCCCACCCCACCGCGTCGTGCAGCTTCCGTGAATCGGCGCTGCTGACATGAAATTCCCGGGCAGTGAACTGCTCGGCGCCCGGCAGCAGACGGGCGACAGCGTCTTCGCGTTTCACCAGCACCACCGTCGGGGTGATATGCAGCAGCGCGGCCGCGACCGCGCCAAGGAGAAGCGTTTTCATGATTGTGTTTTTCCTCCGAGCCACATTTGCCAGATCGCCAATGCAGCCACAATTGTGTACCCTAGAGCCATCGCCCAACCGCCCGCGAGTGTGACGAACGCGAAGCCGGGCGACGCGAGCTTCGTCAGCCACATCCCCGCGAAGTCGAGCCAGGGCGCGGCGAAGAGTATTGCGATGATCGCCAGGCCGGCCCAGCGCGGGATCGCCAACCCGAGCGCGATCACGGACAGGCAGGCGGCGATCACCGCGTACATCGGCATGTGCACGTGGGTGTCTTGCACCAGCAGATCCCGATCCACGTGATGCATCTCCTCCCCCATCTCCGCCATCGAGACCGGCCGTTCCGCCACGATCGTCGTGTCCGGCGGCATCTGCATCGCCATCATCGCTTCGCCGGCCGGCCCGTACGTCTCAGCGACCTTATGGGGACTGAACCCTGCATAGAGAGCCACCATCCACGCGCCGAACAGGTAGGACGTGCCGAGCGTGGCGAGGAGCAGTGTGACGAGCCAGCGCACGCGCAGATCGCTGTGGCGCAAATCGTAAAGCACGAAGCCTCCTAAAAGAGGTAGACCAGCTCGACCAGCGCAGTCAGGTTGGACCGCACCAGGCTGCCGTTCTTCTTCTGGAACACGGGCTGATCCGAGTGATCGATGCGCAACGCCGGCCGGATCGAAAACGCGGGAAGACGGAACGAGGTGAACTCGACGTTCGAGAACACACCTTCCTGCGCTTCGCGGTAGAAGTACCAGGGCGAAATTGTGACCGAGCTGAGCGTCTGCGCGGTCCCGGTTCTCGCTCCATCGGGGTCGTCGAGCAGCTCGCCGCGCACGCTCAGCCCCGTCGACCGTCCGAGTCGCCAGAACCCCTGGCCGACGACTCCCGTCCAGTCGACCGGGAGGCCACCGAGCCGCTGCGAGCCGTAATGCGCTTCGCCCTGAAGAATGAGCCGCGGCAGGGGCTGGTACGTAGCATCCGCGGTCAGCAGCGTCCGCTGCGAGCCGTTCGTCGAATCCTCTTCGGGCCCGTAGAACGCCCCGGCGGCGACGGCGAGACCGGAAGACGGGAAGACCTGGAGCTTGAGCCCCGCCGTCTTGCCACTGTTATTGTCTGCTTCCTGATCCCAGCCGTTCGCGACGAGGCCGAGAATACTCACCGTGGGATTGAGCGTATACCGCGCCATGAGACCGGTGAACTTCACGGGCCGGGCGTTTTCGAACGTGAACGACGTCGTGGGAATGAGATTCAGCGGCTCGTCATCGCGCTCAAACCCTATCGGCGCGTCAAAACGGCCAAACGAGAGCGTCAGCGCCGACAAATGCGCCGGCGTCCAGTTGATGATGAGGTTGTCGATGTCGATATGCGTGTGTGCCGGCGTGCTGTCGTGGACTTCCACATGGGTCGTCAGCTGCGCAAACAGGTACAGCTGATCAGACCAGGGCCGAAACACGCTCAGCGCAATTTTCGATGCCATCAAGTTGTTTTGCTTGAGGTTGCGATCCCAGCTGCCCGAACCGATCGCGAAGCCGGAGATCGTCAGCGGCGTACTCTGTTCGACCAGACCTCCGGCGCCTTGCGCCGCCATTCGGCGCCCTGCGGCGCCCAACAGCACGAGCAGGATGCCGGCACATGTTGCCGATGTCCCAATAGACATGAGGCCCCTCCACTAGGGGTTGATGGTGTTCGAACATGTTTTGTGAAACGGGTGCTTACGCGAGCAGCTGTGGAGGAGCGAGAGCGAACGGGAGGAAGCGCTTGCGCGACGGAAGTGAGCCGGGACGCACCCGGTCGATATCGACCGCGATGACCGGCAGCGGTGCGGCCGACCAGTTCGACGTCGGCGTGGGAATCGAGACCGCGACGCCGGCCGGACAGCACGCCTGGGGACAGGTACAGTGCCCCGCTTTTTGATGGCCACCGCCGTCTTGATGGTGCGCGGGCGTGGCACTGTGGACCGGACAGGCGTGCGTTTCCGGACCGGCCATGGCCAGCCCGAAAATCAACGCCAATACGATCCGGATGTAGCGCATCGCCCCAATTATACAGCTTTGAGCTTCCAGCGCCCGCGACGGAACAGCACCGCACTGGCCACGGCCAGGGTCGAGAACGCGATCGTGACGGCCCAGGCCACGCCCTGCGGTCCCAGATTGAAATGCCGCGCGAGCAGCCAGGCGAGCGGAATCTCCCACAACCAGAAGCAAAACAGATTCAGCCACGTCGGCGTCCAGGTGTCGCCAGCGCCGTTAAAGGAATTCGTCAGAACCATCCCGTAGGCGTAGAACAGATAGCCGTAGCTGATGATGCGCAGGCAGTCCGCCGCGATCGCGGCGACCGTGGGATCGTTCGTAAACACGTGGGCGATGGGAGTCGCGAGCGTGATAAAGATCAGGCCCGCGAGCCCGAGAAAACACACGTTGTAGAATGCCGCACGCCAGACCGCCTGCTCGCCGCGCTCCGGCTTCCCCGCCCCCAGCGCCTGGCCGACCATGGTCGCCGCCGCGTTGGCGAGGCCCCACGACGGCAGCAGCGCGAAGATGATGATCCGGATCGCGATGGTGTACCCCGCCAGCCCCTCGGCGCCGAATGACGCATTGATCCGTGTCAGGCCGATCCAGCTCGCCATGCCGATGAAGACCTGGAACGTCCCCGTTCCCGATAGACGGAGCAGCGTCTTCATCACCGGCGGCTTGAGCACGATGTCGTGGCGATGAATCACGACCCGACCATCCTGCCGCCACAGGCGGTAGAGCTGATACAGCACGCCCGTGCCGCGCCCGATCGTCGTCGCGATCGCCGCGCCGGTCACGCCGAGCCGTGGGAAGGGGCCGATGCCGAAAATCAGCAGCGGGCCGAGGATGATGTTGATCCAGTTGGCGAGCCACAGCACGCGCATCGCGATCGCCGCGTCGCCGGCGCCGCGGAAGATCGCGTTGATCAGGAACAGCAACAGGATCACGACATTGCCGCCGAGCATCACGCGCGTGTAATTGTGGCCCATCGAGATGACGTCGGGCGACGCGCCCATGACGCCGAGCAGCTTCGGTGCGAGCACCACGCCCGTCACCGCAATGACCGCGGCAGTGATGACGCCGAGCGCGATGCCCTGCACCGCCGCTTCTGCCGCGGCTTCCGGATTCTTCTCGCCGATGCGGCGCGCCACCATCGCCGTCACGCCGATCGACAACCCCATCGCCGCCGTGTAGACGAGGGTGAGCATCGATTCGGTGAGACCGACCGTCGCGACGGCGTTGGGTCCTAGGTGAGCGACCCAGAACACGTCGACGACGGCGAACACCGATTCCATGACCATCTCGAGCACCATCGGCACGGCGAGCAGGATGATCGCGCGGCCGATCGGGCCGGAGGTGTAGTCGTGATGTGTGCCGCGGATCGCCTCGCGGATCGTCTGCCAGAGTCCGTGCGGCGTTTCGACGTGCGATTGCGTGGTGGTCATAGGGCCTGTAATCTCGCGCATGCTTCCCACCGTCGATGCACGGCACGGTGGTGGTTCAGTGAGAAAACGAAACACCTGAGGCCGGGAGTGATCCCGGCCTCAGACCTGCGACTCAGCTGGGGCTTTGTTGGTGGGCTTCGACGAACCAGAGCCACTTGTCCACGCCGCGGGAGATCTGGGTGAGCACGTCCGCACTCCCGGCATCCTCAAGCTCGTTCATCTCCTCGATCCCGATGCGCATCGTCCGGCCGAACGCGGCGAGCGCATCCGACAGCGCCGCCACATGCTCGGGCCCGTTCGATAACCCGACGGGGTAATCCGGCAGTGTCGACCGCTCCTCGACCGCGCCCACGGTACCTTCCGCGATACCGCCGACCTGCACGACGCGCTCGGCGATGAGATCGACGTACTCCTCGACGTCCTCATTGATCTCGTCGAATAACTTGTGCAGCCCGATGAACGCAGGGCCTTTCACGTTCCAGTGCGCCTGCTTGCATTGCGTCTGGAGATCGATCGCTTCCGCGAGCCGCTGATTGAGCAGCGCGATCACCTCGACGCGGCTGGCTTCGGGCAAATCGTTCTTGGTCGGGTACAGCTTGTTCGCGACGGGGCTGCGGGAGGGGGCAGGACGCTCTGGTGCTTCGACAGCTCGCTCGCGCGACTTGGCGCCGTTTCCCCCCACTTTACGCGGGGACCGCGAGGGACGAGACCTGGTGACTGTGCGGGCCATGACTCTTGTCCTTTTTTAACTAGCAGTTGTCGTGAGTGTCGGTCGCTTCTCGCCAGCGGAAACCTTGAACCGGATCCACATCCCCGCGAGCCCGTGTCCCGGAACGGCGCAGAAAATCAGGTACGACCCAGGTTTGGTGGCGACGAAGCGCACGGAGTCCGATTCCCCCGCTCCATGCCCTTGCATCAACCGGGACCGGGTCGTCATGGCGCCCGGAATCGCCGGCGGATCGACGGGACCGGCGGGCATCGGCTTGGTGGTGTCGATGACTTCAACAGAGTGGGGGAGATTCGCATCCTTGTTGGTAAACCGAATCACGACGGTCCAGTTGGTGGGCACTGTGAGCGTCAACTTGCCGTCGTTGAAGCCGTTGAAGTTCAGGCCGCCGTTGAGCTGGGTGAGACCCGAAGTCAACTGAAACGTCGCGATCTTGGCCGTAGTATCGACGGTGAGCCAATTGCAATCGATCGCGGGCGACTGCTTCGCCGGTGCGGGTGGATTCTGGGCGGCGCAGAGCTGCGCCGAGAGCAAGAACGGGCCGAGAAACGCCGAAGATTTGATCATGCGTCCAAGGTACCTAGCGACCGGCCCCAATTGTAAGGCCTAGATAGAGGTTGCGCCCGGGTGCCGGTTCGTAGAAACGATCCCGCGCCGCGTTGATAACCACCGAGCTGACGTACAGATGATTGAATGCGTTGTTGACACCCAGGAACGGCGCCAGCCGGATCCCGCCGGCCTTGCCGTCCCAACCCACGCGCAGGTTCGTCGCCCACCAAGGCGCGGCGCGCGTATTCAAGGTGTCGCTCACGAAATATCCCGACGAATAGCTCTGCTCGATCTCGAGCCACGCGCCGCGAACGGTCGAGGGTTGGCTCCGCAAGACGAGATGAACCCAGTGCTGCGGAACGCCGGGCAACGCACGGCCGTCGAGGGTGTGGACGGTCGTCCCCGTCGTGAACGAGTAGCGACGATAACGATAATCGGCATACGTCCAGACTGCCTCGATGTTCACGCCTGGA
>Ga0209161_10001854_pt1 | contig 17385 bp, 13 predicted proteins | sample GraSoiAngelo_155_FD_186169 | JGI IMG/M metagenome (GOLD analysis project Ga0209161, IMG submission 186169) | Grasslands soil microbial communities from the Angelo Coastal Reserve, California, USA - 14_1009_13_30cm (SPAdes) (version 2) | ecosystem: Environmental > Terrestrial > Soil > Grasslands... | reverse complement strand
CGACGCGTCCCGGTCGCCAGAGGGTCTCGGGAGTAACCTCGACGGAGAGCAAGGACTCTCCGCGGAGCCGCCGGTTGATCGCGCTCCGGATGTCGGCGCTCAGAAGATCAGCCCGGGCGCGCCGCCGGTCGGCGCGGATTCGCCAGGCCAGCGGAAGCGCGACCAGGGCGACGAGCAAGATCAGCGGAAGGATTGCAGTCAGCACGGTCATCACCTCCATCGCTTCAGATGGAAAGCCGGCTTCGCGGGATTCGTGAATCCCCCGGGCAATCGGATGGATCCAAACGGCCGGAACTCTGCGCTGCTCGCCCGCGGCGCGCACGGGTACGATGACGCAAGGCTCTGAATGAGCATCGTGGTCTTCGGGCGGGAAATCTGCGGTGATCTCGCGGCCGCCGAGCGCCGGGAATGGCTGTGCACCAACGGCGTCGGTGGATTCGCGTCAGGCACCGTCGCCGGGCTCCTCGGCCGCCGCTATCATGGCCTCCTGGTGGCGGCACTCGAGCCTCCCCTCGGGCGCACGCTCCTCGTCGCCACCGTCGACGAGACCGTGGCGTACGACGGTCTCGAGCGTCAGCTCTCGACGAACCGCTGGGCCGACGGCACCATCGCTCCGTGCGGATATCGCGAGATCGAGCGCTTCGCACTGGACGGGACCACGCCGGTGTGGACCTCCGCGGTCGCGGACGCGCGCGTCGAGAAGCGAATCTGGATGGAGCAGGGCGCGAACACGACATACGTCCGCTACCGCGTCCTGCGCGCGCGAACGGCCCTTGTCCTCCAGCTGAAGGTCCTCGTCAACTATCGTGACTCCCACGGGGCAACGCGCGGCGACGGATGGCGGATGGACGTGACGCCGGTCGCGCGCGGCGTCCGCGTGATCGCGTTCGACGGCGCCCGACCCCTGCTGCTGCTCGCCGACCATGGAGACGCCACGACCGCGCATTCCTGGTATCGCAACTTCGATCTTGCGGTCGAGCGCGCGCGAGGCCTCGAGGCCGTCGAGGATCACCTCCACGCCGCGACGTTCCGCGCCTCGCTCGAGCTCGGCGAGGCATTGACGCTCGTGTTGTCGGCGGAGGCCGAACCGTCGCTCGACGGCGATGCGGCGTGGAGCCGTCGCGCACAGCACGACGCGGAGGTCCTCGACACGTGGCGGCGCGCCCAGCCCTCGGCGGAGGGCGCGCCCATCTGGATCGGCCGCCTCGTGCTGGCCGCCGACCAGTTCCTGGTCCGCCGTCCGCTCGCCGCCGACGCGGACGGCATGACGGTGATCGCCGGCTATCACTGGTTCGGCGACTGGGGTCGCGACACGATGATCGCTCTGCCGGGGCTCACCCTCGCCACCGGCCGAGGGGAGATCGCCCGGCGAATTCTGAAGACGTTCGCGCGGTTCGTGGACCGGGGCATGCTTCCGAACCGGCTCCGCGATGGCGGCCAGGCCCCCGACTACAACGCCGTGGACGCGGCCCTCTGGTACGTCGAGGCGGTACGCGCCTATCACGAGGCCACGCGCGACGCTGGGCTGCTCGAGGAACTGTTTCCGCTCCTCGCCGAGATCGTCCGGCTACACGCGGAGGGCACGCGCTACGGGATCAGGGTGGATTCCGACGGCCTGCTCATCGCCGGCGAGCCCGGCGTTCAGCTCACCTGGATGGACGCAAAGGTGGACGACTGGGTCGTCACGCCGCGGGGGGGCAAGGCGGTCGAGATCAACGCCCTCTGGTACAACGCGCTACGCTCGATGGCCGACTTCGCGCGGCGCCTCGGGCGATCGTCCGACCCATGGGGATCGCTTGCCGATCACGCCAGGACGGGATTCGAGCGGTTCTGGAGCGAGCGTGCCGGCCACTGCTACGACGTGATCGATGGGGCGTCGGGGCACGACGACGCCATCCGACCCAATCAGATCTTCACCGTCTCTCTTCCCGAGAGCCCGCTGTCGCTCGACCGGCAGCGACGGGTCGTGGACGCCTGCGCTCGCCACCTCCTGACCTCGTACGGGCTCCGAAGCCTCGAACCGGGCCACGCTCAGTACCACGGGCACTACGGCGGCAACCGGAGGGCGCGCGACGGCGCCTATCACCAGGGCACGGTGTGGGGCTGGCTCCTGGGGCCGTTCGCGCTGGCTCACTTTCGAGTCCATCGCGACGCCGCGACCGCGCGTTCCTTCCTGGCGCCGCTGGCCGACCATCTCGCCGACGCAGGTCTCGGCTCGATCTCCGAGATCTTCGACGGCGATCCGCCCTTCGCTCCCGCCGGGTGCATCGCGCAGGCGTGGAGCGTCGGCGAGACACTCCGGGCCTGGCACGAGCTGTCCGCCAGCCGTCCGCGGTATCCTTGAGGCGCGCCGGAGCGTAACGTCAACGTTGCATCCGGCGCCCGACAATGGCGGCGACAGGCGATCCCCTCGAGGCGCTGGCGATGCGGGCCCTGGGCCTGGTCAGGGACGGGACCGTTGTCGGCCTGGGCACGGGCCGAGCGGCGACCGCGTTCCTCCACGCGCTGGCCGGGCGGGTGCGCGATGGGTGCCGGGTCAAGGGAGTCCCGACCTCGGAGGAGACGGAGCGTCTGGCCCGTGAACTCGGGATTCCGCTGGTGGGCCTGGAGGCCGACCTCGACCTGACCGTCGACGGCGCCGACGAAGTCGACCCGGAGCTGAATCTCATAAAGGGCTACGGCGGCGCGCTCGTGCGTGAGCGGATCGTGGCGGCGGCCTCGGCGCGGCTGGTGATCCTCGTCACGCGGGACAAGCTCGTGGAGGTGCTCGGCAGCCACGGGCGGCTGCCGGTCGAGGTGCTCCCCTTCGCGCTGCCGCTGTGCCGCCGGCGGCTCGAGGCCCTCGGGCTGAAGCCCGTGCTGAGGACCGAGGAGGACCGCCCGTTCGTGACCGACAACTGGAACGTGATCGTCGATTGCGCCACCGGTCCTATCGAGGATCCTCACGCGCTCGAGCGGACAATCCTGACGATCCCCGGCGTCGTCGACACGGGACTGTTCCTGGGCATCGCCGACACCGTGCTGGTGGCCGACGGTGTGACCGTTCGCGAGCTCGACCGGCGCAGGCGCCCGTGAGCGACGACTCGACCTTCGTCCGGCTCCCCGCCGAGCTCGAGGCCGCCTTCGAGGCGGCGGCCACCGACTGGACGCGCACCGGCAAGACGGCTCGCCTCTGGGCTCGCGACCCCAGGCTGTGGACCGGCACCGGCGAGGCGTCCTGGATGGGCTGGCTGGACGTGGTCGACCACCAGTTGGCGGGCATCGACGGGCTTCGGCGGATGGCCGAGGAAATCCGCAGCGCCGGCTTCGGGCAAGCGGTCGTGCTCGGCATGGGCGGCTCGAGCCTCTGCCCCGACGTGCTGCGAGCGACCTTCGGCCGGATCAGCGGTCATCCCGAGCTGCTCGTGCTCGACTCGACCGACCCCGCGCAGATTCGCGCGCTCGAGCAGCGGCTCGACGTGGCCCGGACGCTCTTCATCGTGTCGAGCAAGTCCGGCAGCACGCTCGAGCCCAACATCTTCGAGCAGTACTTCTTCGACCTGGTGAAGCGGGCCGACATCGGCGACCGGGCCGGCGATCACTTCGTGGCGATCACGGATCCGGGCTCGCAGCTGGAGCGGGTCGCCGCCGCCGATCGATTTCGCCACGTCGCGTACGGCGTGCCGTCGATCGGAGGGCGCTACTCCGCGCTCTCGAACTTCGGCACGGTGCCGGCGGCGATCGTGGGGCTCGACGTCGCGCGACTCCTCAGCCACGCGGCCGCGATGGCCCGGCGTTGCGGCCCCTCGAAGCTCGTGGACGACAATCCGGGAGTGCTGCTCGGGATCGTCATGGGCGTCCTCGCGCGGCACGGGCGTGACAAAGTCACGCTGATCACGTCGCCCGGCGTGGGCGCGCTCGGGGCGTGGCTCGAGCAGCTGCTGGCCGAGTCCACCGGTAAGGGCGGCAAGGGACTGATCCCCATCGACCGCGAGCGGCTCGGCCCGCCGGGCCTCTACGGCAACGACCGCGTCTTCGTCTACGTGCGCCTCGACTCGGCTCCCGACCGCTCGCAGGACGACGCCGTGGCCGCGCTCGCGCGCGCCGGCCAGCCGCTCGTACGCATCTCGCTTCCGGACCCCGAGCATCTGGCCGCCGAGTTCTTCCGCTGGGAAATCGCGACCGCGGTGGCCAGCGCCGTGATCGGCGTCAACCCGTTCGATCAGCCGGACGTCGAGGCGAGCAAGGTGGCGACGCTCGCGCTGACCGATCAGTACGAGAAGGCGGGCGCCTTGCCGGCCGAGGCGCCGCTGCGCGCGACCGACGCCGCGCTGGTCCCGGCCGTGAAGGCGCACCTGTCGAAAATCGGGCCCGGCGACTACGTGGCCCTCCTAGCGTACGTCGAGATGAGCGACGCGCACGAGGCCGAGCTGCAAGCGATCCGGATGACGATCCGAGACCGGTTCAAGGTCGCCACGTGTCTCGGCTTCGGCCCGCGCTTCCTCCACTCGACGGGCCAGGCGTACAAGGGCGGGCCGGGCTCCGGCGTGTTCCTGCAGCTCACCTGCGACGACGCGAACGATCTCCCGGTGCCGGGGCACCGCTACACGTTCGGCGTGGTGAAGGCCGCCCAGGCCCGCGGCGATCTGCAGGTGCTCGAGGAGCGCGGGCGCCGCGCCTTGCGCATCCACCTTCCTTCCGACGTGAAGGCCGGACTGGCCCTCCTGCGTCGGGCCGTCGAGGCGTGAGGCTAGTAGAGGAGACCTCTATGCAGCTCGGTATCGTGGGGCTCGGCAGGATGGGCGGCAACATGGCGCGCCGGCTCATGAAGGGCGGCCACCAGATCGTGGGCTACGCGGAGGACGCGGCGAGCGTCGCGCAGCTCGCTGCCGAGGGCATGACGCCGGCGACCACGCTCGACGACTTCGTCGCCGTGCTCCGCACGCCGCGCGTCGCGTGGGTCATGGTGCCGGCCGGCGCGGCGACCGAGCAGGTGGTGACCGATCTGGCCAAGCGGATGACGCCCGACGACACGATCGTCGACGGCGGCAACGCGTACTACAAGGACGACGTGCGCCGCATGAAGGCGCTGGCCACGCGCAACATCCACTACGTCGACGTCGGCACCAGCGGCGGAGTGTGGGGGCTCGAGCGCGGATACTGTCTGATGATCGGCGGCGAGCCGGCCGTCGTCGAGCGGCTCGAACCGATCTTCAAGACGCTGGCACCCGGGCGGGGGAACATCCCGCGCACGCCGGGACGCGAGGGTGTCGTCGGGACGGTCGAGCAGGGCTATCTCCACTGTGGGCCCTCGGGGGCCGGCCACTTCGTGAAGATGATCCACAACGGGATCGAATACGGCGTGATGCAGGCGTACGCGGAGGGGCTCGACATCTTGAAGAACGCCAATGCCGAGGCGCTCGAGCCCGACCAGCGCTACGAGCTGAACGTCGCCGACATCACCGAGGTGTGGCGGCGCGGCTCGGTGGTGAGCTCCTGGCTGCTCGACCTCACCGCGCAGGCGCTCGTCGAGAACCCCACGCTCTCCAACTACACGGGCGCCGTCGCCGACTCGGGCGAGGGCCGGTGGACGGTCATGACGGCGATCGAGGAGAGCGTGCCGGCCGACGTGCTCTCGGCGGCCCTCTACACGCGCTTCCGCTCGCGCCAGGACCACACCTTCGCGGAGAAGGTGCTGTCGGCCATGCGGCAGAAGTTCGGCGGCCACGTCGAGCGGCCGGCCGGCGGCTAGCGCGCCAGGCAACGTGATCCTCGCGGGCGACGTCGGCGGGACGAAGACCGTTCTGGCGCTCTTCGCCGAGCGGGACGGCACGCTGGCGCTCCAGCGCGAAGAGGTGCTCACGAGCCACGAGTTCCCCACCCTCGAGTCGGCGATCGAGCGCTTTCTAACCGGCGGGCCCGCCGGGACGATCGACGCCGCGTGCCTCGGCGTCGCCGGGCCGGTCGTCGACGGACGATGGGAGGCCGTGAATCTCCCGTGGAAGCTCGACGAGGCGACGCTGGCCGCGACCGTTGGCGCCAAGCGGGCGAAGCTGCTGAACGACCTGGAAGCCACGGGCCACGGGATGCTCGGGCTGCCGCCGTCGTCGCTGGTGTCGCTCCAGACCGGCGTGGCTCGGCGGGGGAACATGGCGCTGCTCGCCGCCGGGACGGGGCTCGGCGAGGCGCTCATCGTCTGGGACGGCGCGCGCCATCTCGCGGTCGGCTCCGAGGGCGGACACGTCGACTTCGCGGCGCGCACCGATCTGGAGGTCGAGCTGCTCCAGTTCCTCCGGCGCGAGTTCGGCCGGGTCAGCTACGAGCGCGTTCTCTCCGGGCCCGGGATCCTCAACGTCTATCGATTCCTTCGAGCGCGAAGCCGCGTGCCCGAGCCCGACTGGCTCCGCGCTCGGATGGCGGGCGGGGATCCGAGCGCCGTGATCTCCGAGAGCGCGCTCGCCGAGCGCGACACGTGCTGCGTCGAGGCGCTCGACCTGTTCGTCTCGATCTACGGCGCCGAGGCGGGCAACCTGGCGCTCAAGGCGTTCGCCGTGGGGGGCGTCTTCATCGGCGGCGGCATCGGCCCGAAGATCCGCGCCAAGCTCCTGGACGGCACGTTCATGACGGCCTTCCGCGACAAGGGTCGCCTCTCGCCGCTCCTGGCCACGATCCCCGTGCATCTGTCCCTCGAGCCGCGCGCCGCCCTTCTGGGTGCGGCGGCTGTGGCTTTCGACATGATGGGGAGCCTCGACGGGCCCCCCAAGCCCGCGCTCGGAAGCGCGTAGCCGTGGCGCCTCGATGTTGCGCGTCGCCGAGCGCTTCCGTGAGTCCCTGGGGTGTGTCCAGCCCGTGAGTAGACGGAAGACCATGACACGGGAAGAGCTGAGACTCCAGGAAGCGCAGGACCGAACCGCCCATTGGAGGCGCTGGGGGCCCTACCTGGCCGAGCGCCAGTGGGGCACGGTCCGGGAGGACTACAGCCCTTACGGCACCGCCTGGGAGTTTTTCCCCCACGATCACGCCCGCTCCCGGGCGTACCGGTGGGGCGAGGATGGAATCGCCGGGATCACCGACAACCACGGGCGCCTGTGCCTGGCGCTGGCGCTGTGGAACGGCCGCGATCCGATCCTGAAGGAACGCCTCTTCGGGCTCACCGGCAGCGAAGGCAACCACGGCGAGGACGTGAAGGAGTACTACTTCTACCTCGACTCGACGCCGACCCACTCCTACATGAAGTACCTCTACAAGTATCCGCAGGCGGAGTTCCCGTACGGAACGCTTGTCGCGGAGAACCGTCGGCGCGATCGCCACGCTCCGGAGTTCGAGCTGATCGACACCGGCGCCTTCGACGAGGATCGCTACTTCGACGTGGTCGTGGAGTACGCGAAGGCCGCGCCCGACGACATCCTGGTGCGCGTCACGGCGACCAACCGCGGTCCGGAGGCGGCTGAGCTCCAGCTGCTGCCGACCCTCTGGTATCGCAACACGTGGACATGGGACGGCTCGGACCGCCCGACGCTGAGCGCGGGCGGCGACACGGGCGCCCACGCGGTGATCGCGGGCGCGCACGCGTCGCTCGGCGCGCGATGGCTCTACTGCGAGGGCGCGCCGGAGCTCCTGTTCGCCGAGAACGACACGAACGGCCAGCGCCTCTTCGGCCTCGCCAACGCGCGTCCGTACGTGAAGGACTCGATCAACGACTACGTCGTCGCCGGGCGGACGGACGCCGTCAATCCCGAGCAGTCGGGCACGAAGGCGGCCGCGCGCTACCGGCGCTTGCTCGCGCCGGGCCAGAGCGTGGTGACGCGGCTGAGACTCTCGAACACGCCGCTCCCAGGCGGGCCGTTCGGCCGGGACTTCGACGTGGTGTTCAACCAGCGGAAGCGCGAGGCGGACGCGTTCTACGAAACCGTCATCCCCAAGGCGCTCTCGGACGACGCCAAGAACGTGATGCGCCAGGCCTTCGCCGGCCTCCTCTGGTCCAAGCAGCTCTACCTGTTCGACGTCCACCGCTGGCTCGAAGGCGACCCCGCGTGCCCGGCACCGCCGCCCGAGCGGCTAAAGGGCCGCAACCACGAGTGGCAGCACCTGTACAACGAAGACGTGATCTCGATGCCCGACAAGTGGGAGTACCCGTGGTACGCGGCGTGGGATCTCGCGTTCCACATGATCCCGCTGGCGCTGATCGATCCCGATTTCGCCAAGGCGCAGCTGATCCTGTTCCTGCGCGAGTGGTACATGCACCCGAACGGCCAGATCCCGGCCTACGAGTGGGCGTTCGGCGACGTGAACCCGCCGGTCCACGCCTGGGCGGCGCTACGGGTCTACCGGATCGAGCGCCGCCTGCGCGGGAAGGGCGACCGCGCGTTCCTCGAGAAGGTCTTCCACAAGCTGCTGCTGAACTTCACCTGGTGGGTGAACCGGAAGGACGCCGAGGGGAAGAACGTCTTCCAGGGTGGGTTCCTCGGTCTCGACAACATCGGCGTCTTCGACCGGTCGGCGCCACTGCCGACCGGCGACCGCATCGAGCAATCGGACGGCACCTCCTGGATGGGCATGTACTGCCTGAACATGCTCGCGATCGCGCTCGAGCTGGCCAAGCAGGATCCAGCGTACGAGGACGTCGCTTCGAAGTTCTTCGAGCACTTCGTCTACATCGCCCACGCGATGGACAACCTCGGCGAGGACTCCATCAGCCTGTGGAACGAGGCGGACGGCTTCTACTACGACGTGCTGCACGGCGACGGCGCCGCCCATCCGATGAAGGTGCGCTCGATGGTCGGGCTCATCCCGCTGTTCGCGGTGGAGACACTCGAGCCCGAGATCGTCGACACGCTCCCCGGCTTCCGGCGGCGCATGCAGTGGTTCGTGGAGAACCACCCGGAGTTTCGCGACCACATCGAGACCGCGACCACGCGCGACGGAGGCACGCGCCGGCTCCTGGCCATCGTCGGCCGCCGCCAGCTCCCGCGCGTGCTCCGCTTCATGCTGGACGAGGCGGAGTTCCTGTCGCCCCACGGTGTCCGCGCGGTGTCGCGGTATCACCGCGATCATCCCTACGTGCTCCAGCTCGATGGTACCGAGCATCGCGTCGACTACGAGCCGGCCGAATCTTCGAGCGGGTTCTTCGGCGGCAACTCCAACTGGCGCGGACCGGTCTGGTTCCCGGTGAACTATCTGCTGATCGAGTCGCTGCAGAAGTTCCACTACTTCTACGGCGACGCGCTCACGGTGGAGTTCCCGACGGGCTCGAGCAAACAGCTCGACCTCTGGCGCGTCGCCGGCGAGCTCTCGCGGCGGCTGATCCGCATCTTCCTGCGCGACGGTGACGGGCGGCGGCCCGTCTACGGGGGTACCGAGAAGTTCCAGCGCGATCCCCACTGGCGCGACCTGATCCTCTTCTACGAGTACTTCCACGGCGACAACGGGGCCGGGATCGGCGCCGGTCATCAGACGGGCTGGACCGGCATCGTCGCGAAGCTCCTCCAGCAGAGCGGCGAGCGCTGAGCGCGCGCGGGCAGCGCCTCCCGCTTCCTTTCTCGCCGAGGTTCGGGTACTTCTTAGGTGAGTCCGCCGCGTCGCGGTCCTCGGGCGACCCCGCGTCGTCCCTCGAGCGACGGGTGAAGCTGCGGCGCTACGGCCAGCGCCCGAAGGCGGGGATCGTGCCCCCGCGCGAGCGTCGCGGATAGCTGCCGGAGTAACGTCCGGCCGGCGGGCTCGCTGACGACCCCATGACGAACCCCAGACCGCATGCGAGCCGAGCGGCCGCTCGCAGCCGGCTCCGCCGCCTGCTCGTGCGTGAGGGCTCGTATGCCGCGATCGCGTCGGCGGCGCGGCTGCTCCTCCGCGAGCTCGCCCACGAGGGCCACTGGGCGCGGCGACTCAGGACGCTCGGCCGCTAGCGAGAGACCTCAGGGTTTGCCGTCGAGCGCTCGCTTGAGCTGCTCCAGGTGGTTCTCGTCGTGCCAGGCCATCAGCGTGACGAAATCGCCGATCGAGACGGGACCGCGGGTGGCGTGGACGCCGGCACGCTTCCACTGCTCGGGCGTGAGCGTCTTGAGCAACTCGAGCGATTCGTCGCGGCGCCGGCGAAAGGCGCCGGCCGCTTGCTGGGCGTCGTTCTTGAGATACTGGCGCTCCTCGGCCCACCGGTCGGGCGTGGTCGGGTCGAAGGCGAGCTTCGGATCGTCCATCGCGAGGATCATCCCGAAGCGGCCCATGAACATCTCCTCGATGTCGCGCAGGTGGCAGACGACCTCTTTTGCCGCCCAGTTCTTGCCGTCCGGCCGCCGCGACAGGATCGCGTCGTCCCGGCCGCGGATCGCGCCGGCGAGATCGTCGGCCGTCCTGGCCAGACGCTTCATCCGCGCCTCGAGCGGTTGCTTGGCCCACTCTTCCATCGTCAGCATCGCGACGCTCCCTTCTCGGTCGTCGGGCACGAGCTGGTGGAACAGGCTCGACTCGCGCTTGTAGAACCCCTGCGTATGATACGACTCCGCCAGGCGCAGCCCGGTGTAGTCGACGTGGTGGCCGATCTCGTGGAGCAGGGTGCGGAGATACGTGCGGAAGGCCACGACGCGCTTCTGCTTCGCGGTGCGCATCCAGAGCTGGATCTTCGGCTGGCGGCCGCGCTCGTGGGTGTAGAGCCCGTGGAGCTCGCCCCAGTGCGAGTGCGGCCGCGCCGCGAGCACCTCGACGCGCACTGCGGGCAACCCCATCGCGTCGGCCAGGCGGGCGACCAGCTCCTGGCTGGCCCGCTCCGTTGCCGCCCGCTCCTCGCACCGCAGCGCGGCCTCGAGCGCCGCGACGCTCGGATGGAGCGCCGCCGGGTCCTCCAGGCGGATCTCGACGATGGAATCGCTCTTCCGGTAGACGGCTTGCTGGGAGCGCGAGAGCCGCAGGTAGTACGCGAACGGCAGACGCGCCCCCGCTACTTGCCGGTGAAGCGGGGCTTTCGCTTCTCGAGGAACGCCTTCGCGCCCTCGATGCGGTCCTCGGTCGTGCGGAGCAGCGTGGCCAGATCGTTCTCGAGCCGCCCGCCCTCGGCCAGCGGCAGCTCGAGCCCCTTCACGACGGCTTCCTTCGCGTAGCGCAGCGCGACCGGCGCCCGCTCGGCGAGCGTCAGCGCGAGCGTCTGGGCGGCGGAGAGGGCCTCGCCTGCCGGCACCACGCGCTCGACGAGCCCGATCCGCAGCGCCTCGCGCGCGTCGATCCGCGCGCCGGTCAGGATCATCTCGAGCGCCTTGCCGCGCCCCACGAGCCGGGGCAGTCGCTGGGTGCCGCCGCCGCCCGGAATGATGGCCAGGTTCACCTCGGTGAGGCCGAGCAGCGAGTCCTCGCTGGCGATTCGGATGTCGCACGCCAGCGCGAACTCGAGGCCGCCGCCCAGCGCGAAGCCGCGGATGGCGGCGATGATGGGCTGGCCGCAGCGATCCATCGCCGCGCGAAAGTCGACGCGCTGGCGGTGCGCGCGGAATTGCACGGGGACCTGCGGCGCGACGAACTCGCGGATGTCGGCGCCGGCCGAGAAGGCCTTCTCGCCCGCACCCGTCGCCACCACCACGCGCACGTCGGCGTTTTGCGCGATATCGCCGAAGCAGGCGGTCAGCTCCTCGCGCATCTTCTCGTTCATCGCGTTGTGGACTTCCGGACGATTCAGCGTGATCGTCGCGACGCCGTCGGCCAGCTCGTAGCGGATCGCCTCGTATTTCATGCTCGGGTGCCTCCCGATCGGCTCAGGCCTGCGGCGGCCGGCGACAGATGCGACGCGCGACGAATCCCTCGATCTCCGCCTCGGTGTAGCCGAGCTCGCGCAGCACCGCGTCGGTGTGCTGGCCGAGCGTCGGCGGCGGCCCCGGGTCACGCGTCGGCGTCCCCGTGAACGCGACGGGTTGGCCCATCATGCGGAGGCGACCGACCTCGGGGTGGTCGTACTCGTGGACCATGTCGTGGTGGTGGACGGACGGGTGCTGCATGAACTCGGCGACCGTCTGCACCGGCGCCGCCGGGATGTCGTGCTTGGCCAGGAGCTCGAGCCAGTGCTCGCGCGTGTTGGACTTGAACTTCGCATCGATGAGCGGCAGCAGCGCCTGGTTGTTTTCGAGCCGCGCCAGCCAGGAGGCGAAGCGCGGATCGTTCGCCAGGTCCTCGAGGTCGAGCGCCTTGCAGAGCTTGACCCAGAACGTCTGGTTGCCGACGGCCAGGAAGAACCAGGTACCGTCGCCCGCCTGGTACAAGCGATAGGTCGGGTTGTCGCGGATCAGCGTCGGCTTGGTCGGATAGTCGATCGCCACGCCGGCCTGCAGGGCCATCGCGCCGCGAAGCAGCGACGTCTCCACGCGCTGACCCCGCCCGGTGCGCTCCCGCGTGAACAGCGCCGCGAGGATTGCCTGGGTGGCGAGCGCCGCCGTGTAGTAGTCGGTCGGCGCGGTGCGCTGGTACACCGGCGGACCGCCGAAGCCCTGGAGCGTCATGATGCCGCCGAGCGCCTGGAAGATCGGATCGAAGCCGGGACGGTCGGCGTTGGGGCCGCTCGAGCCGAACGCGGTGACCGAGGAATAGACGAGGCGCGGGTTGATCGCGCTGAGCGGCTCGTAGCCCACGCCCAGGCGGTCGGCGACGCCCGGGCGCATGTTCTCCATCACGACGTCGGCGCGCTTGGCCAGCCGGTGGACGATCCCGCGGCCCTCGGCGGTCTTCAGATCCACCGCGAGCGAGCGCTTGCCCCGGTTCCAGCCGAAGAACCCCGGCAGCTCGCGGAACGAATCGCCCTCGAGCGACTCGACCTTGATGACCGACGCGCCGAGGTCGGCGAGCTGCATCGCGGCGTAGGAGCCGGCGATGTAGCTGGTCAGGTCGACGACGCGGACGCCGTCGAGCGGGGGCGGGGACGCGGGCACGGCCCGGCGCGGCGCTCCGCGCTACCTCGCGGCCCGCCGGACGATCTGCTCGCGGTGGTAGTCGACGTCCCCGTACATCGACTCGAGCGCCTTGGCGCGCTTGAAGTAGATGTGCAGGTCGTACTCCCACGTGAAGCCGATGCCGCCGTGCACCTGGATCGCCTCGCCGCACACCTTGCGCGAGGCGTCGCCCACGTACGCCTTGGCCACCGACGCGGCGAGCTCGTGATCCTCCGCCTTCGCGTCGAGCGCCCAGGCCGCGTAGTAGACGGCCGAGTGCGAGTTCTCGACCTCGAGCAGCATCTCGGAGCACTTGTGGCGGATCGCCTGGAACGAGCCGATCGGCTGACCGAACTGCTCGCGCACCTTGGCGTAGCCGACGGCCATGTCGAGGCACCGGCGCGCGGCGCCCAGCATCTCGGCGGCGGCGCCGATCGCGCCGCGACGGAGCAGGCTCGACAGCAGCGGCGCCGCCTGGCCCGGCGTGCCGAGCAGGGCCTCGGGCGCGACCGGGACCTTGTCCATGTCGAGGTGCACCCAGCGCGTCGCGAGATCCATGCCCTGGACCGGCGAGAGCTTGAGTCCGGCCGCCGCCGGATCGACCAGGAACAGGCTCGGCCCCTCGGGCGCGCGCGCCGGGATCAGCAGCACGTTGGCCACGTGGGCCCACGGCACGAAGCGCTTGGTCCCCGAGAGCGTCCAGCCCTTCGCGCTCTTCTCGGCGCGCGTCGTCATCGCCGCGGGATCCCAGTCGAGGTCGGCGTCGAGCAGCGCCAGCGTCGCGCGCGCGTCGCCGGTCGCGATCGCGGAGAGCCAGCGCTTCTTCTGCGCGTCGTTGCCCGCCGCCGCGACGGCGGCCGCGGCCAGCACGGTCGGCCAGTACGGCCCGGGATACGACGCCCGGCCGAGCTCCTCGAGCAGGATCGCGGACTCGACCATGCCGAGCCCGCTGCCGCCGTAAGCCTCGGGCAGCGCCAGGCCGTGCCAGCCGAGCTGCGCCATCTCCTTCCACATCGTGTCGCTCTCGCCGCGCGGGTCGTCCCACAGGAGGCGCACGGTGGCGGGCTTGCAGTGCTCGTCGAGGAACGCGCGAGCCGAGTTCTTCAGAAGCTGCTGGTCGGAGCTGAACGAGAAGTCCATGGCGTCAGGCCTTCAGGCGGTCGGCGCGCACTTCTTTCGGCAGGCCGAGCACGCGCTCTCCGATGATGTTCTTCTGGATCTCGGACGAGCCCGAGTAGATCGTGCCGGCGCGCGACCACAGGAACGCGGTCGCGAACGTGCCGGGCTCGCCGGAAGACGTATCGACCTCCTCGAACTCTTCGCGGGCGACCATGAGCTGCCCGAACGGCCCGAGGATCTCGAGCGCCAGCTCGTAGTAGCGCTTCTCGAACTCGGTATACGACAGCTTCGTGATCGACGACGCGGCCCCCGGCGTATCACCTTTCTGCAGCGCCGACAGCACGCGGAGCGCCGCGTAGCGCTGCACCTCGAGGTCGGCGTAGATCCGCCCCATGCGCGCCCGCACGGACGGATCCTCGATCAGCGGCCGGCCGCCGCGCTTGAGCTCCTTCGTCGCCTTCACGAGCTGGTTGAACGCGGTGACGTAGCGCGTGACGCGCCCGAGCGCGTTACCGCCGCGCTCGAAGCCGAGCGTGGTCTGCGCGATGGCCCAGCCTTGATTGATGTCGCCGATCAGATCGGACTTCTCCGCGCGCGCGTTGGTCATGAAGACCTCGGAGAAGAGCGAGCTGCCGGTGATCTGCTTGAGCGGCCGAACCTCGACGCCGGGCTGGCGCATGCTCAGGAGCACGCAGGAGATGCCCTTGTGCTTGGCCACCTTCGTGTCGGTGCGCGCGAGCAGGATGCCCCAGTCGCTGATCGGGCCGCTCGACGTCCAGATCTTCTGGCCGTTGACGACGAAGTGATCGCCCTGGTCCTCCGCCCGCGTCTTGAGGCTCGCGAGGTCCGAGCCCGCGTTCGGCTCCGAGTAGAGCTGGCACCAGATCTCCTCGGCCGTCAGCATCTTCTTGAGGTAGCGCTGCTTCTGCGCCTCGGTGCCGTGGACGATGATCGTCGGGCCGATGAACCCGATGCCGAGCCCGTTGATGGCCGGCGGCGCGCTCACGCGGGCCATCTCGTCCTGGACGATCGCCTGCTGCATCGGGGTGGCGCCCCAGCCGCCGTACTCCTTGGGCCACAACATGCCGACGTACCCCGCCTCGTAGAGCTTCCGGTGCCACCCTTTGCGCTCGTCGAGCGTCCCCAGATCCCGCGTGGGGACGTTGGTCTCGAGCCAGCGCCGGGTCGTCGCGCGGAACTCCCGGTCTTCAGGCGAGTAGTTCAGGTCCATCGGTCGGCCTCCTGGGCGGTGCGCGCCGTAGGCCGTCGCGGGGCGGGGGCCCCGCCGGCCGAAGCGCGGCCGTGAACAAATGAATGCCCCCTTCTAGCACGCCGGCCGACGCGAATCAACGCGCTGGCGGCGCTAGCTGGTAGATCGCGGTATGCACTACGTGGGCGACGGGCCGCGGTCGATCACCGGCGACGATGACCAGATCCGCCTCGACGAACTGGTGTCCCTTCTTCTCGAACAGCGAGCGCACGCGGCCGCGAGTCGCCAGCGTCTCGCCGACGCGCGCGCCGCCGAGGTGGCGCACGACGCTGCCGGCGTGGATCCACGGGCTCATGAGGACGTTCTGCGACAGGGCCTTGTTGGCCTGGTCGAGGAAGAATCCGGGATGGGCCCAGCCGCGCACGCCGCGATAGAGCGCGAGCGCGTCGCTGACGCGATCGAGGTACTCGGCGGCGCGCGCGTCGTCGTACGAGTTGATCGGCGTGCCGAGGACGTCGAGCTTGGAGAAGTGCTCGCGGGTCGCCGGCGGGCGCTCCGCCGGCAGCGGCGCCACGGGATACATGACGAGGTTCACCGGCACCGGCGTGCCCGCCGGCAAGGTCGCCGACAGCGTCGCGCACTCGCCGCCGGCACTGGTCGATGCCGTGAGGGTCGCGGTGACGCTTCGCGCGTCGCGGGCCGTCACCGCGCCGGCGACCGTGACCTCTTCGCCCTCGTGGATCGGCTTCGCGAATCGCACGTTCGCCGTGCCGCGCTCGAGCCACGCCGCGCCGAACGCCTCCACCAGCGGGTGCGTGAGGTACGCGTACACGGTGACGCCGGGCACCAGCGCGCCGCGGAACCCGTACTGGCGCGCGGTCTGGTCGTCGTGGATCTTGTTCTCGGAGCTGGTCGAGGTGTTCCGGGCCTTGACGTGGTACGTGGGCAAGGGCTCTGGGCTGTTCGTGGCCGCCTCCTCTCACGACGTGCGCAGAGTATATAATCATCTCGTTCATGGTGCGTGGGCTCCTGATCGCGTTGATCGTGATCGTCGTGCTGGTCGGCGGCGTGGCCGCATGGGCCGTCTCGGTCAACAACCAGCTCGTCGGGCTCGACCAGAACGTCGCCGAGAAGTGGGCTCAGGTGCAGAACGTCTACCAGCGGCGCGCCGACCTCGTGCCGAACCTCGTCGAGACCGTGAAGGGGTTCGCGACGCAGGAGCGCACCGTGCTCGAGGAGGTCACGCGCGCGCGGGCGAGCGCCACCTCCATCCAGCTGACGCCCCAGGCGCTCAACGACCCTAAGGCGCTCGAGCGCTTCCAGGCCGCGCAGAACCAGCTCTCCGGCGCGCTGAGCCGGCTGCTGGTCACCGTCGAGCGCTATCCCGAGCTCAAGTCCAACCAGAACTTCCTGACACTCCAGAGCCAGCTCGAGGGCACCGAGAACCGGATCACCGTCGAGCGGCAGCGGTTCAACGAGGCCGTTCGCGAGTACAACACGCGGCTGCGGCTGTTTCCCGGCTCGCTCGTGGCCGGCTTCTCGGGCTTCCAGCTCAAGGCCTTCTTCGAAGCGGCGGCCGACGCGGGCACCGCCCCCAAAGTGAAGTTCTAGCCTGCTCCTCGCGGTTGTCCTTGCGGTCGCGCTCGTCCTGCCGCCCGCTCCGACCGGCCGCGTGAACGACTACGCGGGGCTCCTGCAGCCGTCCGAGCGCCAGGGGCTCGAGTCGTTCCTGGCCGAGCGTGAGGCCGCGACCGGCACACAGATGGCGATCGCGCTCTTCCGCTCTCTCGAGGGTGAGAGCGTCGAGGACGTCGCGAACAGGCTCTTCCAGAAGTGGCGTCTCGGTCACAAGGGCCTCGACAACGGCGTGCTGCTCGTCGTGTTCTTGCAGGACCGCAAGCTCCGCATCGAGGTCGGCTACGGGCTCGAGGCCGTGCTGACCGACGCGGAGGCCGATCAGATCATCCGGAACGCGATCGCGCCGCGCTTCCGCGAGCAGCGCTACGCCGCGGGGCTCGAGGCCGGCGCCGTCGCGGTATACGAGCGGATCGCTCCGGGCGGCGCAAGGCCACCCGTAGACACCGGGGCGCGCGAGCGACGTCAGGCGAGGGGTGAGAGCTCCGCGCAGGTCTATCTGCTCACGTTCCTGGCGCTGATCGGAGTGACCGTGGGCGGCCT
>Ga0209161_10001852_pt1 | contig 17386 bp, 18 predicted proteins | sample GraSoiAngelo_155_FD_186169 | JGI IMG/M metagenome (GOLD analysis project Ga0209161, IMG submission 186169) | Grasslands soil microbial communities from the Angelo Coastal Reserve, California, USA - 14_1009_13_30cm (SPAdes) (version 2) | ecosystem: Environmental > Terrestrial > Soil > Grasslands... | reverse complement strand
CTGGCGGCGGGCGCCGACGTGCGCGGCACCGACGCCAAGCCCGTCGCCTCGCTCGGCGCCGAGGTCGCGGCCCTGGCCGCGGCCGGCGTGAGGCTGGTCGACGGCCCCGGCGCCTTCGACGGGATCGAGCTCGTCGTGGTCAGCCCGGGCGTGCCGCTGGACGGTGAGCAGCTGGCGCCCGCGCGTGCGCGCCTCGTCCCGGTCATCGGCGAGCTGGAGCTGGCGTGGCGCACGATGGAGGCCGAGACGATCGCCATCACCGGCACCAACGGCAAGACCACGACCACCGCGCTCACGGGGGCGCTGCTCGCCGAGCAGCCGCGGCCGGTCTTCGTCGGCGGCAACATCGGCACCCCACTCGCCGCGCACGCGCTCGACTTTCCCGCCGGCGGCCTCGTGGTGGCCGAGGTCTCCTCGTTCCAGCTGGAGACGATCCAGGCCTTCCAGCCGCGCGTGGCGGCCGTGCTCAACGTCACGCCCGACCACCTCGACCGCCACCGGACGTTCGCGCGGTACCTCGACGCCAAGGCGCGCATCTTCATGAACCAGACCGAGCACGACTGCGCCGTGCTCAACGCCGACGACGAGGCCGCGCGCGGGCTGGCCGCCCGCACGCGCGGCCACGTCCTGTGGTTCAGCCGCCAGCGCCCGCTGGACCACGGCGTCTTCGTCCACGACGGCTGGCTGGTGGCCAAGCTCAACGGCCACGTGGACCGCATCGCCCCGCTGGCCGAGATCCAGCTGCGCGGCGCCCACAACGTCGAGAACGTGCTGGCGGCCACCGCCTGCGCGCTCTGGACGGGCATCGGCGTCGACGCCATCCGCCGGGCCGTGGCCCGCTTCCGCGCCGTCCCGCACCGGATCGAGTTCGTCCGGGACATCGGGGGCGTGCAGTTCTACAACGACTCCAAGGGCACGAACGTCGCCTCGACGATCAAGGCGCTCGAATCGTTCAGCGAGCGCATCGTCCTCATCGCGGGCGGCAAGGGCAAGGGGCAGGATTTCACGCCGCTCGCCGACGCCGCGCGCGGCCGCGTGAGCCACGCCGTCGTCATCGGCGAGGACGGGGGCAAGATCGCGGCCGCTCTCGCGTCCGCCGGCATCGGGGTGAGCGCCGCCGGGACGCTGGCGAGCGCGATCGAGGCGGCGCGCGCGGCCGCGCGCGCGGGGGACGTGGTGCTGCTCTCGCCGGCCTGCGCGTCCTTCGACATGTTCAACAACTACGAGCACCGCGGCGAGTCCTTCAAGAAGCTCATCGAGGAGCTGGCCTGATGCCGCGGCGGCTGACGCCCGACGTGTGGCTCTTCGGCGCCGCGGTGGCGCTGCTCTCCGCCGGCGTGGTGATGGTCTACTCGGCGAGCGCGATCGTGGCCGCCGACCGCTTCCACGATCCGTACTTCTTCCTCAAGAAGCAGCTCGTCTGGGCGCTCATCGGCGGCGGTGTGCTGTGGGCGGCGCTACGCTGTGACTACCGCTGGCTCGAGAAAGCCGTGGTGCCGGCGCTGATCGTCGCCGGCGTGCTCCTCGTGCTCGTGCTGGTGCCGCCGGTTGGCCACGCCATCAACGGCACGCGGCGCTGGATCCGCCTGGGGCCGGTCTCCTTCCAGCCGGTGGAGCTGGCGAAGCTCGCGCTCGTCGTCTACCTCGCGGCGTTCCTCGCGAGAAAGCGTGGCGAGCTGGACGACTTCCGCACCGGCGCGCTGCCGCCGCTGCTCGTGGGCGGCGTGCTGGCGGCGCTCGTGCTCGTGCAGCCCGACCTCGGCAACTGCATGACGCTGATCGTGCTCACCTTCGGGCTCCTCTATCTCGCCGGCAGCCCGATCAAGCACCTCGCGTGGGTGGCCGCGCCCGCGCTGCCGCTGATCGTGCTCGCCGTGTGGATGGCGCCCTATCGCATGCGGCGGATCACCGCATTCATGGACCCGTGGGGCGACCCGCGCGGCAGCGGCTTTCAGATCATCCAGTCGTGGCTCGCCCTGGGCAACGGCGGCCTCGTCGGCCAGGGCATCGGCGGCAGCCGGCAGAAATTGTTCTACCTGCCCGAGTCGCACACCGATTTCATCTTCGCGATCGTCGGCGAAGAGCTCGGCTTCATCGGCGCGGTGGCGGTCGTCGCCCTCTTCGCCGTTCTCGTCTGGCGCGGGCTGCGGATCGGGCTGCGCGCGCCCGACGCCTTCGGCGCGTATCTGGCGCTCGGGATCACGGTGCTCCTGGCCACGCAGACGATCGTGAACCTCGGCGTGGTCACCGGGCTCTTGCCCACCAAGGGGCTGCCGCTGCCGTTCATCTCGTTCGGCGGCTCGGCGCTGCTCATGACGATGCTGGCCACCGGCATGCTCCTCAACATCAGCCAGCACGCCCATGTTTAAGCGCTACCAGCAGATCCATTTCGTGGGCATCGGTGGCGCCGGCATGTCGGGGATCGCCGAGATCTTGCTGAACCTCGGCTACCGGGTCACCGGCTCAGACCTCCGGCGCAGCGAGAGCATCGAACGCCTGGAGACGCTCGGCGCAAAGGTGTTCATCGGGCACGAGGCGCCCCACGTCGAGGGCGCGCACGTCGTCGTCTACTCGTCGGCCGTCGCGCGCGACAACGTCGAGATCCAGGCCGCGCGCCAGCGCGCGATCCCCGTGATCCCGCGCGCCGAGATGCTGGCCGAGCTGATGCGGCTCAAGTACGGCATCGCGGTGGCCGGCACGCACGGCAAGACCACCACGACGTCGATGGTGGGCGCCGTGCTGGCCGAGGGGCGTTACGACCCCACCATCATCGTGGGCGGGCGCGTGACGAGCCTCGGCAGCAACGTGCGGCTCGGCCAGGGCGAGTTCCTGGTGGCCGAGGCCGACGAGTCGGACGGCTCGTTCCTGAAGCTCGCCCCCACGATCGCCGTCGTGACCACGATCGACGCCGAGCATCTCGATCACTACGGCACGCTCGAGGCCCTCCAGGAGGCGTTCGCCGCGTTCGTGGCGAAGGTGCCGTTCTACGGCGCCGCCGTCCTCTGCCTGGATCAGCCGAACATCCAGCGGCTGATCCCGCGGCTGGAGAAGCGCGTCATCACGTACGGGCTGGAGGCGGGCGCCGACCTCGTCGCGCGCCGGCTGCGCCTGGCGGGGATGACCAGTCGCTTCGAGGTCTGGCAACGCGGCGCGCTGCTGGGCGAGTGCGCGCTGGCCATTCCCGGCCGCCACAACGTGCTCAACGCGCTGGCCGCCATCGGGGTCGGGCTCGACCTCGAGATCCCGTTCGTGACGATCGGCAAGGCGTTGGCCGCGTTCGCCGGCGTGCAGCGCCGCTTCCAGGTCCGGGGTACGGTCGATCGCGTCACCGTCGTCGACGACTACGGCCACCATCCCGTCGAGATCCGCGCGACTCTGGCCGCCGCCAAGGCCGGGTTCGACTGCCGGGTCGTGACGGTGTTCCAGCCGCACCGCTACACGCGCACCAGGCACTTGTTCGAGGACTTCCTGACCGCCTTCAACGAGGCGGACGTGCTGATCGTGATGGACATCTACGCCGCGGGCGAGGCGCCGATCGCCGGCGTCAGCGCCGCCGACCTCGCCGAGGGCATCCGCGCCCACGGCCATCGCAACGTCGTCTATCTGGGCGGCGATCGCGCGCGCATCGTCGACCACGTGTGTGAGATCAGCCGGCCGGGCGACATGGTGCTGACGCTCGGCGCCGGCGACGTGAGCGTGCTCGGACCCGAAATTCTGCGTCGGCTCGAAACCGATCTGCGGGAACGGAGGGCCTAAATGTTAGGAGAGATCCGGGGGGAAGTGCGGTTCAAAGAACCGCTGAGCTTCCACACCTCGTTGCGCATCGGCGGCCCCGCCGACATCTTCGTCGTCCCCCAGGACGTCGAGGACATCCGGCATGCGCTGATGTTCGCCGAGCGCGAGCAGCTGCCGGTGGCCGTCGTCGGCGGCGGCAACAACCTCGTGGTGCGCGACCGCGGCATTCGCGGCGTGGTGCTCAAGCTCGAGGGCTGCCTCGGCCGCGCCGAATACTACGGCGAGGAGGCGCTGGCGGGTGCGGGCGTGGGTCTCTCCGCGCTCATCCGCGAAGCGGCCGCCCTCAACCTTGGCGGCATCGAGTGCCTCGTCGGCATCCCGGCCACCATCGGCGGCGCGCTGGCGATGAACGCGGGCACCGCCGACGGCTGGATCGGCGACTTCGTGAGCGCCGTCTACTACCTCCACCCCGACGGCGCGCTCGGCGAGTTCAAGCCCTCGGGCGAGTTCGGCTATCGCGCCTTTCACCTGCCGGCGGGCGCGGTGCTCATCGGCTGCCGGCTGCAGCTGCACCGCCGGCCGCTGCCGGAGATCCAGAAGGAGATCCGGGCACGGCTCAAGCAGAAGAAGGCCACGCAGCCGCTGGCGCTGGCCTCCGCCGGCTTCGTCTGGAAAAATCCCGCCGGCGAGCTGGCCTCGCGGCTCATCGAGAAGGCCGGGCTGCGTGGCAAGCGCGTCAATGGCGCGGAGATCTCGTCCAAGCACGCCAACTTCATCGTCAACCGCGGCGCCGCCGGCGCCGCCGACATCCTGGGCCTCATGGAGCTCACGCGCGAGCGCGTCCACAGCCATTTCGGGATCACCCTCGAGACCGAGATCCGCATCCTCGGTGAGTAGAGGCCTGCTCTCTCCGCGCGGCGGCGCCGGCGCGCTCGCCGACCTCTTCGGGCGCACGCCGCTCGTCGACGGCCAGCGCGTCGGCCCCGCGCGCCGGCGCGCGCGCCGGGCCCGCGCCCTCGCCCGGCTCGCGCGCCGGGCCCTTGTCCTCGGGGTGGTGCTCGCCGGCGTCGCGGCGACGCTGGCCGGCGCGCGCTGGGCCACCACCTCGCCGCGCTTCGCGATCGCCGGCGTCGAGGTGCACGGCGCCTCCCGCGTCCCCGTGCCGCGCATCCTCGCCGCCGCCGCCATCGTGCCCGGCACGAATCTGTGGACCCTCGACGGCGGCGCCGTGGCCGCGCGCGTGTCGGCGTTGCCGGAGATCCGCCGCGCCGACATCGTCCGCGAGCTGCCCAACCGCGTGACGATCGTCGTCGAGGAGCGCCGCCCCTTCACGCTGGTGCACGCCGGGCGGCTGCACTGGATGGACGAGGAGGGCCGCGTGCTGAGCGAGGAGCGGCGCGCCGTCGTCCCCGGCGTCCCCGTGATCAGCGGCCTCACGGAGGAGGAGCTGGTGTCGATGCGTACGTCGCCGGGGCCCAAGGCGCGCGCGGCGGTCGCCTTGATCCGCGCGCTGCTCCGCTCCGGCAACGCGCTGGCCGCGGAGATCTCGGAGATCGACATGAGCCGGCCGGAGGGCCCCGTCCTCTATACCGTCGATGGCGTCGAGGTGCGGCTGGGCGCGGAGGACTGGGACGAACGGCTCGCGCGGCTCGAAGGCGTGCTGGCGCAGGTGGCCACACAGGACGTGAGCGGCGTCGACCTCCGATTCAAGGACCAGGTCGTGCTCAGACGGGGGCCGGTGCGGTGAGGCGGGGTAAGTCCCCGGAGCTGATCGTCGGCCTGGACGTCGGCACCACCAAGGTCTGCGCCATCGTCGCGGCGCCGCGTCCCGGCGGCGGCCTCGACGTGGTGGGTGTGGGCGCCGCGCCGTCGCGGGGGCTGCGCCGCGGCATCGTCGTCAACATCGACTCGACGGTGGAGGCGATCCGCCAGGCGGTGGCCGAGGCCGAGCGGATGGCCGGCGTCGACGTCTCGGCGGTGTACGCCGGCGTGGCGGGCGGTCACATCCGCTCCGTGAACAGCCGCGGCGTGGTCGCCGTCTCCGGCAAGGACCGCGAGGTCAGCCAGGCCGACGTCGACCGCGCGGTGGACGCGGCGCGCGCGATCAACATCTCGCAGGATCGCGAGATCCTGCACGTGCTGCCGCAGACGTTCATGGTGGACGACGCCGACGGGGTGCGCGAGCCGCTGGGCATGTCGGGCGTGCGGCTGGAGGTGGAGGTGCACGTCGTCACCGCCGCCGTGACCTCCGTGCAGAACGTGATCCGCTCCGTCAACCGCGCGGGGCTCACCGTGCAGGACGTGGTGCTGGAGCCGATCGCCTCGGCGGAGGCGGTCCTCTATCCCGACGAGAAGGAGCTCGGCGTCCTCGTCATCGACATCGGCGGCGGCACCACCGACCTCGCCCTGCTGCGCGACGGCGCCGTCTGGCACACCGCGATCCTGCCGCTCGGCGGCGATCACATCAGCAACGACGTGGCGGTCGGCCTGCGCACGCCGCTCACCGCCGCCGAGGCGCTCAAGAAGCACTACGGCTGCGCGCTCACCGCGCTCGTGCCCGCGGAGGAGACGGTGGACGTGCCCTCGGTGGGCGGGCGCAAGCCGCGCCAGCTCTCGCGCCAGGTGCTGTCGGAGATCATCCAGCCCCGCGTCGAGGAGATCTTCAGCCTCGTGGCGCGCGAGATGACGCGCGCGGGATTCGAAGACGCGGCGACGGCGGGCGTGGTCGTCACCGGCGGCAGCTCGATCATGCAGGGCGTCCCCGAGCTGGCCGAGTCGGTCTTCGACCAGCCCGTGCGCCGGGGCGTGCCGGGCGACGTGAGCGGTCTCGTGAACGTGGTGAAGAGTCCCGTGTACGCCACCGCGGTGGGGCTCGCGCTCTACGGCGCGCGGCGGCAGGGACCGCTCGGCACGTGGACGGACACGACGGGCGGCACGCTCGCGCGCCTCGGGCGGCGGCTCATCGGTTGGCTGGGTGAAGTCCTCTAACCGGGACCGGCCACGGGGGAGCGAACAGCCACCCCTGTTCGCGACCGAGGCCGGCGACACACGGAGCGCACGGACGCGGCGGGCGGGGGCCCGCACGCAGGAGGAGGGCCGGATGGAGCGAGATCGCACACGGCGCCCGCTCTTCGAGCTGGACGACGCGCCGCAGGCAGCGAAGATCAAGGTCATCGGCCTCGGCGGGGGCGGCGGCAACGCGGTGAGCCGCATGATGGCCGCGCAGTTCACCGGCGTCGAGTTCATCGTGGCCAACACCGACATGCAGGCGCTGCGCAGCTCGCCGGCGCCCGTCAAGGTGCAGCTCGGCAGCAAGCTGACGCAGGGACTCGGCGCCGGCTCGAATCCCGACGTCGGCCGCAACGCCGCCCTCGAGGATCCCGAGGCGATCACGCGGCTGCTGGAGGGCGCCGACATGGTCTTCATCACCGCCGGGCTCGGCGGCGGGACCGGCACCGGGTCGGCGCCCGTGGTGGCCTCGCTCGCGCGCGACCTCGGCATCCTCACCGTCGCCGTGGTCACCAAGCCGTTCACGTTCGAGGGCCGCAAGCGCATGCTCCAGGCCGAGGCGGGCGTGGACGCGCTTCGCGGCGTCGTCGACACGCTGATCTCGATTCCCAACCAGCGCCTGCTGTCCGTCGTGGACCGCGGCACGCCGCTGCTGGAGGCGTTCCGGGTGGCGGACACCGTCCTGCAGCAGGCGGTGCAGGGCATCTCCGACCTCATCCTCGTCCCCGGCCTCGTCAACCTCGACTTCGCCGACGTGCGCACGATCATGTCGGGCATGGGCATGGCCATGATGGGCACCGGCGTGGGCAGGGGGGCCAACCGCGCGCTCGATGCCGCGCAGAAGGCGATCGCGAGCCCGCTGCTGGACGACACGTCCATCGAGGGCGCCAAGGGCATCCTCATCAACTTCACCGGTGGACACGACCTCTCGATCCACGAGGTGGAAGAGGCCGCCCGCATCGTGCAGGAGGCCGCGCACGAGGAGGCCAACATCATCTTCGGCGCCGTGCTCGACCCGAGCCTCGAGGACGAGGTGCGGATGACCGTCATCGCCACCGGCTTCGTCGAGAAGAAGATGCAGCTGGAGCCGAGCGGCAAGGTCCTCGACCTCGCGCGCACGCCGCGCTCCGCCGGCGGCACGTCGGGGACGGCGGCGCCGGCGTGGCGCCGCCGCTTCGGCGATGCGCGCGCCGAGGGCGACAGCCCCCTCGATGCGGAGCACGATTACGACGTTCCGACGTTTCTACGCCGTAGCGCGGACTAGTGAGGTGGGGGGCCCCGAAATGGCCCCCCACACCCCCCAGCGTTCGGAGCGCCCCGGGGAACCCGGGGCGCTCCTCTATCTCCTGACCTCGGTTTTTCTACCGACTTCGGTCTTTCAGGGTGCCGTTTCCGCGTGTGATTATTCGGTTATGACGTCGCTCACGCCACATGGGGAGCCGCCGCGGTATTTCACGTTTCCGGTGCTGGCGGCGGCCGGGTTGCCGCACGCCAGCACCACGCGCCACTTTCCGGGTGTGACGTCGCCCGCCGAGCCGACCGCACCCTTCACCGCCGAGGCGCGCGAGTCGCTCGGCGCCGTCGGCCTCGACCTCTCGCGCGTCGCCTATGCCCGCCAGATGCACGGCGCCGACGTCGCCCACGCCATCACACGCGGCGGCGCCGCGGGAGAAGTGGACGTGCTCTCCACGCGCGCGAGTGGGGTGCCGCTGGCGATCTTCACCGCGGACTGCCTGGCCATCACGCTCTGGGACGCGGAGGCCGGCGCACTGGCCCTCGCCCACGTCGGCTGGCGCGGGACGGCGAAGGGCGCCGCGCAGGCCGCGGTGGGCGCGGCGACGGCGCTCGGCGCGCGGCCCGCGCGCCTGCGCGCGGTGATCGCGCCGTCGATCGGCCCGTGCTGCTACGAGGTCGGCGAGCCGGTGATCGGCGAGTTCACGCGGGCCTTCGGCCACGCGCGCTGGGAGCGCTGGACCCGCCCGTCCTCGAACGGCCGCGTGATGCTCGACCTCTGGAGGGCGAACGAGGATCTGCTGGCGGAGGCGGGCGTCGACCCGCGGGGCATCGACAACCCGCGCCTGTGCACGGCCTGTCACCCCGAGCTGCTCTATTCCTACCGCAAGGGCAACCGCGGCCGGCTCGTCACGCTCGCCGCGCTGCCGTAGCCGGGTTCTGGCGGCGGCTGGGGCAAGCGTGGCATCGCGAGGGGGTGCATGACATCGATCGCGTAGCCAACGTTGAGTCGCTCTCCGAGCCATCCCGGAATCGCCGTCCGTGGGTGAATCTCAAGTCCCTGCGTCTCATGTCGTGTGTACAGCGCGTGAACGGGATCTCTCGGCACCGCGGCGAGCGACGGAACTTCCGGCAGCAACCGGCCGTCGGGCCGACGGAATTTCAGCTCTCCATCGGCGTGTCGCTCGATCGTGTACCCCTCCTCGTGGACGGCGCGGTGGTGTCGACGACAGAGCAGAGCAAGATTCGAGAGCGTCGTGGGGCCTCCGTGAGCCCAGTGTCGGATGTGATGACCTTGGCCGAACCGTAGCCCACAGCCCGGGAAGCGGCATCCGCGATCGCGATGGTGCAGCGCGCGCCGCAGTGCCGGTGGAATGGTTCGCGTCCGGGCACCGACTTCGAGGATCCGGCCATCCGGATCGTGTCGCATCGCCACACGGCTCGCGTCACACGCCAAACGCTGGGATGTCTCCGCGGAGACGTGCGTGCCGTCGTCGAGGACCGACTGACCGGGCGCATCCGCGTCCGCCAGCACCGGCGCGTCGACGTGCACCACGACCTGGTAGCGCTCGCCCGGGGCGCCGGGATCGATTCCGTGGTGGAGCGCGGTCTCGGCGACGAGGGCCAGCGCGTCCGCCTGCTGCTGCGGCATCGTGGGAGGCTCCGTCGAAACGTCGGCACCAGACGTTCCCGCGGAAACGTTTTGGGCGTGCGCTTTCTGATACAGCGCTTCGCGGGCCGCGGTCAGCGCCTGGATCAGGACGGCGCCCACCTCGGGCGCCAGCCGTCCACGGATCACGACCATGCCGTCTTCGTCTTGATACACGTGCAGCGCCCGGCTCTTGTGGCGCCGAGCGGTCGCTTTCGCTTCGGCCAATCGATCGACTCGCCGCCAGCCGCGGACGATGCGCTCGACGTGCTCGGCGGTCCCCGCCCGACCCACCGCGAACAGCCGTTCTTCGGTGTCGGGAGTCGCGACGCGGGTCAGCGCCCGAACCTTCGAGTACGAGAGCTCGCCGCGCGCCAGCGCCTGGGCCAGCCGTGGCAGGGTCCCCAGCGCGCGCGCCACGCGGACGCGCTCGCGAGCCGCGCCTCGATCGAGGCCCACACGCCACGTGAGCCACGCGGCGCAGGAGCAGAAGCCAGTGTTCCAGCCGCCGCCGGTGTCGAACTCTCTGATGAGATCCAGCAGGTGCGCGGTAGCCGCGTCGAGGTGCGCGGACAATTCGGCGATCTCATCACCGAGCCGATCCAGATGGGCGGCGACGCCAGCGGTGGGTTCGATGACGGGCGCGATGCTGACACAGGACGGGGTGTTCATCGGCGACTCTCCTCTGTTCTTCTGCGCCGACTCTACACCTCGATTTTCGAGCGTCCGCGGCGCCTCCAGGACGAGCGATCGTGGCGCGGACGCATTACTTGAGAAAAGCGTACCGATCGACGATTTGAGGGGCTGGCGTGTGTCGTGAGCCGCGATTGGGCCGGCGCTGCGCACGCGTATCCATTGCGCAGAGCAAAAGCTGTCAAGCGAAAACTGTGAACATGGGGGGCCCCGACATGGCCCCCCAAACCCCCCAGCGCTCGGACCGCCCCGGCGGTGCCGTCGCGGTCCTCGATTCTCGCTAGCTCGCGATCACCGTGCGATCGCGCGCCCACTCGCGCGGCGCGCCGATGGTCTCCGCGCGTGTGACCGACAGCGGCTTCGTGGCCTTCAGGTCGCGCTTCCGCTTGCGTAGATGGGCCGCGAAGATCTCCTTGCGCTCGTCGGCGTTGGTTGTAGGAGAGGCCCTTCTCCAGCTCGTCGATCATCAGCACGCAGGGCGCCATCTGCTCGGCCATCCGCAGCGCCTTGTCGAGATTCTTCTCTGTCTCGCCGATGTACTTGTCGTAGAGGCGCGCAGCAGGATCGCGCGCTCGGCCTCGAACGTGGTGAAGCCGCGCAGCCGGTCCACCAGCCGGTCGAGATCGGCCGGTGACAGGCCCATCGACACCGGCCGCTCGCGCGCGCACTCGGCGACGACGCGCTTGACGACGCTCTTGAGTTCGTCGGCATCCGGCAGGTCGAGCGTGAACCGCGCCGTGAGTGGCGCGAGCTCCGGCGGCAGCTCGACCTTCACCGCCGACATCATGATGACGCGGCGGTCGTGGCCGAAGGCGGGCGCGAGGTCCAGGCACTTGCGCGCCACCGCCGCGTCGGCCTGTCGTAGATGGCGTTCGGCAGGCCGTAGCGGTGCAGGCCGTTGGTGACCGTCCACACGAAGAAGGGGCCGCGCAGGTCGCCGGCGACCTGGGACAGCGTCGTCTCCAGTCGGTCCTCCTCGGACGTCTCGACGGCGATGAAGGGATACCGCGACTGGATCATGAGCGCGAGGAGCGCGTGCTAGAATCGCCCGTGCTGGATATGCAGCAGGACATCCGGACCAATCTCGAACGCGTGCGGGAGCGCATCGCGCGCGCGGCGGAGCGGTCCGGCCGGCGCACCGAGGACGTGCTGCTCGTCGGCGTGTCCAAGACGGTCGAGGTCGGACGCATCCGCACGGCGCTGGCGGCGGGACTCGGAGCCCTCGGTGAGAACCGGGTGCAGGAGGCGCGGGGCAAGGTCGCCGAGCTCGGGCGGCCGGTGGCGTGGCACCTCGTCGGTCATCTGCAGACGAACAAGAGCCGCGACGCGCTGGAGCTCTTCGACGTGATCCATTCCGTCGACCGCATCGACCTGGCGCGCGAGCTGGACCGCCGCGCCCGCGCGCGCGGCCGCCCGGTGGACGTGCTCGTGCAGGTCAACGTCGGCCAGGAGCCGTCGAAGGGCGGCTGGCCACCGGAGGCGGTGGAAACGGCGGTGGAGGCGCTGGCGGCGCTCGGCGGATTGCGGCTGCGCGGGCTGATGGCGATCCCGCCCGCCGTCGAGCGGGCCGAGGACGCGCGCGGGTCGTTCCGCGCGCTGCGCAAGCTCGCCGAGCGGCACGGCCTCACGGAGCTGTCGATGGGGATGAGCGGCGACTTCGAGATCGCCGTCGAGGAGGGCGCCACCATGGTGCGCGTGGGCACGGCGATCTTCGGCCCGCGCCCGCCGCGCGTCCCCCTCCTGCCGGAGAGGTGAGGCATGAGCGTCAAGGGCAAGAAGGTCGGCTTCGTCGGCGCGGGCAACATGGGCGAGGCGCTCATCCGCGGCCTCGTCGAGTCGAACCTCGTCCCCGCCGACAAGATCCTCGCCGCCGACGTGCGCGCCGACCGCGCGCGCCAGCTGGCCGACCAGTTCGGCGTCAAGGCGCTTGCCGACAACGCCGCGCTCGTTCGCGGCGCCGACGTCGTCATCCTCGCCGTCAAGCCGCAGATCATGGCCTCCGTGCTGCGCGAGATCATGCCGGCCCTCACGAACCGCCCGCTCCTGATCTCGATCGCGGCCGGCGTGTCGACCGCGACCATCCAGTCGATCCTCGGCACATACCCGCGGCTCATTCGCGTGATGCCGAACACGCCCGCTCTCGTGCTCCAGGGCGTGACGGCCATCGCGCGCACGCCGGGGCTCGAGCAGGACGACCTGGAGACGGCGCAGGAGATCTTCGCGGCGGTGGGCCGCGCGGTCGTCCTCGACGAGGAGCAGATGGACGCGGTGACGGGGCTCTCGGGCTCGGGGCCGGCCTACGTCGCCCTCGTGATCGAGGCGCTCGCCGACGGCGGCGTGAAGATGGGGCTCGACCGCGCGACGGCGATGACGCTCGCCACCCAGACGGTGCTGGGGGCGGCCAAGCTCCTCGCGGAGACCGGCATGCACCCGGCCGCGCTCAAGGACATGGTCAGCTCGCCGGGCGGCACCACCATCGCGGGCATCGCGGCCCTCGAGGAGGGCGGGGTGCGCACGACCTTCATCCGGGCGGTGGAGCGCGCGACGCTGCGCTCGCGCGAGCTCGGACGCGGACCGGCCTGACGTGTTCGTCATCGGTAACCTCATCGAGGCCATCGCGGTCGTGGTCGATTACGTGCTGTGGGCATACATCTGGGTCCTCATCGCCCGCGCGATCATCTCCTGGGTGAGCCCCGATCCGTTCAACCCGATCGTGCGCTTCCTTCACCGCGCGACGGAGCCCGTCCTGCGGCCCATCCGCCGGCGCCTGCCCGACATGCCGATCGACTTCTCGCCGATGATCGTGATCATCGCCATCATCTTCTTGCAGCGCTTTTTGGTGAAAACGCTCTATCAGATCGCCGGAAGCCTCGGGTAGGGCGCGGGAGGTCTCGATGCGCATCACTCCCCACGACATCCGTCAGCAGCAGTTCTCGTCCAAGATGTTCAAGGGCTACGACCCCCAGGAGGTGGACGCCTTCCTCGACGACGTCGCCGAGGATTACGAGGCCCTCCTCAAGGAGGCGGCGATGCTCAAGGAGCAGATCGCGGCCCACGAGGAGCGCGCCCGCGGCGTCACGGAGCGCGAGCGGACCCTGCAAGAAACGCTGGTCACGACCCAGCGCCTCGTCGAGGAGATGAAGAACAACGCCCGGCGCGAAGCCGAGCTGATCCTGCGCGAGGCCGAGCTGACCGGAGAGAAGTCGGTGGAGGCCGCGCGCGCCGAGGAAGGGAAGATTCGCGCCGACATCATGGCGCTCAAGCGCACGCGGCGGCATCTCGTGGAGGAGCTGGCGGCGACGCTCGAGCGCTATCACCGGCTGCTCGGCGGCGAGCTCGAGGGCGACGATCGGGACGCGGGCTCGGCCTGACGACGCGCTGCTGCGCGTGCGCGTCCAGCCCCGCGCGTCGCGCGCGGCGATCGGACAATGGCGGCAGGACGGGGCGCTGAGCGTGCGCGTGACGGCGCCGCCCGTCGAGGGCCGCGCCAACGCCGCGGTGGGCGCGCTGCTGGCGGCCGCGCTCGGGGTGGCGGCTTCGGCGGTGCGCGTGGTGCACGGCGAGCACGGACGCGACAAGCTCGTGCGGGTGACGGGGCTGAGCCTGGCAGAAATCCGAAGAAAGCTCGAAGGAGAGGCACGATGAAGACGACACTGGTCCTGGGAGCGCTGGCGGCGGCGCTGGTGACGGCGGCCCCCGCGTGGGCCGATCACAACCGCCTCGTGGCGCCCCCCGATGCCGAGCGCAACGCGGACGTGGAGAGCGCGAAGCCGGAGGGCAGCACGACCGACGGTACGCTGGACATCGAGCTGAAGCTGGGCCTCAACGGCTTCCGGCTCGGCGGCCGGCTCTTCGGTCGCGAGGGCTACGCGGGCGGCGCGTGGCTCAACGGCGAGACGCGGGCCGAAGGCTTCAGCCTCGATGGACGCGTGGAGCGCGACGGCAAGGCGCACAACTTCAAGATGAACGTCCAGGTCGACGAGTGGCTGCGCCGTGCGGCGCGCTGGTGGAGCCGGGGCCTGACCGACCTGTGACGTCAGTCATCACGCCGGTGCGCTGGACCGGCGAGCGGCTCGTCCTCCTCGACCAGACGCTGCTGCCCGGCCGCGAGCTTGAGCGGGAATACACGCGCTGGGAGGACGTGGCCGAGGCGATTCGCGCGCTCGTGGTTCGCGGCGCGCCCGCCATCGGAGTCGCCGCCGCCTTCGGCGTGGCCCTCGCCGCGCGCCAGAGCGCCGCCCCGACCGGCGAGGCGTTGCTCGCCGACCTCGAGACCGCGATCAAGGGGCTCGCCGCCACGCGGCCGACCGCCGTCAACCTCTTCTGGGCGCTCGAGCGCATGCGCGGCGTCGCCGATGGCCTGCGCCGGCGTCCCGTGACCGAGGCGCGCGCCCGTCTGGCCGCGGAGGCGGAGGCGATCCTCGCCGAAGACCTCGCCGCCAACAAGGCGCTCGGCGACCACGGTGCTCACCTGGTGCCGTCGAACGCGCGCATTCTCACGCATTGCAATGCCGGCGCGCTGGCGACGGCCGGCTATGGCACCGCGCTCGGCATCGTGCGCTCCGCCCACGCGCAGGGCAAGGTCGCGCTGCTCTGGGTGGACGAGACGCGCCCGGTCATGCAAGGGTCGCGGTTGACCGCCTGGGAGTGCGTGCGCGACGGCATTCCGCACCGGCTGATCGCCGACGTCGTTGCCGCCTCGGTGATGGCGCGGGGGGAGGTCGATCTCGTGGTGACGGGCGCCGATCGCATCGCCGCCAACGGCGACACCGCGAACAAGATCGGGACGTACGCGCTGGCGGTGCTGGCCAAGCACCACGGGGTGCCGTTCTACGTCGCCGCGCCATTCTCGACCATCGACCCGGCGATCGCCTCGGGGGCGGAGATCGTGATCGAGGAGCGTGACGCGGGAGAAGTGCGGCGCGTCGGCCCGCAGCAAACGGCGCCGGAGGCGTCGCCGGTCTACAACCCGGCGTTCGATGTGACGCCGGCCGGACTCATCGTCGCGATCGTCACCGAGCGCGGGGTGTTCCGGCCGCCCTACGGGTTCTGATCAGCCTTACGCGGCGAGAAGCTCGACGCCGTCACGCCAGGTGCGATCCCAGCCGTTCAGGCGCGCCGTCTCGACGATCCGTCGCCGCGCCTGGGCATCCAGCTTGCCGTAGTATCGCTGATGGACCAGCAGAAGTTGCTCGGTGCTCCAGCCGTCGAAGGACGTCGTGATCGTGCGTAGCATGCCGATTGTCAATGCAACGAGGATGCCGCCGCGCTTGGCGTGGCGCAGCAAGGGTTGTGGGGCCTTCGCCGGTGGCGACAGGGAAGCCCGCTACCCATTCGCGGGGGGTAATCGACCCCGGCGCGATAATCCAGTCCGATGGTGAACTCCGGGCCGGTCGCTCGCCGCTACCACGACCTCACCGTGCACTCGCCGGACTCCGTGCGTGCCGGCGGCCATACGCTCGACTGGGACAACAAGCCGTTTCCCTTCAAGGTCTACACGGACATCCCGGGCCTGCACCTGACGCGCGAGATCGACGTGCTGGCGACGCCGGCCCTGGCGGCGATCGCTGGCGACGGCGCGCCGGCGCCGTCTGCGCTCGCGCTGCCGGCGCTCACCTCCCTCCTCTATTACGTGGGGGGCGTGACGAAGCGGAAGACCTACCCCGGTGGTGGCGAGGTCCTCTTCCGCGCGGCGGCATCCACCGGCGCCCTCTACCAGACGGAGGTCTACGTGGTGGCGGGGGCGGTCGACGATCTGCCCGCCGGCGTCTATCACTTCTGCCCCGGCGACTTCACGCTTCGTCGACTGCGCACGGACGACGCGCGTGGTCTGCTCGCCGAGGCCGCCGCCGACGCGATGCCCGCGCGGCGTGCGGCGACGCTGGTGCTCAGCGGGATCGTGTGGCGCAACTCCTGGAAGTACCGCGCGCGCACGTACCGACACCTGTTCTGGGACGGGGGCACGATGCTGGCCAACGCGATGGCCGCGGCGGCCGCCCTCGGCCTGACGCCGCGCCTGCTGACGGGCTTCGTCGACGCGACGGTGCATCGGCTGCTCGGGATCGACGGCGCACGCGAGGTCGCGCTGGCGCTGCTCTGCGTGGGACCCGAGACGCTGCCCGCGGTGGCCGCGCCACCGCCGGCGCCGATCGCGCACGCGACGCTGCCGCTCTCGCGCCACGAGGTGGAGGAGCCGCTGGTCGCGCAGGCCCACGCGGCGTCGGCCCTCGCGACGCCTGACGACGTCGTCCGCTGGCGCACCGGCCAGGCCCCGCCGCCGCCGCCGGCGGGCGCCCGGCTCGTCGCGCTGCCGAGGCCCGATCCGCGCGACGGCCGCGGGCTCGGCGAGACGATCCAGCGACGCGGCTCGACGCGACGCTTCGCACAGGCGCCGATCGGCCTCGCCGAGCTGGGCGCGACGCTCTGGGCGGCGTCCCGACCCGTTCCGGGAGACGTTCCCAGGGGGCTGGTCGACATCTATATGAGCGCCCACGCGGTGGAGGGGCTCGCCCCCGGCACCTACCTCTATCGCGGGGACGCCCACGCGTTGGATCCGCTCGACGCGGGCGACTTCCGGCATCAGGCCGCGTTTCTGTGTCTCGAGCAGCCGCTCGGCGGCGACGCGGCGGTCACACTGTTCTTTCTCTCGCCGCTCGACGCCGTGCTCGCGGCGTTCGGTGAGCGCGGCTATCGCCTGGTCAACCTCGAGGCGGGGCTCGCGGGCGGGCGCGCCTATCTCGCGGCATACGCGCTCGGCTTCGGCGCCAGCGGGCTCACGTTCTACGATGCGGAGGTCGTGCGGTTCTTCCTGCCGCGCGCGGCGGGCGCGGACGCGATCTTCGTCGTCGCGCTCGGGCGCGCGATGGGCGCCGGTGGCGACGTGCTAGGATTGAAAACGATCGCCGCGCCGACGAGGAGGTCGTGAGCCGATGAAGAAGTATCAGCTGATGGCGCCGGGGCCGACGCCCGTGCCGAGCGAGGTGCTGCTCGCCATGGCCCGGCCGATGATCCACCACCGCACGCCGGAGTACGCCGCGCTCTTCGACGAGGTCCGCGCCGGGCTGAAGC
>Ga0209161_10001851_pt1 | contig 17393 bp, 18 predicted proteins | sample GraSoiAngelo_155_FD_186169 | JGI IMG/M metagenome (GOLD analysis project Ga0209161, IMG submission 186169) | Grasslands soil microbial communities from the Angelo Coastal Reserve, California, USA - 14_1009_13_30cm (SPAdes) (version 2) | ecosystem: Environmental > Terrestrial > Soil > Grasslands... | reverse complement strand
GAGGCAGCCGGCGTAGGCGGCGCCTCCAAGCAGCACCAGACCGATGATCGCGGGGAGCTTTTGCTGCCAGGGCGCGGACAGCCACCAGCCGGACTCGCCCATGGTGGCGAACAGCGCGAGCGCCATGAAGGCCACCGCGGCGGCGACCTTGAGCAGGAACACCGGCCAGCCGGGCTGCGGCGTGTAGACGCCATGGCGCCGCAGGTAACGGTATAGCAGCCCCGCGTTGAGGCACGCGCCCAGCCCGATGGCGAGCGCGAGGCCTGCATGTCTGAGAGGAATGATGAAGACCAGGTTGAGCAGCTGCGTGACGACGAGGGTGAGAATGCCGATCTTGACCGGGGTGACGATGTTCTGTCGCGCGTAAAACCCCGGCGCCAGGATCTTGACCAGGATCATCCCCAGCAGGCCGACGCTGTACGCAACGAGCGCCTGGCGGGTCATCCACGCGTCCTCGGCTGCAAAGCGGCCATAGTGAAACAGCGTCGCCACGAGCGGCAATGCCAGCACGGCGAGGGCGACGGCGCTCGGCACGGCAAGCAGGAACGCGAGGCGCAGACCCCAGTCGAGCAGCTCGCCATATTCGGCGTGCCTGGCGTCGGCATGATACTTCGACAGGCTCGGCAGGAGAATGGACCCCAGCGCGACGCCGAGCACGCCCGCCGGGAATTCCATCAGCCGGTCGGCGTAGTAGAGCCAGGACACGCTGCCGGAGACGAGGAAGGAGGCGAAGATCGTGTTGATGAGCAGCGATACCTGGCTGATCGAGACGCCGAATGCCGCCGGCGCCATCAGCTTGAGCATGCGCCGCACGCCGGGATGCGACCAATCGAGCCGAGGGCGGGGAAGCAGTCCAAGTCTTGCGAGAGTGGGAATCTGGAGTATCAGCTGCAAGGCTCCGCCGACGAACACCGCCCAAGCGAGAACCAGGATCGGAGGATCAAAGTAGTCAGCAAAGAACAAAGCGCCGACGATGAACGCGATGTTGAGCATGGCCGGCGTAATGGCAGGGAGCGAAAAACGGTTCCAGGTGTTCAGGATGCCGGCGGCAAACGCTACAAGAGAAATGAACGCGATGTACGGAAAGGTGATGCGCAGCATCGTGACGGTCAGACCGAACTTGACGCTGTCGGCCGCGAATCCCGGGGCTGATATGTAGACGATGATCGGCGCCACCGCCATGCCGAGCGCCGCCACCGCGACCAGCGCTAAAAACAGGAGCGTGCCGACGCCGTCGACGAGCCTGCGCGTTTCCTCGGGGGAAGTGCGATTTTTATGCTCGGCGAGGACCGGCACGAAAGCCTGCGAGAAGGCGCCCTCGGCGAACAGCCGCCGCAGCAGGTTCGGGATGCGGAAGGCGACGAAGAAGGCGTCGGTGGCCAGGCTCGCGCCGAAGGCGCGGGCGATGATGAAGTCGCGCAGGTAGCCCAGGATGCGGCTGACGAGGGTCAGGCTGCTGACGGTGGCCAGGGCGCGCAGGAGGTTCATGCTAGAATTCGCCCCCTTTCCGGACCCACCCGTTCATGGCAAACATCAAGTCCGCGCGCAAGCGCGCCCACCAGGCGGTGCAGCTCCGCATCCACAACATGAGGCTGCGCACCACCGTGCGCACCGCCATCAAGAACGTGAACAAGGCGCTCGCCGCCGGCAACAAGGACGCCGCTTCCAAGGCGCTGCGCGATTCGCAGCGCCTCATCGATCGCGTGGTCGCGAAAGGCGTCATGCACCGCAATGCCGGCGACCGGCACAAGAGCCGCCTGGCGCATGCCCTGAAGGGCATGAAATAGCAACTAAGCGGTATCCCCGGCACGCTGCAGCTCGGCGAGCTTGCTTCGCTCCGCAACGCGTCCATCACGGACGCGCAATTCGTTGTCCCTGGAGAAACTGACGAAGGGCGAATATTGCACGCGGTGATCGCCGCCGAACGCCGACATCACGCCGCAGAGGCGCTCGGACCAGTCGCCGGGCCGGAACAGTTTGCCGTCGAGAGTCGTCCCCTGGATGACGAACTGCACTGCGCTCGCGTCGGGCATGCGAAATTATACTGACCCGGTATGCCGAAGCTGATCAGCCGGATCCTCGTCATCAACGACGAGCACCTGGTGCTGCGCGAGTTCGTGAAGGGGCTCAACGCCGCCGCGCGCACGCTCGATAACCCGCTCGGCATCAGCTTCACCGGCGTGACCACCGCGAAGGAAGCGCTTTCGGTCATCGAATCGGACCGCGACCTGCAGTCGGTGCTGGTGGATGACCGGCTCTACAGCCTGGCCAGGAACGGCTCCAATTCAAAGAAGAAATTGCAGATGTCGGCGCTCGAGCTGGTGCAGCGGATCACCCGCTTCCGGCCCGAGCTCGACGTCTACATCCTGATCGCGCAGGAGAAGGAGGACGACGTCGTCGACAAGCTGTTCACCGAATCGGTGGATGGCTACTTCTACCGCGAGGAGCGCGACTACCGCGGCATCTACCGCATCCTCAACGCGCAGATCCAGGAGCGCGCGCGCACGCCGTTCTACGACCAGCTGAAGAACTACGTGTGGATGGCGAAGGACCAGTGGCACACGCCGGGCCACTCCTCGGGGGAGTCGCTGCGCGGCAGCCCCTGGGTGAACGATTTCTACGAGTTCATGGGCGAGCACGTGTTCGACGCCGACCTGTCGGTGTCGGTGCCGATGCTCGACTCGCTGATGGAGCCCAAGGGCGTGATCGCCGAGGCGCAGGCGATGGCGGCGAAGGCGTTTGGCGCGCGGCGGACGTATTTCGCGACCAACGGCACCTCGACCGCCAACAAGGTGATCTTCCAGACCCTGCTCGCGCCGGGCGAGAAGCTGCTCCTCGACCGCAATTGCCACAAGAGCGTGCACCACGGCGTGGTGCTCTCCGGCGCGCACCCGGTCTACCTCGACTCGGCGCTCAACCGCAAATACGGGCTGTACGGCCCCGTGCCAAAGAAAATCCTGCTGAGCTCGATAAAAAAACATCCCGACGCGCAGGCATTGATCCTCACCTCGTGCACGTACGACGGGCTGCGCTACGACCTGGCCCCGATCATCGACGCGGCGCACGCCAAGGGGATCAAGGTGATCATCGACGAGGCCTGGTACGGCTTCGCGCGCTTCCATCCGGAGTTCCGGCCCACCGCGCTCGAGGCGGGAGCCGATTACGCCACGCAGTCCACGCACAAGGTGCTGTCGGCGTTCTCGCAGGCGTCGATGATCCACATCAACGATCCGGGGTTCAGGGAACACCTGTTCCGCGAGAACTTCAACATGCATACCTCGACGAGCCCGCAATACGGGCTCATCGCCAGCCTCGACGTCGCGCGCAAGCAGGCGATGATGGAAGGCTACAAGCTGCTCTCGCGCACGCTCGAGCTGGCCAGCGAGGTCAGAAATCTCATAAATTCGACACGCGTGTTCCGCGTCCTCGAGCTCGACGATCTGCTGCCCGACGAGGTCCGGCACGACGGCATCCGGCTCGACCCCACCAAGGTGACGATCGACATCTCGGGCTGCGGCTATACCGTCGACGACCTGCAGAAGCTGCTGTTCGAGCGCTACAACATCCAGGTCGAGAAATCGACCTTCAATACGCTCACGCTGCTGCTGACCATCGGCACCACGCGCTCCAAGGTATCGCGGCTCTACGACGCGCTGATGCGCATCGCACGCGAGAACCGTGCTCCCAGACGGCTGGTGCAGACCCCGGAGATCCCTGCGTTCACCAGGCTGCGGTATCTGCCGCGCGACGCCTATTACTGCGGCGGCGAGCTGGTTCAGGTGTTCGACGAGCGCGAGCGCGTCAACAGGAAGCTCGCCGGGCGCATCTGCGCCGACCAGATCGTGCCCTACCCGCCCGGCATCCCGGTCCTGGTGCCGGGGCAGCTGATCACCTCCCAGATCGTCGATTACATCGCCGACCTGCTGCATTCCCACAAGCGCATGGAGATGCACGGGGTCGTGCACGAAGGTTACCTGCCGTGCATCAGGGTCCTGAAGCCGGAAGAAGAGAAATCCTTGCAGCGCCTGCGCTAGAAATTGATTTTCTGTTAGCATTTCCTGAACGGCGGCGCGGGCCGCCGTTTTGCATTTGGGGAGCCCACTATGTCCCACGTCATGAACACCTACGCCCGGCAGCCGGTGGCCTTCGTGCGCGGCGAAGGCGTGTGGCTCTGGGACGAGGCGGGAAAGAAGTATCTCGACGCCCTCGCCGGCATCGCGGTGAACACCCTGGGCTATGCGCACCCCAGGCTGACGCGCGCGCTTACCGGGCAGATCGGCCGGCTGATGCACACCTCCAACCTGTTTCGCATCCCGCTCCAGGAGGCGGCCGCCGACCGCCTCGCCGAGATCACCGGGCTGGACGAGGTGTTCTTCTGCAATTCCGGGCTGGAGGCCAACGAGGCGGCGATCAAGATCGCGCGCAAGTACGGCCACGAGCGCGGCATCGCCGAGCCGGCGATCGTGGTCATGGAGAAGGCGTTTCACGGCCGCTCCCTCGCCACCCTCTCGGCCACGGGAAGCCGCAAAGTACAAGCCGGCTTCGAGCCTCTGGTCTCGGGTTTCGTGCGCGTGCCGCTCAACGACCTGGACGCCGTGCGCACCCTCGCCGAGCACAACCGCAACGTCGCGGCGGTGATGGTCGAGCCGATCCAGGGCGAAGGCGGCATCAACGTCTCGCGCCTCGATTACCTGCGCGGCCTCAAGGAGATCTGCGAGCGCCGCGACTGGCTGTTCATCTCGGACGAGGTGCAGTGCGGGCTGGGGCGCACCGGAAAATGGTTCGTCTACCAGCACGCCGGCTTCCTTCCCGACGTGGTGCCGCTGGCGAAAGGCCTGGGCTCGGGCGTGCCGGTGGGCGCCTGCGTCGTCGGCGGGCGCGCCAAGGGCGTGCTCAAGCCCGGCAACCACGGCTCGACCTTCGGCGGCAATCCGCTCGCCATGACCGCGGTCCTGACCACCATCGACAGCATCAAGGACGACGGCCTGCTCGCCAACGCCGCGCGGGTCGGCGAGGTGATCCACGGCGGGCTCGCCCAGGCGCTGGGCGGCAGTAGCGGCGTCGCGGAGATCCGCGGCATGGGCCTGATGGTCGGCGTCGAGCTGACGCGGCCCTGCGGCGAGCTGGTGAAGGAGGCGCTCGACGCCGCTCTGGTGATCAACGTCACCGCCGACAATGTCATCCGCATGCTGCCGCCGCTCGTCATGACGCCGGCCGAGGGCCGCCTGGTGGTCGAGCGGCTGGCGCCGCTGGTGCAGAACTTCCTCGCGCGCGGCGCGCTGCCCAGGGCGGCGGCGCATTGATCGAAAGCGGGCGGCGATGCAACTGCGCCACTTCCTGCAGTTCAAGGACCTTTCGCGCGAGGAGCACGAGCACCTGTTCGCGCGCACCCGCTCGATCAAGGACCGCTTCAAGCGCTACGAGCGCTACTGGCCGCTCGAAGACCGCACGCTGGCGATGATCTTCGAGAAGCAGTCGACGCGCACCCGCCTTTCGTTCGAGGCGGGGATGCACCAGCTCGGCGGTGCCGCGATCTTCCTCAGCACGCGCGACTCGCAGCTCGGACGCGGCGAGCCGGTGGAGGACGCCGCGCAGGTCGTATCGCGCATGTGCGACGTGGTCATGATTCGCACCTTCGAGCAGGGCATCCTCGAGCGCTTCGCGCGGCACTCGCGCGTGCCGGTGATCAACGGCCTCACCAACGAGTACCACCCCTGCCAGATCCTGGCCGACGTCTATACCTACATCGATCACCGCGGACCGATCCGCGGCGCGACGGTGGCCTGGATCGGCGACTCGAACAACGTCTGCAATACCTGGCTGCAGGCCGCGGCGCTGTTCGATTTCAGGCTGAACATCTCGACGCCGCCCGGGTATGAGGTCGAAGCCGAAAGGATCAACAGGAATTGCGCGACCTTCTCCGACCCCATGGCAGCGGCCCGGGGCGCCGACCTGGTCACCACCGACGTCTGGACCTCGATGGGGTTCGAGTCCGAAAACGAGGAGCGCAGGCGCGATTTCCAGACCTGGCAGGTCGACGCCGAGATGATGCGCGTGGCGAAAAAGGACGCGCTGTTCATGCATTGCCTGCCGGCGCATCGCGGCGAGGAGGTCGCCGCCGAGGTGATCGACGGCCCGCAATCGGTGGTCTGGGACGAGGCCGAGAACCGGCTGCACACGCAGAAGGCGCTGCTGGAATTCCTGGTGCTCGGCAAGCTGTAGGGCTAGGTCAGCCCTTCTTCTTGCCGGCGGGCTTGTCGCCGCCGAGCAGCGGCACGCCGCCCTTCGCCGCATCGCCGAGCAGGCCGGCCTCGCCGTAGACGCGCAGCTTGTCGCGCGTGTCGGCGATGTCGAGGTTGCGCATCGTCAGCTGGCCGATGCGGTCCGCCGGGGTGAAGTACGCCTCGCCCTTCTCCATCGTGAGGCGCTCGGGCTTGTAGGTCAGGTTCGGGCTGCGCGTGTCGACGATCGAGTAATCGTTGCCGCGGCGAAGCTCCAGCGTCACCTCGCCCGTCACCGCGCTGGCCACCCAGCGCTGCGCGGTCTCGCGCAGCATCATCGCCTGCGGGTCGAACCAGCGGCCCTGGTAGAGCAGCCGCCCGAGCCGGCGCCCGTTCGTGCGGTACTGCTCGATGGTGTCCTCGTTGTGGATGCCCGTAACCAGGCGCTCGTAGGCGATGTGCAGGAGCGCCATGCCCGGCGCCTCGTAGATGCCGCGGCTCTTCGCCTCGATGATGCGGTTCTCGATCTGGTCGGACATGCCGAGGCCGTGGCGGCCGCCGATGGCGTTCGCCTCGGAAAGGAGCGCGACCGCGTCGGCGAAGCGCTGCCCGTTGAGCGCGACCGGCATGCCCGCCTCGAAGCCGACGGCCACCTTCTCGGCCTTCACCTTCACGTCCTCGCGCCAGAAGGCGACGCCCATGATCGGCTGGACGATGGCGATGCCCTTGTCGAGGAACTCCAGGTCCTTGGCCTCGTGCGTGGCGCCGAGCAGGTTCGAGTCGGTCGAGTACGCCTTCTCCGCGCTCATCTTGTAGTCGAAGCCGGCCTTCGCCAGGTAGGCCGACATCTCGCTGCGGCCGCCGAGCTCCTCGATGAAGCGCGCGTCGAGCCAGGGCTTGTAGATGCGCAGCGCCGGGTTGGCGAGCAGCCCGTAGCGGTAGAAGCGCTCGATGTCGTTGCCCTTGAAGGTGCTGCCGTCGCTCCAGATGCCGACCTGGTCCTCGCGCATCGCGACTACGAGCATCGTGCCGGTGACTGCGCGCCCGAGCGGTGTGGTGTTGAAGTAGGTGGCCCCGGCCGTCGAGATGTGAAACGCGCCGCACTGGATCGCGGCAATGCCTTCGGCGACGAGCTGCGGACGGCATTCGATGAGCCGCGCCTTTTCCGCCCCGTAGGCGAGCGCCTTGCGCGGGATGTCCTCGTAGACCGCCTCGTCGGGCTGGCCGAGGTTCGCGGTGTACGCGTAGGGGATCGCTCCGTTGGCGCGCATCCAGCGCACGGCGGCGCTCGTGTCCAGGCCGCCCGAGAACGCGATGCCGATCTTCTCGCCCTTCGGCAGCTTGTTAAGTATCTTCGCCAAGACGCGCTCTCCGAAAGGGCAATCATAACTAGAATGCCCCTATGCGTATCGTGCTCCTGGCGGCCTTTCTTTTGGTGGGCAGCGCCGTCGCGGCGCCGTTCGCCATCCAGCTCGGCGACACGAGGCTCGGCCTGGATGCGCCGCCAGGCTTTGCGGACACCGGCTTCACCGGCTCCCCGCGCCTGCAGGAGCTCGCCGAATCGCTCACCTCGGCGTCGAACCGCATCCTGCTGTTTGCGATTTCCGACGCCGACCTGCGCCGCTTCACGCTCGGCGACGCTCCCGAGCTCAGGCGCTACATGATCGCCGTGACCCCGAAGGGGCTGGAGCGCGAGCGCGTCAGCCCCGCCGCCTTCGGCGCCTTCGTTCGCGATTCGCTGGCGGCGCTCGGCAGCGCGCCCGCTGCGGGCGACCTGCAGAAATACCTCGATGCCCAGCCGCCCGGGAAAACGAGCCTGCTCGCCGAGCTGCGCAGGGAGCCCGGCGTGGTCTCGGTGCTGCAGGGCACGCGCGCGCCGGCGCAGCGGCGCTCCAGCGAGGCCCCGCAGTACGCGCTGTCGACGACCACGCTGATGCTCTTGCGCGGCAAGGCGCTCAATCTCTCGGTCTACACGCTCTACGAGAACGCGGCGGACCTGGACTGGGTGCGCGCGACCACGGCGCGCTGGGTCGATGACATAGCGCGCCTGAACAATCGTTAGATGCCCTCCTTCGACATCGTTTCCCAGGTCGACCGGCAGGAAGTCAGGAACGCGGTCGAGCAGGCCAACAAGGAAATCACCAATCGCTTCGACTTCAAGGGCTCGGACGCGCGCGTCGAGCTGAGCGAGCTGCTGCTCACCGTCTACGCCGACGACGAGTTCAAGCTCAACCAGGTGATGGACGTGCTGCGCGCGCGCCTTGCAAAGCGCAACGTCGACGTGCGCTGCCTCGAGCCCGGCAGCGTGGAGAGAATCTCGGGCGACAAGCTGAAGCGGCCGCTGACGCTGCGCGTCGGGATCGCCCAGGACAGGGCGAAGGGCATGGTGAAGCTCATCAAGGATTCCAGGCTCAAGCTGAGCGCCTCGATCCAGGGCGACGCGGTACGCGTAGCCGGGGCGAAGAAGGACGACCTGCAGGCCGCGATCCAGCTGGTGCGCAAGTCGGTCACCGACTTGCCGCTGCAGTTCATCAATTTCCGCGACTGAGTCCCTGCGTCCAGCGGTCGTAAATGCGGTCGGCGACCGCGTGGAGCTGCTCCAGCCTCTTGTGCAAGTCCGCTTCAATCTGCTCTGGCCGCTGCACGGCCGGGCTCGCCGCGTTGTTCCTGAGCTCGTCGCCGCCGCTGCGCAGCCACGCGCGGACCAGCTCTTCGGTCATCTCGACGTGGCACTGCATGCCGAAATGTCTGCCGAGCGCATAGGCCTGGTTCTCGCAGTGCGCGTTCTCAAGCACCCGCGTCGCGCCGGGCGGGATGCTGAAAGTCTCGCCGTGCCAGTGGAACGATTCGAACGCCTGCAGCTCGCCCAGCCAGTCGCGCGCCACCGCGTTGTCGGCGACTCGCACCTCGCCCCAGCCGATCTCCCTGACTGCGCTGGCGCGCACCGTGCCGCCGAAGGCCTTCGACATCAGCTGCCCGCCGAGGCAATGGCCGATCGCCGGGACGTCCCTGCGCACGGCGTCGCGGATCAGCTCCAGCACCGGCGCTACCCAGGGCAGCGGGTCATTGGCGCTCATCGGCCCGCCCATCAGCGCGAGGCCCGAGAACCCCGCAACGTCGCGCGGCACCGGCTCCCCCGCGTCTAGCGCGACCAGTTGCCATGGAATTGAGCGGCGCTCGAGATAGGTGGCAAAATACGCCGGTCCCTCGCTGGCGGAATGCCGAATGATGGCCACGGGTCTCATGCCCAATATTATTGCGCTTGTGCTGTTCCTTGCCTGTACGCCGGCGCGAGCGGGCGAAGTCGCGCTGATCGGCGTGATCGGCGACAAGGCGGCCGTGCTGGCGCTCGATGGCGGCGATCCTAAGACGGTGAAGGTCGGGCAGAACTGGAACGGCGTCACGGTGGTCGCGGTCGAGAAGGAGCGCGCCACCGTCGAGATCGACGGCAAGCGCCGCGTGCTCGTGCTCGGACAGCACTATCGCGCCGCCGCCGCCGCGCCCGATCGTCAGCGCGCCACCCTTGCCGCCGACCCTCGCGGGCACTTCTTCGCCGAGGCGTCGGTCAACGACGTGCCGATGCGCTTCGTGGTAGACACCGGGGCCTCGGTCGTGGTGCTGTCCGCTGCCGATGCTTCCCGGCTCGGCGTCGACTGGCGCCAAGGCGCGCGCCGGATCATCCAGACCGCCAACGGCGCGACGGCCGGCTATCTCGTGAAACTCGACAAGGTGAAGGTCGGCGACATCGAGCTTACCAACGTCGATGCTACAGTGCTCGAGCAGGGCCTGGGCGCGGTCGGCCTGCTCGGCATGAGCTTCCTCAACCGCGTCGAGATGCAGCGCGAGGGCCAGACCATGACGCTGATCCGGCGGTTTTAGGTAAAGACCGTCACCGCAGGCAGCGACAGGATCTCGACGTAAACGTGGAGAAAGTAGTACTGCAGGGCCAGAACTCCCAGCGCGACGAGAAGCGTCGCACGCCCGGCGGCGTGCCAGGCTTCGACGTTCGGATGATCGAGCGCGCCCGTGGGCGAAAGCGCTCGCATGTAGCTGCTGAAGTCTCCGCGTGCCCGCTTAAGCGAGCGGTTTTCTTTTTTTCGCATAGTCCCCTCGAAACAGGATCTTCTAGCGCTCGCGGCGAAGAATATCAGGTTGGAAAGCAGGACTCACATTGTCGCCGAGAGGCGACAGCTCACTTGCCGGGGACGAGCGGCACGAAGCGTACAGGCAGCACGTTGCGCTCGTCGTAGCCGCCGTCGGCGCGCTTGGTGACGAGCTTCAGATACTGGATATCGCCGCCGCCGACCGGGATCACCATCCTGCCGCCCGGCTTGAGCTGCTCGACGAGTGCCTGCGGCACGCGCGGCGCGGCAGCCGTGACCACGATGCCGTCGAACGGTGCCTTCTCCGGCCAGCCGCGGTAGCCGTCGCCGATCTTCACCTCGATGTTCCGGTAGCCCATCTCGGCGAGCCGCGCGGCCGCAGTCTTGCCGAGCGTCTCGACGATCTCGATCGAGTACACCTGCTTCACGATCTCGGCGAGCACCGCCGCCTGGTAGCCCGACCCTGTGCCGACATCGAGTACGACGCTGTTGGAATCCGCTTTCAGAAGATCTGCTGAAAGCGCGACGATGTACGGCTGCGAGATGGTCTGGCCCGAGCCGATCGGCAGCGGGTGATTGCGGTAGGCGAGCGGGACCTGGCTCGCCGGAACCAGCCGATGGCGCTCGACTTTTCCGAGCGCGGCGCGCACCGCGGGCGACATGCTGACGAGGCCGGTTTCCGCGCGCGTCTCGGCGTACAGGGCGTCCACCTCGGAGACCATGCGCGCGCGCAGGGACGAAAAATCCTGGGAATGGGTTTCTTCAATCAATAGAAACCCCAGGAGCAGGCGTATTAACGCGCGCGTTTATTCTTCTCGATGAGCGCGTACGCGCTGTGGTTGTGGATCGACTCGAAGTTCTCGGACTCCACCACGTACGCCTCGATGCGCTCGTCCAGGTTGAGCACCGCGGCGACGTCGCGCACCATGTCCTCGACGAACTTCGGGTTGTCGTAGGCGCGCTCGGTGACGTGCTTCTCGTCCGGGCGCTTGAGCAGGCCGTAGAGCTCGCTCGAGCCCTGCTTCTCGACCAGGTCGACGATCTCCTCGATCCAGACGAAATCGTTGGTGCGGGCGGTGACCGTCACGTGCGAGCGCTGGTTGTGCGCGCCGCGCTCCGAGATGCGCTTGGAGCACGGGCACAGGCTCGTCACCGGGACCACCACCTTCATGGTGAAGCTGTGCTTGCCCTTCTTGGTTTCGCCCTTGAAGGTCACCTCGTAGTCCATCAGGCTCTTCACGCCCGACACCGGCGCCTTCTTCTCGATGAAGTACGGGAAGCTCATCTCGATGTGGCCTTCCTCGGCCTCGAGGCGCTCGACCATCTCGCTCAGCATGACCTGGAAGGTCTCGACGGTGATCTCGCGCTCGTGCTCCTCGAGGATCTCCACGAAGCGCGACATGTGGGTCCCCTTGAAATGGTGCGGCAGGCAGACGTACATGTTGAACACGGCGATGGTGTGCTGCACGCCGCCCGAGCGCTCCTGGATGCGCATCGGGTGGCGGATCGCCTTGATGCCTACCTTGTCGATCGCGAGCTTGCGCGAATCGGGGCTCGCCTGGACGTCCGGAATGTTGTGCAGGTCGCGTGCTTTCATGGCGCTATTTTAACATCCGACTAAATTACTCGGACATTGCCTTGCGCACCGAGTTCCGGATGCCGGGCGCATCCAGCCCCACCGAGGCAAGCAGCTTTGCCGGGTCGCCGTGGTCGATGAAGCGGTCCGGCAGCCCCAGAAGGAGAATCTTTCCCTGAAACGCCATGCTGATCAGTGCCTCGCACACCGCGCTGCCTGCGCCGCCCATGACCTGGTGCTCTTCCACGGTGACGATGAGGGGATGGCTTTCGGCCAGGCGTCTCACCAGCTCGACGTCGAGCGGCTTCACGAAACGCATGTTCGCCACCGTCGCGCCGAGCTCTTCGGCGGCCTCGAGTGCCGGTTTCAGCATCGCGCCGAAGGCGAGGATCGCCACGCGCTTACCGCTCCTTCTTACTTCGCCTTTCCCGAGCGGGATGGCTTTCATCTCCTTTTTCGCCTCTCCCAATGCAGCGCCCCGCGGGTACCTCACGCTGCAAGGACCATTACTCATGAAACCTGTGTAGAGCATCTGCCGGCATTCGTCGGCGTCGGCGGGAGCCATCACCGTGAGATTGGGCACCGTGCGCAAGTAGGCGAAGTCGAAGGCGCCATTGTGGGTCGCGCCATCGCCGCCGACGAGGCCGGCGCGGTCGAGCGCAAACAGCACCGGCAGGTTCTGGATCGCGACGTCGTGGATCAGCTGGTCGTAGCCGCGCTGCAGGAAGGTCGAATAGATGCCCAGGACCGGCCGCATGCCCTCGCAGGCGAGGCCGGCGGCAAACGTCACCGCGTGCTGCTCGGCGATGCCGACGTCGAAGTAGCGCTCGGGGAACCGCTCCGAGTACTTCACCATGCCCGAGCCTTCGCGCATCGCCGGCGTGATCGCCACCAGGCGCGGATCGAGCGCCGCCATGTCGCACAGCCATTCGCCGAAGATCTGCGAGTAGGTCGGCTTGCCGCCCGCGGCTGCCTTGAGGCCTTCGGCGGGATCGAACTTGCCCGGCCCGTGGTAGGCGATCGGATCGTCCTCGGCCAGCTTGTAGCCCTGGCCCTTGCGCGTGATGACGTGCAGGAACTGCGGCCCTTTCAGCTTCTTGATGTTGGTGAGCGTCGGGATCAGAGCATCGAGGTCATGGCCGTCGATCGGGCCGATGTAGTTGAAGCCGAACTCCTCGAACAGCGTCGACGGCGTCACCATGCCCTTCATGTGCTCCTCGGCGCGCCGCGCCAGCTCCCACACGCCGACGCGCTTGAGCAGATGCTCGCTGACGCGGCGCGCGCTGGAGTAGATGCGGCCGGAAAGCAGCCGGGCGAGATAATTAGTGAGCGCGCCCACCGGGGGCGAGATCGACATTTCGTTGTCGTTCAGGATCACCAGCAGGTCGACGTTCATGGCGCCGGCGTTGTTCATCGCCTCGTACGCCATGCCGGCGGACATCGCGCCGTCGCCGATCACCGCGATGCAGCGCCGCTTTTCATTTTTAATTCTGGATGAAACCGCCATTCCCAGGGCTGCCGAGATCGAGGTGGAGGAATGCGCGGTGCCGAACGTGTCGTACCTGGACTCGATGCGCCGCGGGAAGCCCGAGATGCCGTCGATCATGCGCAGGCGCGACATCGCGTCGCGCCGGCCGGTGAGGATCTTGTGCGGATAGGTCTGGTGGCCGACGTCCCAGACGATACGGTCCTCGGGCGTCTCGAAGACGTAGTGCAGGGCGATCGTCAGCTCGACGGTGCCGAGATTCGACGACAGGTGGCCGCCGGTCCGCGACACCGACTCGAGCACGTACGCGCGCAGCTCGTCGGCAAGCTGCTGCAGCTGCTTGCGCTCGAGGCTGCGCAGCCGCGACGGATCGTCGATGGTCTTCAGCAGCTCGTACATCGACGGATTGTAGCCGCCGGCCGGCAGCTCTTCGGTGATCGTGGCCATGCCTAGAATTTTCGCAGAACGATGAAATCGGCGAGCTCGCCGAGGCGGCGGCATCTGGCGTCGAAGCCTTTGAGCGCCTCATGCGCCTGCCCGCGCAGCTCTTCGGCGAGCCGGCGCGCGGCGGCGATGCCGATGGCCGAGACGTAGGTCGGCTTGCCCTGCTTGGAATCCTTGCCCGCGGTCTTGCCGAGCGTCGCGGTGCTGGCATCGTAATCGAGGACGTCGTCCACCACCTGGAATGCCAGGCCGACCGCCTTCGCATAGCGGTCCAGCCTGGGCTTCTCATTTTGCCGCAGTTCACGGCCGCAGGCGGCGCCCAGAAGCACCGCTGCACGAATCAAGGCCCCGGTCTTGTGAATGTGCATGAACTCCAGCTCCGGCAGCGTCAGCGAGCACCCGGTCGCTTCGAGGTCGATCTGCTGCCCGCCGGCCATGCCGCGCGAGCCGGCCGCGAGCGCCAGGATCTTCACCATTTCGAGCTGCGTGCGCGCTTCGTCGGCGATGCGGTGCTCGGCCAGCAGCTGGAAGGCGAGCGACTGCAGCGCGTCGCCCACCAGCAGCGCCGTAGCCTCGTCGTACTCGACGTGCAGCGTCGGCTTGCCGCGCCGGAGAACGTCGTCGTCCATGCAGGGCAGGTCATCGTGCACCAGCGAATAGGCGTGGATCAGCTCGACCGCGGCCGCTGCGATCTCGATCCGCTCCGCGCTTGCATCGGCCAGCTCGCCGGCGGCGAATGCCAGCAGCGGCCGCACGCGCTTGCCGCCCTCCAGCGCGGCATAGCGCATGGCTTCGTGCAGGCGCGCCGGCGCAAGGTGCGCCTGCGGCAGCAGACGCGCAAGCGCCGCTTCCATCCGCGCCTGGATTGCCCCCATCCAGGCTCCAAAGCCGGTCTCAGCCTCCTTCACCGGCTTCAGGTTCTGCCGCGGCAGCCAGCGGCTTGAGAACCTCGCCCTCCAGGACCTTGACCTGTTGCTGGGCCGCTTCCAGGCGCTGCTGGCAGAAGCGCGCCAGTTCCAGCCCGCGCTTGTGCGTGGCGAGCGCCTGCTCGAGCGACAGCTCGCCGCTCTCCATGCTGTGGACGATTTTTTCCAGCTCCGCGAGCGCCCGCTCGAAGGTCAGCTCGCCTGAAGGCTTGCTCATCGTTTGGTAAAATACTGTTTTTCTAAGGGCTTTACAACGCATGTCCGATGTAGCTCGCCTGCGCCAGGTACTGCCTGCGCGCAGCCAGTTGCCGGTGTCCTGGTACTTCGATGCCGAGCACTTCGCTCTCGAGAAACGCCTGTTGTTCGATGCCGGCGCCAACTACGTCGGCCACTCGCTGATGGTGCCCAACGTCGGCGACTACCACACGCTGGCGTGGACCGATCACGCCAGGATGCTGGTGCACAACGATGCCGGCATCGATCTGCTGTCCAATGTCTGCCGGCACCGCCAGGCGATCATGCTCGAAGGCCGCGGCAATGCGCAGCACATCGTCTGCCCGCTGCATCGCTGGACCTACGACCTGAAGGGCGAGCTGCTCGGCGCGCCGCATTTCGCGGAGAGCCCGTGCGTGAAGCTGCGCTCAACCCCGCTCACCGAGTGGCAGGGATTGCTGTTTGCCGGCCCGCGCAATCCGCGCCAGGACCTGGCAAAGATCACCACCGCCGCCGACTGGGACTTCAGCGGCTACGTGCTCGATTCGGTTCGTGTCGACGACTACGACGTCAACTGGAAGACCTTCGTCGAGGTGTACCTCGAGGTCTACCACGTCGACCCCTTCCACCCCGGGCTCGGCAACTTCACCGACTGCAACAACTTCAGCGTCGACTACGGCGAGCATCACTCGGTGCAGATCGTCGCGCCGAAGGCGGGTCTGGAGCGGCCCGGCACGCCGACCTACAAGCGCTGGCACGACATGTGCCTCAAGTTCCTCGACGGCCGCGCGCCCAAGTACGGTGCGCTGTGGATGTCGTACTTCCCGGGAGTCATGCTGGAGTGGTACCCGAACGTGCTGGTGGTCTCGCACCTGATCCCGCGCTCGGCGCGGCGCACGACCAACGTGGTGGAGTTCTACTATCCGGAGGAGATCGCGCTCTTCGAGCGCGAGTTCGTCGAGGCACAGCAGGCCGCGTACCTGGAGACCGCGATCGAGGACAACGTCCTGTGCGAGCGCATGGACCGCGGCCGGCGCGCGCTGTACGAGGAAGGGCTGGACGACGCGGGTCCGTACCAGTCGCCGATGGAAGACGCAGAGGCGCACTTCCACGAGTGGCTGCACAAGCGCCTTGGGCGGTAATGGCGTACCGCACCCTCGTCAACACCGGACAACTCGAGAAACATCTATCGTCCTGGCGGTTGTTCGACTGCCGCCACGACCTCGGCAAGCCGCAGCTCGGCGAGCAGCAGTACCGCGAAGCGCATATTCCGGGAGCCCTGTTCGCGCACCTCGATCGCGACCTGTCGGCGCCGAAAACCGGCGCCAACGGCCGCCATCCGCTGCCCGACCGCGGCGCCTTCATCGCCTGGCTCGGCCAGCAGGGGCTCAAGCCCGGCGACCAGGTGGTGTGCTACGACGGCGGCAGCGGCGCCATGGCGGCGCGCCTTTGGTGGATGCTGCGCTGGGTAGGCCATGAAGCCGTTGCCGTGCTCGACGGCGGCCTCGCCAAGTGGCTGCAGGAAGGTCGCCCCACCACGCCTGAAGTGCCGCGCTTCGCGCATTCCAGCTACCCGGTCAGGCCGCCCGCTGCGCGAGCCGTCGACGTAAACGCCCTCGAGTCGCGTACAGAAGAACTCCTGCTTCTCGACGCGCGCGCGCCGGCACGGTTTCGCGGCGAGCAAGAGCCGATCGACCCGGTCGCCGGCCGCATCCCCGGGGCGAAGAACCGCTTCAGCAATGACAACCTGGGCGCGCAAGGAATTTTCAAGAAACCGCAGCTCCTCAGGGACGAATTTCGCGCCGTGCTCGGTGATCGTGCCCCGGAAGAAGTCGTCAGCTACTGCGGATCGGGCGTCGCGGCGTGCCACAATCTTCTTGCAATGGAGCTGGCCGGACTGCGCGGCGGCAGGCTTTACGCCGGCTCGTGGAGCGAGTGGATCGCGGACCCTGCGCGACCGCGCGAAAAGGGTTGATCAAGCCGGTACGTCATGGCAGTGGCCGCAGCGGCGGCGGCGCGTTGTCGGCGAGGGGCAGGCCGGCAGTGTTCAGGACCATCGCCATCAACGAGTAATAGCCGCTCAGCGCAAGAAGCTCGAGCGCGCCGTCGAGGCCGAACCTGTCGCGCACCGCGGCGAAGGCTGCATCGCCGACGCGCCCGCCGGCGTGCGCCTCGCGACAAAAAGCGCAGACGGCGGCCTCCTCGGGCGGCAAACCCCTGGGCTCGCGGCCCTCGGCAATCGCCTCGACGATGGCGCCGTCGAGGCCCGCCTTGCGGGCGAGCTTTTCGTGGATGGTCCACTCGTGCTGGCAGGTCCAGCGCCGCGCCGTGATCAGGACCGCCAGCTCCACTAAGCGAGCTGGAAGCTTGCTTCCCCAGCGCAGCTGCTCGCCGAGCTGCTGCAAGCGGCGCGCGAGCTCGGGA